>Ga0181521_10000303_pt1 | contig 59206 bp, 46 predicted proteins | sample PEATcosm2014_Bin_32_FD_119764 | JGI IMG/M metagenome (GOLD analysis project Ga0181521, IMG submission 119764) | Peatland microbial communities from MTU Mesocosm Facility, Houghton, MI, USA - PEATcosm2014_Bin02_60_metaG | ecosystem: Environmental > Terrestrial > Soil > Wetlands > Peat | place... | reverse complement strand
TTCGAAGCCACCGTGCAGGGGTAGCCCTGCGCTTCGAGCAGCGTCGAAACGACTTCGCGAATTGCCTCTTCATCGTCTACGACGAGAATCTTCTCTTTTTCCACGGTCGCTCCGTTTGGGCCGTCAATTTTCGTTAATTTCGTTGACGCCATTATAAAGCACGGCACACGCGGCAAGACTGTCTGTTGCTGGATTTTTCGTCTATGTGCTAATTCTTATAATGGCTTCCTAATATCCCCGAATCGTCGATAGCAGCGCCGCAGGTGAGCGTTGGGGTGTCGCTCGGACAAGGCACGATGACGTTTGCGTCGAATCCTGGAATCCTGGCCGTCGCCTTCATGGAAGGTGCCGCAGCCTCTATTCTGCTGGTCCTCTATTGCTTGCTTCTTCCGGGCTTTTCTGCTCGTTTCTTTCGCTACTGGCTGGCCGGATGGACGTTTTACGTCGTGCTGGAGGGTCTGCGCATTGCCTCCCTCGTGGGCGGCGGAGCCAACGAGGTGCGATTCACCTTCGCGCTTTCCCTCGTGCCGGCCCTCTTGTTTCTAGCCTCGACGATGGAGTGCCGGGGGCTAGGGAAGAAAGTCAAGTACCTCTGGCCACTGGGCGTCGCGGCCCTGGGCACCTTCGCGTTTCTTGCCCTGGTGGCCAAGCAGCTCCGTGCCGAGACGTGGGCCGAAACCCTGTGCGTCTGCCTCGCGTATCTCTCCGCTGGCTGGGTTCTGTGGCGCTCGCAGACGCAACACCGCGGCGTGGGCTGGAACCTGCTCGCCGCAGCGCTCTTGCTGCGTGGCCTCCATGGATTGGACCGGCCCGAATGGACGGACCAGGGCATCGCCGTCTTCCGGATTTCCTTTCACGGCCTGTTCGGGATCATGATGGGCGTCGCCATGGCCGTGCTTGTGTTGGAAGCGGGCCGCACTCGAACGGACGACCTCAACGAAAAATTGCGGCGCCTGGCCCTGATCACGGCGGAAGCCACGCATTCCTTTCGGATGGAGGAAGTACTCGCGGGGGTTCTGCACCATCTGGTCGAAATCCTCGGTGCAAGCCACGGTGTTGTGCTTCTTCTCGATGATCCCGGCCACCCCACGGCCCTGGTCGTCCGCGCTGCCGTTGGGCCGGGCGGTCCGTCTCGAATCCGCCACCCGAATGTCTCTGTCGCTGATTCTTGGGCGCAAGACGTTCTGCGTCAGGAAACGCCGCTCGTTTCTTCCGGAGCTCCCGGAGATTCCGTGGTTCGGCTATGGACGGATGCGAAGAACTTCGCCGCCGTCTTGCTGGTTCGTATTCCCGGACAGGAGGCTCCGCTTGGATTGCTCGGCATCGGGTCATCGACGCCCCGGACGTTCGAGGCCGACGAAGAGCATTTTCTGGTCAATGTCGCGAATCTCCTGGGCTTGACGGTTCAAAATGTGGCTCTCTTCGAGACGTCGATGGCTTCCCGCAGGCAATGGCTCGACACCTTCGACTCGATCGACGACTTGATTCTCGTCCACTCGCTCGACGGCCGCATCCTCCGTGCCAACCGGGCGCTGGCCACCCGCCTCGATGCGGATCCCGCGGCGCTCGTGGGTCGGTCTGTGCGTGAGGTGCTCAGCAAGGCCGGTACTCCGTGGGCGCTCTGCCCGTATTGTGAAGGTGCGGCCGGAAAGTCCGAAGAAATGGACCCGACCTTCGGCGGCTACTTTCTGGCGACCGACTCGGTGTTCCACGATTCCGAAGGAGGGCGGTTGGGGACGATTCACGTCCTGAAGGATTTCACCGCTCATCGCCACGTCGAGAATAAGTTCCGCACCCTCTTCGAAAAAGCTCCCGAGGGCGTGTTCATCTCCACGCCCGGGGGCCGTTTCCTCGATTTCAACGATGCCTTCATGCGCATCGTCGGATATGAGAGCCGCGACGAGCTGTTCGAGACGGATATCCCTTCGCATTTCTACGTGAACGTGGCCGACCGCCAGCGCCTCAAGCGCCTGCTTCACGAATATGGCGAAGTCAGCGACTTCGAATTCCAATTCCGCCGCCGCGACGGCGAAATTCGCACGGCCCGCGAATCGAGCTTCGCCACGCGCGACGACTCCGGCGCCATCGTCGCCTACCAGGGTTTCGTGCTCGACATCACCGAGCACAAACAGGCCGAAATGGACATCCGCCGGCGCAATCGCGAACTCCTCGCTCTGAACGCGATCGCCGAACTGCTCACGCAATGCTCCACGCTCGAGGAAGGGTTGAACAACGCTCTTCTCAAAGTTACCGAGCTTTCTGCTGTGGATGCCGCCGTCGTCTATTTCCTAGACGAGTCTGCGAGGACACTGAGGCGCGCGGCCGCCGTCGGGTATCGATCGGCGCATGGGCGCCGCTCGACTCCGGTGGAAGTTTCGGCGGCGCTGATCCACCAGATTCGCCAGGTCCGGGTGGCGATCCTCTCCGGAACCGCCCCTGCTTTGCCCGAAGAATTTCGCGAACTGCATCGGCACGAGGGCATTCAGGTTTCACAGGTGGTGGTCCTCTGGGCCAAAGACCGCATCATCGGTGTCCTCGCGGTCGGCTGCCGCGAAATGCGCGCGTTTTCGACCGGCGAATTGAACTTGCTGTCGGCCATCGGCAATCAGATCGCCACCACCATCGATAAATCCCTTCTGCTGGAGAAGACGCGGGAGGCTTACGAGAGTTTGCGCCGGACGCAAGAACAGCTCTTGCAGAGCGAAAAAATGGTCGCGGTGGGACAATTGATCTCCGGTGTCGCGCATGAGCTCAACAATCCGCTGACCGCGATTCTCGGATACAGTCAGTTGCTGAAGTCCGAAGAGCTGAATAGTTCGCGGGGCGCGAACTACGTCGACAAACTCTACAAACAGGCTCAGCGCACTCACCACATCGTCCAGAATCTCCTGAGTTTTGCCCGGCAGCACAAACCCGAACGCGCCGCTGTGCAGTTGAACCAGATTCTCGAGGACACGCTGGTCCTCCGCGAATACGACATGAAGCTCAACAACATCGTGGTTCGCCGCGAATTCGATCCGCAACTGCCCCTCACCGGCGGAGATTTCCATCAACTTCAGCAGGTTTTCCTTAACATTCTGAACAACGCGGTCGATGCCATCCAGGAAAAGGGCGGCCCGGGCGAAATCTGGCTTCGCACGGAAGCGGTCGGAAACCGGTTGCGCGTGGAGCTGACCGACAATGGACCCGGCGTGCAAAATCCCCACCGCATCTTCGATCCCTTTTACACCACGAAACCTGTCGGCAAGGGAACGGGCCTCGGCCTTAGCATCTGCTACGGCATCGTGAAGGAGCACGGCGGAGAAATTCAGGTTCGCAACTCACCGCCGCGCGGCGCCACGTTCACCATCACGTTGCCGCTTCTCGTCGTTCCTTCCCCGGCGCCCGCGGCCGACACGTCGCGCGCCACGTACGCCGCTGCCGGGAAAGTCCTGCTCGTCGAGGATGAGGAAACCGTGCTTCAGCTCGAGCAGGAAATATTAGTCGCTCGCGGTTCTGCCGTCAGGCTGGCCCGCAACGAGCACGAAGCCATCGAAATCTTGAAGCAGGATTCCGTCGATGCCGTCGTAGCCAGCGTGAAGTTGCCGGGCGAAACGTCGCCGGGTGGGCTTTATCGTTGGATTGAAGCCAATCGCTCCGACCTCGCCGCTCGCGTCGTCTTCACGACTTCGAATACCAGCGAAGATCAAATTCCCGAAGCGGTGCGGAAATCGGACTGCCAGATACTCACGAAACCCTTTCAGATCGACGAATTCTGCAAAGCCGTGCAATCGGTGCTTCCTGCCCCGGTCGCGGGCGGTTCGAAGCGCTGAGCCCTGAACTTGGTGGTTCTCTCCTCGTCGCTCAAAATCCGGCTCGGGAAACTCGCCGCATCGCCCTTGCGCCGCGGCGGAACGCACTATAGTATCGATCACGCTGATCGTCAGCTGCTGCCCCACGATCCTTGCATCATTTGAGAACATAGGCGGGTGCGTATGGAATGCACAGAGTTTGCGCGGACTTCACGCGGGCAGAATATTCGGCCGCGCGTCGGCAGGGCATTGGCACTCGTTTGCTGCGCGATGGTGGGCCTTGGTTTGGCGGCGTCACCGAGGGCGAGTCACGCCGCGCAAGCGGCTGCCTCTCAGAATACGCGGGAGCGCGTCGACGCGGGCAAGGAACTATACGCCTCGGCTTGCGTTTTTTGCCACGGCGCCGAGGGCAAGGGCGGTGTCGCACCGGCTCTTCGAGGGCTTTCGCTCTCCGCCAAAGACGCGACGGACGTTATCTCGAATGGAAAGTCTGGCACCACGATGCCGGCATTCAAGAGCAACTACAGCCAGACGCAGATCGACGACCTCGCCTCCTACGTTCTCTCGCTGTCATCCACCGGCGCCACCGAGAGCGCCCCCCCCGCAACGGCCGGTTCACGCGAAACCGGTGCGGACATTTATGCCGGCCGCTGCGCTGCCTGTCATGAGGCTGGCGGACCACCGTATCTGAATCACTTCGTTTTGAAGGCCGCGGCTCCGGAATACATCCTCTACATGCTTGACGCTGGCACCATGAGCGCCCAGGGCGCTCGGCTGACTGCCGGCCAGCGCGCCGCCGTCGCGGAGTATCTCACCGGCAAGCGCCTTGGGAGTTCCGGAAGCATGTCCGCGGGCCAATGCCCAGGCCAGCCACCGAGCAGCTTTTCAGGCCCGCAATGGAACGGCTGGGGCGTCGATCTCGATAACAGCCGTTTTCAGCCGGCCGATCAGGCTGGTTTGACGGCTGCGCAAGTTCCGGGCCTCAAGCTGAAATGGGCTTTCGGGTTTCCTGGCGGCTTCGCAGCCTATTCTCAGCCCGTCGTCGTGGGAGGGCGTGTATTTGTGGGCGATCCCCTTGGCGGGGTGTATTCACTGGACGCTTCGACGGGATGCACGTACTGGAAGTTTCGAGCGGCGGCGGGGATTCGCTCCGCCGTCACCATCGGTCCGGGCCATTTGGCCTACTTCGGAGATTTTCGCTCGAACGTCTACGCAGTAAATGCCGTCACCGGGAAACTGGTCTGGAAGACCAGGATGAGTAATCACCCCTACGCGCGCGTCACGGGAACTCCGAGACTGTACAAGGGGCGGCTCTACGTCCCGGTAGCGTCTCGCGAGGAGTGGATGTCAGCCGATCCCAACTATGAATGCTGCACGTTCCGAGGCATCTTGGCCGCGCTCGATGCTGCCACTGGCAAAGAGGTGTGGCGGAGCTACACCATCCCGGATCAAGCGCGGCCGACGAAGAAGAGCAAGGCAGGGACACAGCTCTGGGGACCCTCGGGGGCGGCCCTGTGGTCTTCGCCCACCATCGACACCGAACATAATCTCCTCTACATCGGTGCGGCCAATAATTACTCGGATCCTGCTACGTCGAATAGCGACGCTATCCTGGCCTTCGACCTCGCGACGGGCAGGATCGTCTGGTCGCGCCAGATTACGCCGGAGGACACCTACAACATAAGCTGCTTTCGCGACGATAATAGTAACTGTCCTGCCAAGCAAGGGCCCGATTTCGACTTTGCGGCCCCACCCGTCCTGCGCGCGTTGGCAAATGGCCGACGGGTATTGATCGTCGGCCAAAAGTCCGGCGTGGTTTTCGGCCTCGATCCGGATAAGCAAGGAGAGATTCTCTGGCAAACCACCATCGGCCACGGAGGACCGCTCGGAGGTGTCGAATGGGGACCCGCTGCGGATTCCGGCGTTGCGTACGTAGCGCTCTCCGATTTGGGTTTTGCCGCAGGCCCGGAAGGCACAATACTGGATCCGAAGAGCGGCGGCGGGCTGTTCGCGCTCGATATAGCCGCGGGCAAACAGATATGGGCAGCCCTTCCGCCGGCTGGTGGGTGCACCACGCCGCGTTGTAGCCCGGCGCAATCCGCCGCCGTGACCGCGATACCGGGCGTGGTTTTCTCCGGTGCGGACGACGGCCACATCCGCGCCTATTCGAGCAAGGACGGCAGCATTCTGTGGGATTACGACACGCTGCGAGAGTTTGATACGACGAACAAGCTGTCGGCCCGCGGTGGTTCGATCGACGGCGGAGGTCCGGCCGTCGCTGGCGGCATGGTCTTCGTCACTTCCGGCTACGGCTCGTTGTTCGGCATCCCCGGCAACGTGCTCCTCGCCTTCGCCCCGGAATAGCGACTACTCTGTAAAAGTCTGCGGTTAGCGTCGGCCTCAGCCGGCGCTTTTGCCTCGCGTCTGAGGTCTCGGGAAACCTGCTATCCTTCCTACATCATCCAAGTGCTGAAGGAGTCGGGATGAAACGATTGGTGGGTCTGCTGGTTGCGCTTCTGTTTTGGGCTGCTGTGGCTGCCGGCCAAGCAGCGTCGCCATCGCCGTCGCCACCGCCCCCTTCGCCTCCGGGCGCGACGGAATCCTCCGCTTCCGCGCCGGCCAAGCCGGGTCCGAATCCCGAATTCCTGCGTGCCGCCGATGAAGTTCTCGCGCAGATGAGCGAGATTCTTCATCTTCCCATCAAGGAACCGCTGAAGAAGAGCCTGCGCTCGAAACAAGAAATTCGCGATTATCTTGTCCGCGAGGAAAAGGAAGACAAGGACGACGCGCAGCGCTATGCCGACCGGAAGGCCCTCGAAGCCTTCGGTCTCATCCCCAAGGATTTCCCGCTCGATTCGTTTCTGCTCGACGTTCTGACCGATCAGATCGCCGGCCTCTACGACCCGAAGGCCAAGGAGTTCTACATCGCTGACTGGATTCCGATCGGCGAGCAGCGGGAGGTCATGTCTCATGAGTTGACGCACGCGCTCGAGGACCAGTCCTTCCACATTGATCCGTGGATCAAGGCGGCGCGCCCCAACGACGATGCGGAAATGGCTCGCGACGCGGTCAGCGAGGGCAGCGCGCTCGCGGCCATGCTCGATTACGCCCTCCGCGACAACAAGATCGGTGTCCGCGATCTCCCCGACGTGACGCTCATCATCCGCTCCGGCGCCATTGCGGAAATGGACAAGGATCCCAACCTTGCGAAAGCGCCGCTCTACATCCGGGATGGCTTGCTCTTCCCCTATCTTGCCGGGACCACATTCTCCCAGCAGTTCCTAAAAGCTCACTCTGGCTGGGGAGACCTGAAACTCCTTTTCGAGAATCCGCCTGTCTCCACGCAGCAGATCATGCATCCGGACTTCTATCTCAAGGGCGTCGGGCCGCAAAAAGTCGCGCTGCCCGCATGGAAAGGTCTCGTCCCATCGGACTGGAAGCTGCTCGAGGAAAACGTGATGGGCGAATTCGGCCTCGACGAGATTTTGAGGCAGTTCCTCGGCCAGGAGCGCGCCGACGCGCTTTCTCCTGCATGGGATGGAGACCGCTACGCTGTGTTCGAGGATGCGAAGACGAAGGAAACACCGGTCGTCTTTTATCTCGCGCTCGAAACCGACGAAGACGCGGGCCGTTTCTTCGGGCAATACAGCGAAGCTCTGGAAACGAAATACAAGAACCGCACGCAGCTCTACCGGCGCCCCAACTTCTTCCAGTTTCAAACGGACACTGGCGGCGTTTTTCTTCACTGCGTTGCGTTGAAGTGCATGACGGTCGAAGGCGCCACGCGCGCGATCTATGATGCGATTGATCGCGCCATCGGCTGGCCCCCCGCGCCTGCCCCCGCCGAACCTCCCTCACCCTCCGTCGTCCGGCTCTCCCCCGTGCCGGCCCTGCTGCCACACTAGCCGCCTAAAGAGGCGTAGCGCGAATTCCGAGATGTTTTGGCAGGGGCACAGTCCGCTGCGGCGGATGCCCGGCGATAATCCTTGGCGACGCTTTACCCATCCATCTCACCGGCGGGTCGAACGGCACGGTTCAGCCCGACATAAGCGCCGCAAGTAGCGGGCTTCCACAACATCCTGCTAGGATTCGTCGATGGGCCTCTTCGATCTGCCGCGGATTCCCGAACCAGAAGTTATGGACGATTCGGGCGACGTGGAAGCCTATTCCTGGTCCGCGGGGCAGGCCTATCTCGACCGGCTAGACGACACCTTCGTCGAACACGCCCTGCGGCTCGTGAAGGGATGCGAACGTGGCCGCGCTCTCGATATCGGCACCGGCCCGGGACAGATCGTGATCAAACTCGCGCGGCGCCTCACGCGCTGGAAATTCACGGGCGTGGACCGCTCGCCGAACATGATCGCTCAGGCGCGCAAGAATCTCGAAGCCGCGGGCCCGGCGCTCGCCGGCCGCGTCGAATTTCAGGTTGCGGACGGCAACCGCCTGCCGTTTCCCGATGCCAGCTTCGATTTTGTAATGTGCAACTCGGTGCTGCACCACTTCGCCGAGCCGGAAAAACTTCTCGCCGAAATCGGCCGCCTCGCGGGCCGCGATGGCGCCATCCTGCTGCGCGACCTGCGCCGACCGGGACGCCTCACCTTTCCGCTGCACGTCCGCTGGCACGGCCGCCACTATTCCGGCGTGATGCGAAAGCTCTACTGCGATTCCGCCCGCGCCGCCTATACCGCGCCGGAATTGCAACAGATGCTCGATTCCGCCGCGCTTTCCGGCGTGCGTGTTTTCAAGCACCATTCCACGCACATCGGCCTCGAGCGCGCCCTGAGCGGCTGACTCGATACGGCGTTGATCGTCGAAGATTTGAGTGGGGCGCCGCGGCCTTCAGCGCGGCAGACCGCACTGCGACAATGACCGCGGGGTTCAGTCGTTGAACGCTGCCGCGCTGGACTCCGCTCTGTGAATTGCCATCAGCGTTTGATCATCTGCTTGCCGCACTCCGACGGAGTACCGTTCCACGTCCTCGAGGCAGGCCGTGACAAGGTCCTTCGAAGCCCAGGCATGCCGGCCGCCGGCCGCGAGTGAAAGGCCGCCGATGCCGTATTCGTTGCCGGCGAGGTCGCGTGCTTCCGAGATTCCGTCCGTGAAGAGAAGCAGGCTGTCGCGTGGTTCGAGCCGTATCTTCCGGACCGTGTGACGGCTCGTCGCGAACATGCCCAGCGGCAGCCCGGTTGCGCCGATCTGTTTCACGCCGTCCCGCGAGACCAGCAAGACCGGCAGGTGGCCCGCGCTGGCGATTTCGATCTCGCCTGTTTTGCTGGCCCGTCCGCACACGAGTGTGGCGTACTGTCCCGCAATCGTGCTTTCGCAAAAGAGGCGATTCGCGATTTCCAGCAACTTGTCGAGCTCGAGGCCGATACTCGCAAGGCTGCGAAACATGGCGTGCAGGTGCGTCATCAACAGAGACGCCGCCACTCCCTTGCCTGACACGTCGCCCAGAAGGAAGATGAGCTTGCCATCCTCGTTGGCGGGAGGAATCAGGTCGCAGTAATCGCCGCTCACGATCCCCGCGGGCTTGTACCGGTAATGGACGCGCCAATCTCCAAACTGCGCGTCTGTCTGAGGCAGCAGCCCGCGCTGGACCTGTGAAGCGAGTTCGAGGTCACGCTCGAGCGCGCGCTGCTCGTCGCTGCTCAGGCAATCGAGACACAGTCGGACCAGCGGATCGGAAAGCAGCCGTTCCTTCTCGACGGTACCCTGGCAATCGTCGCAAATTCCGTACCTTCCTTCGTCCATCCTGCGGATAGCGGAGTCCACCTCCTGAAGAAGCTCGATAAGACGGGCCGCCGCGGGCGCTTCCGTTGCCGGGGCTGAGGAAATGGCGGCCGTGAGGGCTGCGCTGCGTTTCTCGAGTTGCCCGCGAAGATATGGGTCGGTCACGCCGGCCATGGGTTTCGGCTTCGCTTCCGGGATTCCCGCGGTCTGGGTTGCAGCGCTATCCAGTTTGGGCATTGAACTTACCTCCCCATCGTTTTCCCATTGGATTCATCAGCCTCGGCCCGCGATTCAGCATCGGTCCGTGCTTCGAGCAGGCTCCGCCCTGCCTTGCGTTCGAGCCGGGCGAGGCGCTTCTCGAACTGCGCTCGTCGCTGGCTATATGCGCCTGAAGCGATCGTGCCGAGGCGGTTTGCCTTGCGAAGTTCGGCGAGCGCCTTGCGCGCCAGTGCCGCCGCGCGATGCGGCTCGCGCGCCTGGCGTTCGTAGTAGATGACGAGCTGCTCGTAGGCTTCAAAGCCCTCGCGCGAATCTCCCAGCACGCTTTCCCAAAGCTGGCGCGCGAGACCGAAATCGCCGTCTCGTTTCGCGAGTCGCGCAAGCGACCGCCGCGCCGCGCGGTCCGTTTCCGGCGGCAGCTCCTGCGCGATCGACCGCTCGTAAAGTTTTCGCGCGCGGACCGCTTCCCCGCGCCGCTCGCAGATTCGCGAAACTCCGAAGAGTTCCAGCGCATCCTGCCCGTGCGCTTCCGGATTCCCGAGCAGCGATAGGACGCGGCTCGCAAGCCCCGCGAGTCCGCGAAGGTCCATTTGATTGTGATGGAAGATCGGGACGAGTGGCTCGGGCGGCCCGCCGCGCAAATAGTCGACGTAGATTTGCGGGATCAGCTCGGACATCACGTCCGCACACCGATTCCAGCCGAGGACGTGCCGCTCGAGTTCCGCCAGGCGGACCGAGCCAAGCCGCAGCCGCCAAAGATTCCGCGCGGGATGCAGAAAATCGAGATGCGCGCGTGGCGCGGGCGGCTTGATTGTGCGCGTCATGCGGTAGCGCGTCTCGAGCAGCGGCCAGTCGAACGACTTGCCGTTGAAGGTGACGAGCACGCGGCGCTCTGACAATCGCTCCGCGAGCGCCACGAGCAGCGAATGCTCCTCACTGTGCTCGCGCATGAAAAACTGCTCGACCTCGAGACCGCCCGCGTCCCACCACGCGATGCCGACGAGAAAGGGATACGTGCCGGTGCCGCCAGCGAGCCCCGTGGTTTCCGTGTCGAGAAAAAGCCACTGCTGCGGGTCGGCGACGCAATCTGGCGCGTCGGGCGCGATCAGGCGTAGCGCCGCCGAATCGAGTTCGCCCTCCGGCGTGGTCAACGTCGCGTCGCCGCCGATCGCCTCCGAAAACCACCTCCGCAAGGCGAGGTGCTCGCCAAAGCGATTCCGCTGCGGTGTGGCGCCGAGTAGGTGAGCCAGGCGCTCCGCGCCCTGGGGAATGTCGGGCGCATGGCCTCGCCGTATTTCGGCAGCAGCCGAGGCGGCGCGGCGGGCCGCAGGCCGGAGCGCCTTAAGCCGCCCGAGTTTTTCCGAGGAGCCTAGGAGCATAGACGATCCAGAATCGCGAGCGTGGCTTCCTTCGTGCGCTCGGACTTTTGTCCCGCCGGTCCGACGCAGGACGGGCATCCGCTGTCGCAAGGGCATCCGGCGATCAATTCCCGTGTCCGGCGCAGCAGGAGATCGTGGGCGCGAAAGAGCGGCTCGCTAAAGCCGATTCCGCCCGGATAAGCGTCATAGAGATACAGATTCGGTTCGAAGAATTCGTTTATCTTCGTGGGATCGTCGGTAGCCACCGTGTATTCGTGCCATTCGGTTTCGACGCCGGGGCTTGGCGGGCGCTCGCCGACCGCCGTTCCGAGATCGCGGCGGTCGCACATCAGCAGCAGCGTGGCCATCGATTCGAGCGCGTACAGCAGCCCGAAAATGCCGCTCTCGCGTTCCGAAAGCGCGAAAGGAAGCGCCGCGAGGAGAGAGCGCTCGAGCGTGATCCAGAAGGCCGTCGTGTGCATTTCGTTTTCGGGGAGCTCCAGCTTTCCGTCGCCGACATTTTCGTTGGTAAAGAATTTGATCTTCTTGAAACCAACGACCTGCGAGCGCACGAGCACATCGCCGTGCGCCCGTGCGGCCGGCCCGGCGATCCGTTCTTCTTCCGCGATTTCGAGGACGCGCACCTGCGTGTAGCGAATCGCGTCCGTGTAGTAATCGACCTTCACGGGCTTGACGTAGGCCTTTCGCTCGTCGAAGTCGAGCCGCTCGACGTGGTATTGCTGCCCCTGATGAAGGTAGATCGCCTTCGGGTGGACGGTGGTGAGCGCGGAGGAAAAATCGACTTCGCCGATGACTTCGGGCTTGCCATTTTCTGCTCCAGATGCGTCGATGATGATGAAATTATCCGACGTGACGGAACGAAGGCTGACGGTGTCCGCCGGGTACGCCTCCTGTACCCAGTGCCAGTTGCCGCCGCTCCGATGGAGGAAGCCCGCCTCGGCGAGACGCTCGCAGAGCTGCTGCACGTCCACGGAGCCGAATTTGTCGCCGGGCGCCACCGGCAGTTCGAACGCCGCGCACTTGAGATGGTTGACGAGGATTTCGAGATTGTCCGGCTGGACGTAGGCGTGCTCGGGCGAGCGGCCGAAGAAATAGTCCGGATGCTGCACGATGAACTGATCGAGCGGCGCGGAAGATGCGACGAGCACGGCGCACGAAGTTCCGTTGCGCCGCCCGGCGCGGCCAGCGCGCTGCCACGTGGACGCGATCGAGCCGGCGTATCCGGCCATCACGCAGGCGTCGAGCGAGCCGATGTCGATGCCCAGTTCGAGGGCATTCGTGGCGACAACTCCGCGGACGCGGCCTTCGCGCAACCCGCGCTCGATTTCGCGCCGCTCGCCCGGCAGATAGCCGCCGCGATAGCCGCGAATCGGCTCGGGCCGGCCGGGCTGGGGCGGATTCGCCTGCTGGAGATACGTGAGCAGGACTTCGGTGTGCAGGCGGCTATTGGCGAAGACAATCGTCTGCAACTTGCGGGCGAGCAATTCCTTCGCGACGCGCGTGGTCTCGTTCAGATAGCTGCGCCGGATGCCGAGATTGCGGTTCACCATCGGCGGGTTGTAGAAGACGAAGAGCTTTTCCGCGGCGGGCGCGCCATTCTCTTCGACCACGCCGACCTCGCGCTCGATCAATTGCGAGGCAAGCTCGCCCGGATTGGCAATTGTCGCCGAGCAGCAGATGAATTGCGGTTTTGAGCCGTAAAACCGGGCGATTCGCACGAGGCGGCGCAGCACGTTCGCGAGGTGGCTGCCGAAGACGCCGCGATAGGTATGAAGCTCGTCGAGCACGATGTAGCGGAGATTTTCGAAGAGGCGCGTCCACTTCGTATGGTGCGGCAGGATGCCGGTGTGCAGCATGTCCGGATTCGAGAGGACCACGTGGCCGCGTTCGCGGATCGCTTTGCGCGCGTCGCTGGGCGTGTCGCCATCGTAGGTGAACACGCCAAACTGATCGTCAAGGCGCGTGGCGAGGTCGTGCAATTCCGCGAGTTGGTCCTGGGCGAGCGCCTTATTGGGGAAGAGGTACAGGGCGCGCGTGTCCGCGTTTTCGAGGACGGCATTCAGGACCGGCAGGTTGTAGCAGAGGGTCTTGCCCGAGGCGGTCGGCGTAACCACGACGAAATCTTTTCCGGCGCGCGCAAGCTCCGCAGCGGCGGCCTGATGAGAATAGAGCCGCTCGATTCCCTTGGCACGATAGGCTGCGGCAAGCTCCGGGCGAACCCAGCCGGGCATCGGCCGGAACTGCGCCTCGCGGGCCGGGATGTGTTTGACGGACGTAAGAACATCGTCCGCGCGATGGCGGGCGGCCAGCGCGCCGAGTACTTCTTCGACCGTGTCGATGGTCGAATGCTGCCGTACAGCCAGACCCTGCGGGGACGGAGTCATGCAGCCTCCTGGAGCTGCTTCGCTTTTTGTTCGCTGAGGGTATCACGGGTCAAAACGGGGCGCAATAGAGGAAACGCACACAGCCCGCGCCCCTCGACGAGATCGAAAAACCGCAGTTCATTCGCGGGGCTTGATTGTTCGATGTCGAGGAATGAAACCCGCGAAAATTACCTCCACCCCAAAGGAACTCATCGTTCACAGGTGGTGACGATTTTGACCACTTCTTGCCGCCTTAAGCGGCATTAACGGGCAATTTCGGCGACGAACTCGTTTCGCGGCGTCGCTATCTAAGCCGAGAGGACCATGCGGGGAACGATGCAGCGATTGTGGCGCAATTTCAGACGCTCTCGGGCAAGAGGGCCTTTCCAAAGCTCCATACGCCGCCCCGAACAGGGTCGCAGTCTGTTTCGCTCTGGGAGGCGGGACGCGCGGGTTCGGGATGACAGCGCGGGCGGGGTGAGGTGCGAGGGGCGAGGATCTTTTTCCGGGGAGCGAAAGGCCTGACGGCCTGAGCTAAATTTGCGGGAGGCCGAGGCGGATGGGCGGGCGGAGCCAAGGATGTGCGCCGGGCATCCCGACCAGGTCGGGACAGGTCCGCCACGGCGGACTACGCCCCTACGAAGACGTCCCACGATTCTGAGTCTCAAAGGCGGGCGGTGGAGGGGTCGTGGAGGCGGAAGTGGGCGACGCGGATGCGTTTGAATTTGTCGTTGGCGAGCGTGTAGATGCACCAGTTCGTGGTGATGTAGACGTCGCCCGCTTTCATCGCGCGGCCGGAGAAATTCGGATAGTCCTTGAAGAAGTGGAATTCGGTGTACATCTCGGCGGCGATCCTGTTGCCGTCCAGGAGGAAATCGCCGACTTCGAGCGCCTCGCGGCAGTGCTTGTGGAGGATCACGTACTGCTCGAGGAATCCAGCGCGGCCTTTGCGGGTGACGGGAGGCGCCGCCGGATTGGCGAGCATCGTGGGATATTCGATCACGACCTCGGGATCGTAGAAGTCCATCACCTGGTCGTAGCGCTTGTTGTTGAAGTGATCGATGTATCGGAGAAAGTGCTGCTTGTCCATAGGCCCTCCGTTGAGGTTTCCGCCGTTCCGGCGCCGAGATTCCTCAGACCTCGCCTCGGCGCCCGATTTCCGCGCAACCCGAGGCAGAAGGGCGCGGAAATCGGGCTGCTCGGTCTTCGGAATGACAGATCTCCCAGCGCGCAGCGAAGGATATTAACAGAGCCGGACGCGTTCCGTTCTCTCGTTGACGATGCCGCCGGCAAGACGGGCAGGTCCAAGACCCGCCCCAACAAATGGATCATTACCTGGCGCGGGCTTGACACGCCTGCGCGGGGCCGATATAGAAGATGCATGGCTCAATCCATTCTGATTTTCGATTTCGGCACGAACGAAGAGGCAGTGCAGCAGGCGCGTCACAAAGTCGAGGTCTGGAAGCAGGCGTTCCGCCTCGGCGACAAGATCTCGCTGAAATTCGAGCGCGAAGAGCCGGCCGAAAAAGCGGCAGCCGCCGATGAGCGGCCGGCAGAGGCCTCCGGAAAAACGAAATCCGGCGGCAAGAAACCGGCAGGGAAGTCGGCCGCGAAGGCCGCCGCAAAACCGGGCAAAGAAGAGAGCGAAGAACCGGCCGCGCGCGTGCGGCTTTTCGTCCGTCTGGCGTTTTCCGACCACGAGAAGCTCTCGCATCAGCGCTGGCTGGACCGCATCCCGACGGAGGAACCCTTCAAGTCCGCGAAGGGCGAGACGGTCCGCTCGGGCGAGTCCGCATTTGCCAAGACGTCTGAAACCTTTGATTCTCTCGATTGAGGAAGGGCCATGAGTTTTCGCGCAACGGAATTTGAGTTTCGTTACCGACTCTGGTTCATCGGCGGGATCTTCGCAGTCGCTTTCTGGTGCTACTCGTTTGACCGGGTGAACGTGTCCGTTGCGCTATCGCGAGCGATCTTTGCCGCCGGGAAGTTTCACAATCCGGACTCGATCAACGCATACGCGCGAGGATTTTTCATTCTGGGAGCTTTGATTGTGGGGCTTGCGGCGCTAGTGCGTTCGTGGGCGGAGTCTTACCTTCACAGCTCGATCGTGCATGACATGGACCTTCATTCGGACAGCCTCGTGGCGGACGGCCCCTATCGCCACTTGCGAAACCCGCTCTATCTCGGGACAGTTCTGCTCGCGGTGGGAATCGGCTTCCTGGCGAGCCGCGTAGGCTTCCTCGTCCTCGCCGTGGGGATGACGATTTTCACCTACCGGCTGATTCTCCGAGAAGAGGCGAGCCTGCTTGCGTCACAAGGCGAAAGCTACCGGCGGTTCTTCGCGAGCGTGCCGCGATTCGTGCCCTCGCTTGCGCCGCGCGTCCCGGCGGCGGGTAGGCAGCCGAACTGGGTCGACGGATTCACAGGGGAGCTGTTCATGTGGGGTTGCGCCGTCAGTATGGCGCTCTTCGCGGCGACCGAAAACATCCTTTACTACTGGGTCCCAATGGGCGTCGGCTTTGGCATCTACTTCTTGCAGGCGTTTCTGCGAAAGAAGCCGGCGGCTCCCCCTACAACCGGCGGGGCGTGAGCCGGCGCTCCGGAACAGTGGCAACCGCGGATGGCGGCCACGCACGGATTTCGCTGTTTGTGGATATAATAGGTCGAAATTGGCACGGCTCGGCGAACCTCCCTGTTGGAGGCGTATCGAATGCCCTCTCAAGTGAAGGCTAAAGGTGCGCGATTCGACGCCTCGAAATACCAGGGGCTCGACCGCGATACGCTGGTCCGCATCTACCGGACGATGTTCCTCTCGCGGCGGCTCGACGACCGCGAAATCCAGCTCAAACGGCAAAACAAGATTTTCTTCCAGATCAGCGGCGCGGGACATGAAGCCGTTCTCGTCGCGGCGGGCCTGCTGCTGAAGCCGGGCTACGACTGGTTCTTCCCCTATTATCGCGACCGGGCGCTGATGCTGGCGCTGGGCGTGACGCCGTACGACATGCTGCTGCAAGGCGTGGGCGCGAAAGACGATCCTTCCTCGGCGGGACGGCAGATGCCGTCGCACTGGGGAAACCACCGGTTGAACATCGTACCGGGTGCGTCGGCGACCGGGATGCAGTGGCTGCACGCCGTCGGCGCGATGGAAGCGGCGCTCTATTACGACCAGTTTCCAAAGGCGCTCGATCAGGCGCGCAAGGCGCCGCTCGGCGATTCGATCGGCCATCATCGCGACGAGATTTGCTACGTTTCCGGCGGCGACGGCGCGACGAGCGAAGGCGAATTCTACGAGGCGCTGAATGCGGCGAGCCTCCGCCACGCGCCGGTGCTCTTCCTCGTCGAAGACAACGGGTACGCCATTTCCGTGCCCGTCGAGGTGCAAACGGCTGGCGGCAGCATCTCGAAGCTGGTGTCGAATTTTCCGCGCATGCACGTCGAAGAGTGCGACGGGACCGATCCGCTCGAGAGTTATGCGGCGCTCGGCCGTGCCGTGGCGCATTGCCGCGCGCGCCGCGGACCGGCGCTGGTTCACGCGCACGTGACGCGCCCGTACTCGCACTCGCTTTCCGACGATGAGAAGGTGTACAAGACGGCCGAAGACCGCGACGCCGAGGCGCGCCGCGATCCGGTCCCGAAATTCGGGCTGTTCCTCGTGCGCGAAGGCATCCTCGACGAGCACGACATCGAAACGCTTGAAGCAAAAGTCGAGCGCGAGATTCTGGAAGCGACCGACCGCGCGCTCGCGGCCGAGTCGCCCGCGGCGGATTCGATTCGCGCGTGCGTCTATTCGCCGGACGTCGATCCCACGGGGAAGCAGTTCGAGACTGCGCCGGAGTTCAAGGGGCCTCCCCACGGCGGGACGAAAACGATGGTCGAGATGATCTCCGCGACGCTCGCCGACGAAATGGCGCGCGACGAACGGATCGTGGTTTTCGGGGAAGACGTGGCGGATTGCAGCCGGGAGGAAAACCTCGGCAGCGTGAAAGGGAAGGGCGGCGTTTTCAAGGCGACCGTCGGCCTGCAACGGCGCTACAGTCTGGCGCGCGTTTTCGACACGCCGATCGCGGAAGCGGCCATCATCGGCCGCGCGATCGGCATGGCCATCCGCGGGCTGAAACCCGTGGCGGAGATTCAGTTTTTCGACTACATCTGGCCGGCGATGATGCAGCTCCGCGACGAGCTGCCGCTGGTGCGCTGGCGTTCGGCGGGGCATTTCAAATGCCCGGTGGTGGTGCGCGTGGCGATCGGGGGCTACCTGACCGGCGGCGGCATCTATCACAGCCAGAGCGGCGAGGTGACGTTCACGCACATTCCGGGGCTGCGCGTGGTGATGCCATCGACGGCGCTCGACCTTTGCGGGTTGCTGCGCACGGCGATCCGCGCCGACGATCCCGTGCTCTTCCTTGAGCACAAACATCTCTATCGCCAGCCGTATAACCGCTCGCCCTATCCCGGAGCCGATTTCACGATTCCGTTCGGCAAGGCGCGCGTGGCGCGCGAGGGCACGGACGTGAGCATCATCACGTACGGCGCCGTGGTGCATCGCGCCGAGATCGCCGCGACGGAGCTGGCGCGCGAGGGCGTGTCGGTCGAAATCATCGATCTTCGGAGCCTGAACCCGTACGACTGGGAGTCCATCGCGGCGAGCGTGACGAAGACGAACCGCGCGATCGTCGCGTACGAGGATTGGCGCTCGTGGGGATACGGCGCGGAGATCGCCGCGCGCATCGCCGACGAGCTTTTCGACGAACTCGACGCGCCGGTGCGCCGCGTCGCGGCGGAAGACGCCTTCTGCGCCTACAATCCGAAGCTCGAGAACGCGATCCTGCCGCAATCGCACGACATCGTTCGGGCGGTTCGCGAGCTCGCCGCCTATTGACGGCGGGTCGGAACTTTTCCGAAGGGCCTTTCGTAATAGATTATGAGCGCGGGAGGAGTGCGTCTCGCGCGGGGAGGACGGGACCATGACCTGCGGAAATTGCCAGAGAGAAATCGCCGACTATTCGAATTTCTGTTACTTTTGCGGCGCGCGCCAGCACGCGACGCCGACGGGTGCGCCGAAAGCGTGCAAGCGGCTGATGCGCTCGTCCGTCGATTGCAAGATCGCCGGAGTTTGCGGCGGCATTGCCGAGTATCTCGAGGTCGACTCCACGCTCGTGCGGCTGATTTGGGTGCTGGCGGTTCTAATGCCCATACCGGTGGTGCCGGCGTTTATCGGCTACTTCGTGGCTTGGCTTGTGATGCCGCAGGCGCCGTGGCCCGCGCCTGCCGCGAGCGCGCCGCCGGCAGCCGCTCCGCATTCGGCGCAGACCGCCTAGGCGGCCCTCGCACCGAGCGGGGATTCAGTCCTTGCTCTTGGGTTTGCGCGACGAGGAGCGCCCGCCGCGGAAGAGCGCGTGATCGAACGACACGAGTCCGGCGCCGAGGGACGCGAGCGCAAAAGCCGCGACGGCAAGGGCAAGAGGAAACTCGTAGTTGTGCACGGCGCGCGGGTCCGAGAGGATCTTGTGCACCTGGACCAGCGCCACGGCCATTTCCCCGGCCAGAAGCAGCGCGGCGATCCGCGTGAAAAGCCCCGCAATCAGCAGGCAGCCGCCAAAGAATTCAATCACGCCCGCGATGTAGGCGAAATAGAAAGGGAAACCCATGTGAACGAAAGCGTCCATCGTCTGGCGTGTGTGCGTGAAGAGCTTCGGATAGCCGTGATACACGAATATGACGCCCAGTGCCACTCGCAGGAGCAGGAGCGCGAGCGGTTTCAGCTTCTCTAAGCTTTCCATTCGAATTCTCCCCGCCAAGTTGAACAGGCGAACCGCGCCGGCAGTGCGGGATTGTAGCAGATGTGGCCCGAACCTCTTCCGACACATCGAGAAGATTTTCCTGAAGGGCTCCGAAGGCGCACGCTCGCGTTAGTGTAGAATTCTCTGTTAAAGCCGGAGCAATTCAGCACGATGCCCAGCACGCGCACAATTGGTGTGGTCACCGGGGGCGGCGACTGTCCCGGATTGAACGCGGCGATTCGCGCTGTGGTCCACGCGGCCAAGCTGGGGCACGGCTGGCGCGTGATCGGCGTGATCGATGGATTCCACGGCCTCCTCCGGCCCGATCAATGCCGCGAGCTGACGTTTGAGTCGACTCGGGGAATCCTGCCGCGCGGCGGCACAATCCTTGGGACGACGAACTCGAAGGACCCCTTCGCGTTTCCAGTGGAAGAAAACGGACGAAAGACCACGCAAGACTACTCGGGGCGGTGCCTTGACGGCTTGGCGAAGCTGGGAATCGAAGCGCTGGTCGTGATCGGCGGCAACGGCACGCTCACGATCGCGAACCGGTTCGCCCAACTCGGGATGAAAATTGTAGCGATTCCGAAGACGATCGATAACGATCTGCAACGCACCGACGTGACCCTGGGATTCGACAGCGCGCTGCACATTGCGACCGACGCGATTGACCGCCTTCACAGCACGGCCGAGAGCCATCACCGAGTGATGGTCGTCGAAATGATGGGCCGCGATGCGGGATGGATCGCGCTCTACTCGGGCCTCGCCGGGGGAGCGGATGTCATTCTCCTGCCCGAAATACCTTTCGCGATCGAGAGCGTATGCGAGGCGATTCGCCATCGAGAGGCGGCGGGCCGGAGTTTCTCCGTGATCGTCGTTGCCGAGGGCGTGAAACTGCCGGAGCGGGATTCCACGGGCAAGCCTCTTCCCAAGACGCTCGCCGGGCAGGCCGGGAACTCGCTTGCTCAAGCGATTCGCGAACGTGTCGACAAGGAAGTGCGCGTGACGGTGCTCGGGCACCTACAGAGGGGCGGTTCGCCAAGTCCTTCGGACCGCATCCTGGCGGCGCGCTTCGGCGAGAGCGCCGTGGAGTTGGTCGCGCGCGAAGCGTACGGCCAAATGGTTTGCGTCCGCTCCGAGAAAATCGAATCGGTGCCCGTTGCCGAGGCAATCAACCCGACCCGGCTGGTCGATCCGGAAAGCGAGGTCGTGCGAGTCGCGCGCGCGCTGGGAATCAGTTTCGGGGACCGGTCATGAGACGAAAGCTGTTGCTCGGCTTCGTGGTCGTGCTCGCGATCGGCCTCGGCTTCTACTGGCGTTCTCATCATGCCAAACGCCCGATCGAAGCGGCCTACGCCGGCAGTCGCGAGGTGACGCTGTGGAGCACGACGGCGCAGGTGCGCGAGCCGGTCGCGACGGTCGCCTTCGGAGAGCGCCTGGACGTTCTCGAGAAATTCGGAGATCAGGCGAGGGTTCGAACGGCATCGGGCGTCGTCGGGTGGACGAGCCAGGATGATCTGCTCTCCGCGGAGTTCTGGCGGAAGGCTCAGGACATCGAAGCCGAGACAGCGAAGTTGGCTCCGCAGGCCCGTGCGCATACGCGAGTGCTCAGCAATCTGCACATCGGGCCCGCTCGTGACTCCCCGCGAATCCGACAGATGGATCGAGGCGTTCCGGTCGATCTCTTCGAGCGGCAGGCGGTCGAAGTGCCTTCCGCATCGCCGGCAACTGTGGCGGATGAGGGCGGTTCCGGTCCGCGACCCGACGGCGAGAAGCCAGAAGCCAGGAAAGAAGACTGGTGGCTCGTGCGCGCGCACTTGCCAGGGTCATCGACGACGGAGGGGCTGACGCTTTCGGGATGGCTTCTCGGACGCTTCGTCGATCTGGACGTGCCTGCTCCGCTGCCGGACTACGCGAGTTCGGCCGGGATGCACATCGTGGCGTGGTTTGAACTGAACCGCGTCGCCGATGCGTCCGGTGCTGCGAAGCCGCAATACCTCGTGATCGGCACGCGTGGCCCCGAGGGCCAGCCGTGCGATTTCAGGCTCATGCGCGTTTTTACGTGGGCGAAGCAGAAGCAGCGATACGAAACCGCCTTTGTTGAAAGCGACCTCTGCGGAAAGTTGCCCATGAAGCTTGCGGCGGCAACGTCGCCGGGCGGGAACGCCACGTTCGCGTTTGAAGATTGGAGCAAGGGAACATCGCAGATGCGGACGTACCGCATGTATCAGAACGTTGTGAGGCGCATCAGAGAAGGCGGACTGGTGCCCGAGAGGCGGAAGCATCATGGGCGCTAACAGGGCGGCTTCGTGGCTGCCGGTGAGCGCGCTCGCGCTCGCCTGCTTCCTCGTCAGTTGCTCGCGCTCGGAGACGCACGCCGAGGCGAGCAAGCCTGCCCCGCCTTCGATTGCATACATCGGAGCCTGGGGAATGCGGGGCGATGGTCCGGGGCGGTTGGATGGACCGACGTGCATTGCGACCGATGCCGTCGGGAAGGTCTACATCGCCGACGCGGGCAGCAGCTTCATCCACAAGTTCGATATCGACGGCACGCCGCTGCTTTCCTTTCAGGACATGTCCTTGAAGCAACCGCAGTCGATCGTAGTCGATAGCGGAGGCGCGATTTACGTGGCCGATCCGGGCAGCGCGAGCGCGTTCGTGTATTTTCCGAACGGCGATCGCTATCGCCGGCTGGGGCTGAAGGCACGCCCGAGCAGTGAAAACATATTGAGCATCGCCGTGGACGACGCGGGATTGATCCACATTCTCGACATCGACGCGGGCCTCATTTCCACGTACACTTCGCGATTTCGGCTCATGCGGTCCTGGCAACCAGCAGCGAACGTGCCAAATACACAGGTCCGGCCGAGAGCCGTCGCAACGGGACCGGATGGATCTCTGTACGTGGCCGACCCCGAAGGCAATCGCATCTTGAAGTTCACTTCTGAGGGGCACTTTTTGGGCGATGCCGTCGAAGGCGGCGCAGACCGCCGCCTGAGCGACGAATTCGCCGTATCGAGTGCCGGCATCTTCGCGATGGACGCCGACGGGCGGATGCTGCACGTCTGGGCGCTCGATGGGCGGCCGCAGCTCGATGCCGATCTCGCCCCCGAGCTTGGCCAGGCGAAGCGTTCGGCGCCGGCGCTGGCGATAAGCCCGCGCAAGGAGCTTCTCGTTCTCGATGCGCCGGAAGCGCGCGTCCTTCGCTATCGAATCGACTTCTGATGTATTCTGCCGGCCGAATCGCTCGGCATGTTCGGAAGCGGAGGGAAATAGAAAATGGCCCGAAGGGTCGTGGCACTCATTTTTTTTGCCTTGGTGTGCGCTGCAATCCCGGGACCTATGGCGGAGTCGTCACATCATGCCAGGAGATCGGGCGACGATTGGCCTTATTACGGCCACGACGCGGGCGGGATGCGATATTCGCCGCTGGCGCAGATCAATCGCGCGAACGTGGCGACCCTGAAGGTCGCCTGGACTTTTCACGTGGGCGATATTTCCGATGGCAGCGGCGGCAAGAAGCGCAGCGGCTTGGAAACGACGCCGATTCTGGTGGATGGAACGCTTTACGTTACCACCGGGTTCAATCGTGTGTTTGCAATCGACCCGGAAACGGGGAAGCAGCTGTGGGTCTACGATCCAAAGATTGACCTCGCTGGGAATTACGGCGATGGGCTGATCAATCGCGGTGTTGCGACGTGGCTCGATCCATCGCGAGCGAAAGGGAAACCCTGCCGCAGGCGCGTTTTCGAAACTACTCTGGATGCGCGGCTCATCACTCTGGACGGCGCGACCGGCGAGCCGTGCCTGGATTTCGGCAACGGCGGACAAATCAGCCTGCGCGACGTGGCGCGTTACATTCCGGGACAATATCACATGACTTCGCCGCCGGCAGTGATCGACGACGTCGTCGTGGTCGGCTCGGCCATTGACGACAATTCGCGTTTAGAAATGCCGAGTGGCGTGGTTCGAGCTTTCGATGCGCGCACCGGCGCGCTGCGCTGGAAATGGGAGCCGCTTCCGCCGAATCAAGCCGAATCCGCGGCGCTGGGCGCAGGGAAGACGTGGCGTACCGGCGCGGGAAACGCGTGGTCCGTTATAGTGGTGGATCAGGATCGCGACCTCGTGTTTGTCCCCACCGGCAGCGCGAGCCCGGACTATTACGGCGGCCTGCGTCCGGGCGACAACAAATGGGCGGATTCCGTGGTGGCGCTGCGGGGAAAGACCGGAGAATTCGTCTGGGGATTCCAGCTCGTGCATCACGACCTCTGGGATTACGATTCGGCGTCGCCGCCGTTGCTGGCCACATTGCAGCACAATGGAAAGAACGTGCCAGTCGTGATCCAGGGCAACAAGACCGGTTTTCTGTACGTACTGAATCGCGACACGGGCGCGCCCGTATTTCCCGTGGAAGAGCGGCCGGTGCCGCAAACCGATGTGCCGGGTGAAGTGACCTCCCCGACGCAACCTTTTCCCCTGGCGCCTCCCGCCGTCGCCCCACAAAAACTCTCGGCGGACGATGCCTGGGGCATCACTCCGGAAGATCGTGAGGTTTGCCGGGATCTCCTCAAGAGCCTCCGAAATGACGGCCCTTTCACTCCACCGAGTTTGCAGGGCTCGCTGTCCGTTCCCGGACATGTGGGCGGCATGAATTGGAGCGGCTATGCATACGACCCGCAAAACAGCTTGCTCTTGGTCAACACAAATAACTTGCCGGCCAAGGTGCGGGTGATCCCGGCGGGCGAATTCTGGAGCGAAGCTCTTAAGCACGCAGAAGACGGCGAATACACGCCGCAGTTCGGCGCACCGTACGGCATGTTTCGCACTTTTCTGTTTGCTAAGGCACATCATCTGCCTTGTGCGCCACCGCCTTGGGGAACGCTGACGGCCGTTGATATGGCGACCGGCGCGATTCGCTGGCAGGTTCCGCTCGGTTCTCTCTCGCCCGGCGATCCCGCGGTCCCCGAGGGCACACCCAGCCTCGGCGGTCCCATCGTCACCGCCGGCGGATTGGTATTTATCGCCGGGACGATGATCGATCCTTCAGTTCGTGCGTTCGACGTGGAGACCGGCAAAGAAATCTGGAAGGCTCAACTTCCGACGAGTGGCGGGGCTACTCCGATGACGTACCAGACGCGGAAAAGCGGCAAGCAGTTTCTCGTGATTGGGGCGGGAGGGCACCGCGGTGTCACGGAAGAGCCGCAAAGCGATTCGATTGTGGCGTTCACACTGCCCTAAATGCCTGTGGCGCTTTGCGCCACTTTGGAGAATGGAATCTTATGCCCCTGCTGCTGACGGAAGCGGACGTAGAGTCGATCCTCACGATGCCGCTCGCGCTCGAACTGGTCGAGACTTCGTTTCGGCGGCTCGCCGATGGTTCAGCGGTCTCCCACTCGCGCCGCCGGCTGCACGTTCCGGGGAAAACGCTGCTGAACTACATGGCGGCGTCGGACGCGACGGGAGGCTACCTGGGACTGAAGATCTACTCGATTTCGCGCGGCGCGGCGCGCTTCGTGGTGCCGCTCTTTCGCGCGGAGTCGGGTGAAATGGTCGCGCTGATCGAGGCGGACTATCTTGGGCAGATGCGCACCGGAGCGGCGAGCGGCGTCGCCACGCGCGTGATGGCGCGGGAGGACGCGCGCACGGTGGGAATCATCGGGACGGGGTTGCAAGCGCGAACGCAGCTTGAAGCTGTGGCGTTCGCGCGGAAGCCGGAGCGGGTGCGCGCCTTCGGCCGCGACTCGCAACGGCGCGAGACTTTTGCGAAGGAGATGACGAAGCGACTCGGCGTCGCCGTGACGCCCGTTTCCTCGGCCGAAGAGGCCGTCCGCGGCGCCGACGTTTTGATTACATCGACGACGTCGAAGACGCCGGTCGTCGAAGGCCGGTGGCTCGAGCGCGGCACGCACATCAATGCGATCGGCGTGAACTATGCGGAGAAGAGCGAGATCGATGCCGAAGCGGTTCGCCGCTGCGACCTGATCGCGGCGGACTCGGTGGAACAATCGAAGGTCGAAGCCGGCGACCTGATTCAGGGCTTCGGGGACGATGCGTCACAATGGGCGGCGGTTCGCGAGCTTTCGGCGATCGTCGCGGGCAAGGTTCCCGGACGCACGAGCCGCGATCAGATCACGCTTTTCAAATCGAACGGAATCGCGATCGAAGACATCGTGGTGGGGGGCCGGATCTACGAACTGGCGCGCGAGCGGGGACTGGGGCGCGAGATACCGATGTGGCAGAAGTGAGGGAGCGCGCTCCTCTGCCTGTGCATCAGGCGTGAGGGCGGCGAAGCTTTTTCACAAGGGCTTCGTGCAGGCGCTGGCTCGTATCGGCCGGAAGCGGCGCTGGTTCGGAGTTGCAGTAGATCTGAATCGTCTTTTTGCAGGTATCCACGACGATGCGGCAGTCCTGGCACTTGCCGAGGTGCTGCTCGATTGAGGCGCGAAGCGCAGGCTCGAGCGCCTCGTCCAGATAGTCGGCTAGTTCGTTGATGATGGCTTTGCACTTCACGAGTTGTCTCCCCGCCGGAAGTATTGGTTCAGTCTCTCGCGCAGTTTGAGCCGCGCCCGCAGCAGCCGCGATTTCACGGCCGGCACGGAAAGTCCGAGCGCATCCGCCGTCTCCTCGGTGGACAATTCTTCGATGTCGCGCAACTGGAAAACGATTCGGAATTGGGGCTCGAGTTCGCCGATCACTTTCCCCAGAATGTCGCCGAGCTCGGTCTGCCCGTAGCGCTCTTCCGGAGAAGGTCCCCAGTCTTCCACGTCGCGGGGCATCATGTCCTCGCCGGTGTCGAGTTCCTGGTCGAGCGAGACCACATTGGGGCGGCGCTTGCGGAGCTTCATCAGGGCCTGGTTGACGGCGATGCGCACGAGCCAGGTGTAAAACCGGGAGTTTCCCTGAAAGTTGTCGAGATGCTCGAAGGCCTTCAGGAAGGCCTCCTGCATGGCGTCTTCGGCATCTTCGCGATTCTGGGTGATGTTCTGGGTGAGGCGGAAAATCTTGCGCTCGTAGCGGCCCACCAGCGTCTCGAAAGCGGAAACATCGCCCGCCTTTGCGGCCTTGACCAGGACCGGCTCGTCGTCCTTGACCACCTGCGACGGCAGCGGATTCGGGCGCGGAGGGCTGAGTTTCGGCGAACTCATCGAAGACCTGTCCATAAGAAATCGTAGCACAGCTTTCAGGGTCCGGCTGGCGGGAATGTATTATGATAAGCGGGCGAAGAGGCTTGATGCGGACACTTCCCGATCATCTGCGCAAAGGAATGAAAATGATCCTGGTGGGCTGCAATCCGGGCGACCGCTCGGCCCGCGTGGGACACTATTACGCGGGGCGCGGCAACCAGTTCTGGCCGATGATGTACGAATCGGGCGTGATTCCGGAACCGCTCGAGTATCAGGACGACCGGCGGGTGGTGGAGTTCGGCATCGGCATGACCGACCTCGTGAAGCGGCCCACGCGCGGGGTGGAGGAGATCGAGCGCCGGGAGTTTGCGGAGGGCCGCGTCCTGCTGGCGCAAAAGCTCGAAGAGTTGCGCCCGCGCGTGATCGCGTTCAACGGGAAAATGGTCTACGAAAAGTTTACCGGCCGCCCCTGCAAGCTCGGCCTCCAAAAGGAGCGGCTCTACGGGGCGCACGTGTTCGTCCTGCCCTCCACGAGCGGGCAGAACGCGGGAACGAGCCCCGGGGTGAAGAAGCGGTACTTCAAGAAGCTGGCCGCGCTGCTGCAAAATCTGAAGGATTAACGCCAACAGGGGTTGACGTCCCCGTTGTAACAACCGAAGATGTGACTTCGTGAATCGCCACGCAGCCGCTCGTTTGACCCGGGAACATCGGGGAGGCCGGATCGCGATGAGCACGACGCAACAGGCCGCAAGTCAGGTCCTGCTCGAGGAGCGCTCGGGCGCGGTCGTCACGCTGCGGCTGAACCGGCCGGAGAAGCTCAACGCGCTGAATCTGGAGATGTCTCGCGCGCTCGTCCACGCCCTGCTGCGCGCGCGGGACGACAAGTCGGTGCGGGCCGTGGTCCTGACGGGCGCCGGACGCGGATTTTGTTCCGGCGGCGACGTGAACTATTTTCGCGATCTCCGCGCGCGGCACTCGGTGCACGAGTTTGAAGCGTTCCTCAAGGTCGGCAAAGAGATCTGTATGGCGATCGCGCTGATGCCCAAGCTGGTGATCGCGGCGGTGAACGGGCCGGCAGCGGGTGGCGGCATGAGCCTCGCGCTCGCGTGCGACTTGCGGGTCGCTTCGGAGCAGGCAATGTTCAAGCAGGCGTTCGCGCAGATCGGACTGTATCCCGATCTGGGCGCAACGTTTTTCCTGCCGCGGCTCGTGGGACTGTCGCGCGCCTCGGAGTTTTTCTATACCTCCGAACCGCTTTCCGCGGCGGAGGCTTGCCGGATCGGAATGGTCTATCGAGTTTACCCGCAAGATAAATTCGAAGAGGAAACCCGCAGGATCGCCGGGCAAATGGCGGCGGGGCCGCCGCTGGCGTTTCGCGACGTGAAGCGGACGATGATCAGCGAGGCGCATAGTGAACTCGAGAGGACGATCGATGAGGAGAACCGCCTCCAGATTCACTGCTTTCTTTCGGAGGATTTCGCCGAAGGCCTCGAAGCTTTCGTGGGAAAACGTCCGCCAAATTTCCGCGGGCATTAACGCTGCATTGATTTGCACGTGAAATACCACTGAGGAGGGTAGAGGATGGCCGCCACCGGACGAAAGACTTCGAGGCGAACAGCGAAATCCCGGAAGAAAGTCCTGTTCATGCAGAAGCCGACCTGCACGACGTGCCGCAAGGCGAAGAAGTTCATGGAACGGCGCGGTTTCCAGCTCTATTTTCGGGACCTGGCGAAGGAACGATTGAGCGCCGCCGAGCTCGAGAAATTGATCGGACGGCGCGACTACACGGACTTTCTGAATACGCGCAACGAGACCTTCCGCAAGAAGAAAATGAAAGACAATCCGCCCTCGCGCCGAGAGGCCATCAAGATGATGGCCAAGGAGCCGAACTTGATTCGCCGGCCGGTGGTCGTGGCCGGAGGGCGCGTGGTCGTGGGATTCGATGAAAACGGTCTCGCGAGGCTCTAAGCGGGGTGGTCGCGCACGAGCCGAGCGGCCTCGCGCCGAAGGCAAGACGGCCGGCGGACGGAAGGACCTCGGCGAGCGAATCGAAATACAGCAGGGCGATCTCACCGAGATGGATACGGACGCGATCGTCAACGCCGCCAACAACGACCTTCAACTCGGCGGTGGCGTCGCCGGGGCGGTCCGCCGCAAGGGCGGGCCCAGCATTCAGGCGGAATGCGACCAAATCGGCACGATCCCGGTGGGCGGCGCCGCGATCACATCGGGCGGCAGCCTGAAGGCCCGCCACGTGATCCACGCGGCGAGCATGCAGCTTGGCGGTCAAACTTCGGCGCAGTCGCTGCGGAGCTCGACAGCGCATTCGCTTCGCATCGCCGCTCAGAACGGGCTGAAGACGATCGCGTTCCCCGCGGTGGGAACGGGCATCGCCGGATTCCCGCTTCGCGAGTGCGCCGAAATCATGCTGCGCGAGGCGGCGAAGCATTTCGAAGGTCCCACGTCGCTCGAGAAAATTTACTTCGTTCTCTTCGACCAGGAAGCGCTTGCCGCCTTTAAGCAAGCCTTCAGCGAACTCCAGTCCTAGGGCGCGACTTCCCGCTGACTCCACAGAAGTCCCCACCATCGCAAAACCAGGTTAGTTGCTGTCGCGCCTCTTGAGTGTAGGCTCGTTGCTTGCCGGCTGATTGCTGGGGGCGGACGGCGTTTGTGCGGGGTTGCCGCTTGCCGTGGCCGTCGGCGCAGCGGCCGCGTTGTCGCCGGCGTACGCCTGTTTCATGTAGCGACCGGCTTCCGCCTGCGCTCCGGCGGTGTCGTCGTTGGTGTGCTGGGCGAGGCTGTACTCATTCACCGCGCGTTCGCGCTGGCCGAGCAGATCGTAGATCTTGCCGATGTAGATGTGACTCCAGACCTCCGTCCACTTCGGGTCAAGTTCGCCACCCAGCGCTGCGCGAAACGCGTTCGCGGCAGCTTGATAGTTTTTCTGGTAAAACATCGCTTCGCCCATGCGGAAGTGCGCGAGTGAGTTGGTTGGCTGGATGTCGAGCGCCTGTCGGTATTCCAGAATGGCCTCGTAGTACTTGCCGACCTGAGCCAGCGCCTCGCCTCGCGCAACGATTGCGCGAACCCGCAACCGCGGGCTGGATTTCAGCAGGTTGTTGTTGGGATCGATGGTGATGCCGTTCGGCTTGGGCCGCCCGAACGTGTCGATCTGGAATGCCGAGGTTGTGCCGGTCACCAGAATTTTCTTGAACTCCGGATTGCCCTCCGTATCGACCTTTACGTCGACGGGCATGCGAAACGTGTCGAGGTCCTGATGGACCTTCCCCACCACCTTGAAGCCTTTCGGCGTGCGGTAGACGATGTAGTCCATGCTGAATTCGGGCACACCGGTGGAATCAAGCCACTGGGAGAAAAAAGAGAGGAGATTGACAGGCGGCTCGCCCTTCTTCGGCGGGGGAAGCCGCGTCGCCGCCAGCTTTCTCAAGTCATCGATTGTGGCGGTCTTGCCGGCATGCTGCTTGTAGAAATCGCGCAACAGAGTTGTGAACGCGTCGTCGCCCAGTTCGGCGCGCAGCATGTGGAAGACCATGGCGCCCTTGTCGGCCACGACCGAACGATACTGATCCGAATACCTCCCCAGCTGACCTGCCTGCGAGATCGGAGTCACACTCTCAAACATCAACGCGCCCACGGAGAAATCCTCGAGTGCGCGGTTCAGGCCGGCGACGCCATCGGACTGCTCGGCGTACATCGCTTCGGCGTAGCGCGAGAGACCGTCCGTGACCCACGTATCGGACGCCGTGGCGGGCAGCACCTGATTGCCCCACCACTGCCCGGCGGCGAGCTGTGCGAGCATCCGGTCGTTCCCCCTGGTCGTCCACTGCCGCGCGCTGATCAACAGCAGCCCCGGAGCCGAGAATCCGGCGAGCGAACCGTCCGGCATCTGCGCAACCGTCAGGTTCGGCTGGCTGGCCATGGGACCGAAGGTGTCGGAGAAGTAGCTCAGAATCTGCGCGAGCGAATTCGCATATGCGGGCGCCGTCGAAGCCTGAGCGGGCGGCGTGAAGATCGAAAACTGGTAGCCCTGCGCCGCCGCGGGCGAGAGCTGAAGAGCGCCGGCGACGAACGAGCCGACGGGCCCGGGCTGATCGCAATGGAAGACGTACGATCCTTGACCCGGACCTTTGCCGAGTCCGGGCATCGGAGTGGCCGGATCGGCCTTGCCGGTGCCGGTTACGGCGAAACTATCCGGCACGATGATCCGGAAAGTGCCAGTGTAGCGGTTCGACGGATAGTCCGTCAGCGGGAACCAGCGCGCCGGGAGAAGTAAATAGGCCGACGCTTTGTCGATCGAGGCGAAGCGCACGCCCTTCGTGGGGCTGTCATCCTCGCTCGAAATGGGCCCGGCGTAGTCGAACACGAGCGTGACAACCTTGCCCGGTGTGGCGGTTCCCGGAAGGGACACGCTTAGAAGCAGCGGAGAATTATCGTCGCGGCCAAAAGTGAGCGCCTGCCCGTCGCCGGTCTTTACCGAGTTCACGCGCAGGTCCGGGTGCAGTTCGACGAGAAGCGTCCTCGACACCTGCGTGGCGACGAAGTTCACCTTCACCAGAGCCGAGAGCGTCTGGTCTTCCGGGTGGAGAACGACTTCCACGTCATAGTTTGTGGCGCGGAAGGGAAATGCGTGCGGGGCTTGCCCCGGGGCGGAGGCGGCAGCGACGAAAAAGAGCCCTAGAATAGCGACCAGCCGGTCGATTTTGAACAACAAGGAGCCTCTCTCGAAAAAGGGCGACGACCTACCGCTTATCTAAGATACCAGATAATCCGTACCAGTTGCCCGGCACCGGAGCGTCACAACATGCGGGCGAAAACGTCGGCGGCCCGTTCGATTGCGCCGCCCGAACCAAGCCTGGCCCGCACTTCGGCGAGGCCGGCCTTCATCTCGTCGCGGCCATCCGATGATTCGAGGAGGTAGCGGACCTCGGCCGCCACTGCGGCGGGCGTGAAATCGTCCTGAATCAGCTCCGGCACGAGGCGGCGCCCGGCCACGAGATTCACCATGCTGATGAAGGGTGTTTTCAGCATGCGACGCAAGATCGCCGCGGTCACCGGAGCGACGCGATACACGACGACCATCGGAGTGCCGAGCAGGGCAGCTTCGACCGTCGCCGTCCCGCTTGCCACGATGGCGCAATCGGCAGCGGCGAGCGTGTCGTACGCCGATCCTTCGATCCGCTTGATCTCGACACCGCGCCGACGGCCATGGGACTCGAAGAGATCGGCTCCGAGGCCGGGCGCGGCAGCGTGAGCGAATTGCAGTCCGCCGGACGCCCTCACTTCTCGCGCGAGCAGCTCGCACGCCTCGACGATGCGAGGATAGTTCTGAGCGATTTCATTCCGGCGGCTGCCGGGAAGCAGCGCCACGATCAGCCGCTCCGGATCGAATCCGTGACGCGCCGCAAACTCGTTGCGGGTCATCGAGGGACGCACCACATCCACCAACGGATGCCCGACGTAATCCACCGGCACGCCCGCATCGCGATAGATTTTCTCCTCGAAGGGAAAGATTACGACCATATGGTTCACCAGGCGCTTGACCACGCGGACGCGCCCGGCGCGCCATGCCCACACCTGCGGCCCAATGAAGTAGCCGACGGGAATGGCGTGCTTTTTCAGCCGCCGCGCGACGCCCAGATGTGTTCCGGGTGAATCGACGAGAAGCGCGAGCGCGGCGTGGCGCCGGGCCGCTTCGCGCGCGAGCCGGTTCTGCACGCCTACCACGGTGGGAATCTTGTGAAGCACTTCGGTGATTCCGACCACGGCGACTTCGTGATAATCGGCGACCAGCTCGACGCCCGCCTCGGCCATGCGCGGGCCTCCCATTCCGAAAAATTCCGCGCCCGTCCGCTGTTTCAGCGCCGTCGCGAGACGCGCCGCGTACATATCGCTCGAGGCCTCGCCGGCGGAGATGAGAATCCTGGGCGGACTCATACGAGCGACAGTCGCCGCTCAGTCATCGGCGGGCAATGGCTGTGAGAATCCGGACGTTGCGCCGGGCAGGGAAGGCGCCAGTTCCTGTTCCTTGTATTGGAGCTGGTAGAGTCGATAGTAAATTCCGCGCAGCGCGAGAAGCTCCTGGTGCGAACCTTGCTCGCGCAGGCGTCCCTTGTGGAATACGAGGATGCGGTGGGCGTGCTGGATCGTGCTCAGCCGGTGCGCGATGACGATCGCCGTGCGCCCCTTGAGCAGGCGATCGAGCGCTTCGCGGATCATCAGCTCCGTCATCGTATCGACGCTGGACGTGGCCTCGTCGAGGACCAGCAATTCGGGGTCGTGCGCGAGCGCCCGCGCGAAGCTGACGAGCTGCCTCTGCCCGACGGAGAGCGTGGAGCCGCGCTCGGTGACCGGCGTTTCCACTCCGCGGGGCTGCGAGTCGAGGTAAGGCCCCAGGCCAACCTCGCGCAGCGCGCTTTCGACGGCCGCGCGACCGATCGTTTCAGTCCCAAGCTTGACGTTTGATTCCAGCGTGCCGGTGAAAAGGAACGGGTCCTGCAACACGATGCCGAACAGGCGCCGCAGGTCCTGAAGATCCATCTCGCGGATGTCCACGCCGTCCACCAGAATCTGGCCGCGCTGGATGTCGTAGAACCGCAGCAGGAGCTGGATGATCGTCGTCTTGCCCGCTCCCGTGTGGCCGACGATGGCCAGCGTCTGCCCCGGCTCGGCCTGGAAGGAAACGTCGCGCAAAACCCAATCTTCTTCTTTCGGGTTTGCGCCGCCCCGATAGGCGAACCAGACGTTGCGGAACTCGATTTCGCCGCGGACGGCGGGAAGTGAGCGCGTCTGCGGCGCCGAGACGATCACCAGCGGCTCGTCGAGCAGTTGAAAAATGCGCTCGGACGCTGCCATGGCGGTTTGCAGGATATTGAATTTGTCGCTCAAGTCCTGAATCGGCCGGAAGAAAAGCTGCGCGGACTGAACGAAAGCCACCAGCACTCCGATTTCGAGCGTGCCAGCAATTGCGTGGGCGCCTCCGGTCCAGTAGACCAATGCAATGCCCGCCATGCTGAGGAATTCGACTCCGGGAAAGAAGTACGAGAAGGCGTCGATCGCGTCCTTGTAGGCTTCCATGTGGACGCGGTTGAACACGGCGAACTGCTCGCGAGACTTGCTCTCACGATTGAAAAGCTGCACCACGGACATTCCGCTGATGTGTTCTTGCAGGAACCCGTTGATGCGCGCGATGGCCGTTCGGATCCGGCGATTGGCGTCGCGGACGTGATTGCGGAAGAAATAGGTCAGCAGAACCATGAACGGCAAGGGCGAAAGCGCGGCGAGGCCGAGATAGAAGTGCCAGGACAATAAGTAAATGGCCAGTCCGATCAGCAGTACGAAATCGTTGAGCATCGCCACGACTCCGGTGGCGAAGAGATCATTCAAGGCATCAACGTCCGTGGTGGCACGTGTGACCAGACGGCCCACCGGCGCGCGATCGAAGAAACTCATCGGCAGCCGCTGGAGATGCTCGAAGATTTCCTTGCGCAGGTCATACATCGTCTCCTGTCCGACCTGCTGCATGATCCATACCTGCCCGAACTGGACGCCGAAGCCCAGAAGCAGCGAAACCAGGTAGGCGAAAACGGTCCAGAACAGTCCTTTCAGCGCAATCTCCGTGCTGATCGAATGCGAGAAGCCGGGCACGATGTACCAGTCGAAGGCCACATGGAAAAGATAAGGCCCAACTGAAACCATCGCCGCGTAAACAAGGCTCATCGACACGGCCAGAGCCACCCGCCAGCGGTACGGCCGCAAGTACTTCATGATCCGCCGCGTGAGATGCGTGTCGTAGATCTTGCCGAGCTTCTCTTCTTCGCGGAAATCGCTCATTCGCGTTCCAGTTCTTCTTCGAGCAGTTGCTTCTGGTACAGCTCGGCGTACTCACCGCCGTGCGCGAGCAGCTCATCGTGCGTTCCTCGCTCGATGATCCGGCCCGCCCGCAGAACGACGATCTGATCGGCGCTTTTCACCGTGGAGACGCGGTGCGAGACGAGAATCGTGCTGCGCTCGCCCATCACGCGGCGCAAGCCGCGGAGAATCCGTTCCTCCGTATCGGTATCGACGCTCGAAAGCGAATCGTCGAGAACGAGGATCTTGGGTTGCCGCACGATGGCGCGCGCCAGGGCCGTCCGCTGCTTTTGCCCGCCGGAAAGAGTGATGCCGCGCTCGCCAACCATCGTGTCGTAGCCTTGGGCGAATCCCTCGATGTCACCGGCGATGCAGGCGATGTCGGCGGCGTCACGGACGTCCTCCTCCCGAGCGTTAGCGGCGCCGAATGCGATGTTCCCGCGGAGCGTCCCGCTGAAAAGAAACGTGTCCTGTGGGACGTAGCCGATCGAGCCGCGCAGCGTTTGGAGCGAGTAGTCCCGAATCGAACGGCCATCGATCAGCAGAGTTCCCTCGGGCGCTTCCCAGAGGCGCGCGACCAGGGCGGCAAGCGTCGATTTGCCGCTGCCCGTAGGCCCGACGATGGCGAGCGTCGAGCCCGCCGGCACGTGGAGGCTGATATCGTGCAGGACCGCTTCGTTCGGGGCGGTGGGATAGGCAAAAGTCAGATGGCGGAACTCGATTTCACCACGGATCGCCGGTTCCGAGCTTGCAACAGCGGGCGCGTTCTGAGCGTGAGGCTGACCGTTGACGCCGGAGTTCGGGAGCACGGCGTCGCGAATGTTCGGCTCGGCCCGCAGGATGAAGAGCAAGCGGCCCATCGACGCGGCGCCGCGCTGAAAGATGTTCGTGACAAAGCCGAGGGCGATGATCGGAAACGTAAGTTGAATCAGGAAGGTGTAGAAAGCCCAAAGCGTGCCGATCGACATGCGATGCTCGATCGCCTGCACTCCGCCCCTGCCGAGGAAGAGCACAACCGTGAGGCCGATTACCGTTGTCAGCCCGGGAAAGAACAGGCTCCAGGACATGAGCAGTTTGAGGTTGCGTTCAACGTAGTCCCTATTGGTGCGATCGAAGGATTCGACCTCGGGCTTTTCCTGCGCGTAGGCGCGGACCACGCGCATGCCCGTCAGGTTTTCCTGCGCGCGCGTGGAAAGCGCGCCGAGCGCGGCCTGAATCTTTTCCGAGAGCCGGTGGATGATGCGCCCAAAATAGTAGACGGAAACCACGATGATCGGCACCGGTAGCAGCACCCACAGCGTTAGGCCAGCCTCAAGCCGGATCATGAAATAAAGGGCGAAAATGCTTGTCGCGATCGTGTTCGCCGTGTACATGATGCCCGGACCGAGGACCATGCGGACGGCGTTCAGGTCGTTCGTGGCGCGCGACATCAGATCGCCCGTGCGGTTGCGGACGTAGAATTCCGGTTCCAGCCGCACCAAGCGGGCCAGGATGTCGTTGCGGAGGTCGTATTCGATCTCGCGCGAGACCCCAATCAGAATCCAGCGGGACCAGAATGAGAAGAACCCTTTGACGGCCATCACTACCACGATCGTCACGCAATAGAGCGCGACCGCGTGGGTGCTATGGGGCGAGTAAAACGACAAAATCGGCCGCAGCACTAGCCGCGACGTTCCCGTGAGTGTCGTAAGCGGCCTCGCTAGGCCGTTGAGGCAGTCGACGATGATGCCCTGGACCAACTGTGGCAGTGCCCCGGCAATGCCCATGAGCGTAAGCGCCAGCAGGCCGAGCGCGACCATCCCCTTGTAGCGAGCCACGTAGGGAAGTAGCGGTTTCAGTTGTTCCCAGCCGGACGGCTTCCGCTCGCGGCGAACCGCAGACTGAGCAACGGGCTGTGCGATGGCATTCACGAAGTTATCGTTTGGACGTACGCTCGCGGAAATCGGATTCTAGCTCTTCGCGGTACGCCGCGGAAGAACTCTCCGGAAGAAGTTTCCACGCGTCCCGCCATGCTAACGAGCCGCGAGAATTTCGTCGAGGCGCGCCTCAAAGTTCTCCTCGCCTTCGGACCAGAGCTGCACGCGCTCGACCGGCAGGGCCGCTTCAATCCGGCGAATCCAGTCGAGCAGCTTGCGGATATTCTCCCGCGTCTTTTCCTGATACTTCTCGAGATTTTCGGGCCAGGCCATGGCCTCGAGGAAGCGGGCTTCTTCGGGGCTTTGCGCCGGTCGCGGATTGCGGCGGATGCCGAGCAGGCCCGCATGGCCGGTGAAGAAATGCTCGAAGCCGAAGTTCACTTCGAAGTGGCCGTTCTCACGCCAGCAGCCGTCGTCGTAGTCCTCGCCGTGGCAGGAGATTTCCAGCGCCTGCGGCTTGATTTTCCATTTGCCTTCCGCCGCGTCGAAGACGGAAAGGTCCCAGTGGCAGCGAACTTCGTAGGAACAGTCGCCGTGCAGGTGCTCCTGGGAGATTTCGACGATCCCGGCGGCATCGAGCGGCATCGAGCGCAGGTCTTGCTCCAGGACGGGGATCTCCGAAGCGCTCACGGCGCGGATGGTGAGCTCCGTGAACCCGGGCCTTGTCGCGGAGAAGGGGACCATCGCGAGAAACACGCCGAAGCGCTCCAGGATCAACTCCTCCGGGAAGTCCGAACACCAAACACTCAGATACGACTGGTTCGCCACGCTGAGCATTATAGCGGGTAGGCCGCCCGAATCAGAAATTCGGGTGTACTAGCGCCTAGCAGCGGTGGATCGAGGGAAAAGAAACCGCGCGCGGGTGCGCTCCGGCTGGACGCTACTTCTTCTTGCCGGTAGTTTCGTCATCGTCTTCGGCGGTGAACCCGGCGGAAAGTCCGAGCAAGCGCTCCTTCAACGTGTCGCCCATTCCGGCGAGGACTTCGGCGCAAGTTTCCTTCAGGCGCTTCTCGGCCGATTTGGCCAGGGTGTCCATGATCGCCTGCGAACTCTGTCCGAGCGTGGTCGCCGACGCGAGAAGCCACGAGTTGGACGTGTTCTCGAGGCGCGCCTTGTAGGCCTCGATCGACTCGTCCGAGGACTTTTTGATCTGCTCCATCCATTCCGTCTGCTGCGTTTGGCGCTTCGCTTCCCACGTTTCCATCAGGTGCACGAGTTGAGACTGGAGGTGGGTCCGCGCCTGCTCGACGCCGTGCTGCATTCCTTGGTCGAGCTTCTTCTGGAACTCCGCGAGCGAGCCTTCGCGGTCGTACTCCATGTCGGAGCGCGTCTTCTCCAGCGCCTGCCTGGACGCCTCTTCGAACCGGTGGAGCGATTCGCCGGCCACCCGTTGCACCTGGTCGGCAAAGCTGGCGCCTGTCATCTCCGCCGCTTCGCTGAGCTTGCCCCGCTCGCGCTCGACCACTTCCTTCGCCGCCTCTTCGATCTGCGCGTGGCTGTGGTCGACGTAGGTGCGGCGATAGTGGTCGAGCTCGGACGCCACGAGGCTCGAAATTTCGGCGGCGCGGTCCCGCAAAGCCGATGTCGACTGCTCGACGGCCTTTTCGAGCGTGGACTGCATCGTCGTCTGCGCCTTCTTCTGATACCAGTCGGCCGCCTTGAGCAGCGCTTCGTAAGTGGCGTGCTGGGCCTCGGCGCTTTTCTGTTCGAGCTCTTCCTCGACCTTCGACAGGGCCGCCCGGCACGACTCCTCGAACTCGGCGGGGAATTGCGCGGTCGCCTGCCGCGCCTGCTCGAGCGATTCCGCAACGGCCTGCTCGGACGCTTGCCGGACCTGCTCCCGGACCGTGGTCTGGATCTGCACCGCCTCTTCCGAAGCGCGACGAACTTGCTCGCGGACCGCGCTCTGCATCTGCGCGGCCTCTTCCGAAGCGCGACGAACTTGCTCGCGGACCGCGCTCTGCATCTGCGCGGCCTCTTCCGAAGCGCGACGAACTTGCTCGCGAATGTTGCTCTCGAGCTGCGCAGCCTGCTGCCCGGCGTTCGCCAGATCGGCAACCGCCTGATGCGCGCCGGCGATTCCCGGAGCTAGTTTCTGATCAAGCTCGCTTGAGAAGTTGTCGATCACCTTCTGCGCGGCATTTTGGAGGATCGGTTCGAGACGCTGCGTCCGTTCGGCAACCACCTCATCGGCTCGCCGCTCAATTTCGGCCGATCGCCCGGAGACGATCTCGTCGAGACGCTGCTGAGTCTGTTCGACCGTCGATTGCGCCTCGGCGGCCACCTGATGCGCCCGTCGCTCAATTTCAGCTGAGCGCGCGGAAGCGATCTCGTCGAGACGCTGCTGAGTCTGCTCGACCGTCGACTGCGCCTCGGCGGCCACTTGGTCGAGCGAGGCACGCAGACTCAAGCTGCGCGCGGCAAGTTCCTCCGCCGCCCGTGCCAGCGCTGCCTGAGAGACATCGGCCAGCTTTTCGTCCAGTTTCTGCGAAGCCGCCGCCACCGTGTTCGCGAATTCTTCGTTCCAACGCTGCTTCGCCGCGGCCGCGTCGGCTTGCGACTGCTCGATCGTCTGGTTGCGGACGCCCTGCACCGTCTCTTCGAGATTCCTCTTCCACTGGTCGAGTTGCTGCTGCGCGGCCTCGGGCGAGGAGAGAATCTGGAGCGACGGTGAAACCGCCTCCCGCTCGGAGATAACGCGCGCGACCGCGTCTTCCACGGTCTGCTTCAGGTTCTGGGTCGCCGCCTGCGCCGCGGCCTGTTGGGCCGCGCTTTCCGCCGCGTGCGTGACGGCTTGCTCGACGGCCTGCCGAATCCTGGCATCCAGGTGCCCGGCGGTCGCCTCGCTGGCCCTGCGCGCATCCTCAACGATCGCCGCCGTGCGGTCGGCCGCCTGTTGCACGACCTTGCGCGCGCTCGACTCCGTCACGCGCTCCATCGAAACCTTGATCGCCTTCTCGACGGCTTCATGGAGCTGCGCGTCGAGCTGCTGGCGCACGATCGTCATTTCGTCGTTGATCGCCGCCTGCGCTTCCTTCCGCACCGACTTGTCGAGAGAGTCCTTGACCTCCGCGACCACCTTTGCCATCTGGCGCGCGGCCGCAAGCTGCGCCTCGGGTGACGGCGTAGGCTCCGGCACGATGTGAATCTTGCCTGCGTCGGAAGGCGCTGCCTGCGGTGCAGGCACTGCGGCCGGCGTCTCCTGTGCCGTTGGCGCAGGAAGAGCGGCCTGCTCAACCGCGGGAGCCTTCGCCACGGGAACGGCAACCGGCGCTGGCGGCGCAGGTGCTGGCGGTGCCACTCCTTCTTCGCCGGACACGGGGAACCAATCTTCTGGCGGGAACGCGATCCCCCAGACGTTTCCGGCAGCCTCGAACTCCACACCAATCTGGAAAAGTTCGCGGACCGCTCTCGGCCGCTGGACCCAGATCACGCGCCCGATCACCGTGCGATGCCCGGCGTCGGCTTCAGGGCGGGGAATCTCCAGCGTGACCATCGAATTCTTCGGGACGTAGTGCTTCGACTGGTATTTGCAGCCGTGGCAGTTCACCATCACGGTCGTGGTGCGCTCTTTGAACGGCTGGCCCAGCGCGTCCACACCCGTCACCGTGACCGGCACGGCCTGCACGATGCGCGTGCTGCGCCGCTTCTGTGTTCCGGGGTCATTCGTTGGTAGTGACTCGGCCACGCACTCCTCCGGGAGGCAAGTCCCAAGCGTAGCACCGCGCTTTGCCTCGGTCGAGCGGACAGGTGATGCTGTACGAAAGGGTAACCGACAATCCGACAAGGACGACCCTTATCGGGTCGTCACTTGCCTGTCACAGGATTCGCGTAGTGGTACGGCGGAATGAAGACGTTCGGATACAGCCCGTAGGTTTCCGTCGGAGGCCGGTCCGGAGGGAAGCCCGGAATCGGCCCGGGCGCCGGATCGCCGCCCTTGTCCCAGCCCTTGTAATAGTCCACGTAGTACGTCATGTAGAAATGCAGCTTCTGGATTTTCCAGACGCCGTCTTCCTTGACGTACTCGTTTTCGTATGTGCCTTCGCCCCACTGGGACTTTTCGCCGAGCGTGCCCACTTGGATGAGCGCGCGCCAGCGCGCTTTGGCCGTCTGCCCGTCATCGGCCACGGAGATCATCGGCTGGAGCTGCATGTGGTTGAACACCGAGCCGTATTTCAGATCGGGCAGCTTGTGCAGATACGCTCGCACGCGGTCCTGCCCCACCCACACGCCGCGCAATCCGATCTCGAGCGTTCCGTCCTTGGTGAAGAGGTCCGCGACCTGGTCCCACTGGGCCTTGTCGACGTAATACCCGTACGCGGTCTGGAGATTGCTGATGGCGATGTAGTCTTGCGCGCTCTGGGCCTGCTTCTGGAGCTGCGCGACTTGCGCCTTCAGATTGTCAACCTCGGACGCGAGGTCTTTCTTGCCTCCCGCCGTCACGGACACGGCAACTCCAACCAGGGCGAAAAGCAAAACCACGGACACAATCAGCAGAAGCGCTTTCATGCGGACAGCCCTCCCTCGTCGGCGAGCCCTTCCTCCGCCGTCATGGCCGGCCATTCGTTCCCCCGCTTGTTACCCAAGGACAAACAGCACGCAGCGTATCAACGGGCGATGTCGCGCGCAAGACGCTGCTCTGCCGGGTAGTAGGTCGGTTCCCGATGGATGTCGTTCCGGACGAAAATCTGTGTTGTCGAGAGTTAACCGAATTTTAATTTCACTTCTCGCTTCGTTTGCGGTACCCTCAACGCTCGTCGGTTCGCGCTCTTTTTCGCAAGCTTTCGTCCCCAGCTCACCTTGCGCGAAACAGCAGAGTGAGGGGCATCCAGATGTGGCGGCTATTGAGGCGGCGGGATTTTGGTGAAAGAGTGATGCTCGTCTCGATTGTGATTTTGCTGGCATTGGCAATCGCTCAACACTTCCGCCTATTTTCTCACTGATATCGGCCCTGTGTCGCCCTCGTCCTACGTTGTGCTTTTGTGGCGCAGGCGCTCCTCCCTGTGCGCTCAGTCCTAGAGGGTGCTCCATCCTTTGCGAAGCGAAGGGTGGGATTCTGTGGGAGGCGAAGCCGCAGTGGGATTTCAGCTCCACACGCGGGAGATCGACCGCGTGCTCGTGGTCGAGGCGGTCGGGAGGCTCACGTTGACCGACGGCCACACCAAACTCCGCGACCTGATTCACGTCTCCACGGGCGAAGGAACCAAGAAATTCATACTCAATCTCGCGCGCGTCGAATACATCGACAGTTACGGCATCGGCGAGTTGGTGCGGTCCTTTTCCGTCGCCCGGCAGGCGGGAGGGGACTTGAAGCTGGCCGCCGTGAACAAGAAAGTGTTGGACGTCCTCGAGATCTCCCGCCTGAACAAGCTTTTCGAAATCCACTCTGACGAGGACGCTGCCCTTCAAGCATTCGGGCAACGCGCCTGACGATCCGACAAGGATCGTCATCCCGCCTGCCCTGACGAAGGAAGGGAGCGAGGCCGGGATTCCCGTTGACAATGCACGCTTGACGTATAGACTCGCGCGCAGGTTCGCGGACTCTGCATCGGATTCGCTGAATTCCAACGGAGAGAAAAACATGATGAAGAAGCTCGCAGGCGCAGTCTTGTTGTTTTCCGCATGTGTTGTGCCGGCCTTCGCCCAAACACCGGCGCCGGCGGCCAAAGGCCCGAGCGTGTCGGAAACTGTCAAGCAGCTTGAACACGATTGGGTTGACGCGATGAAAGCCGGTGATGCCGACAAGCTCGGTCAGGTTCTCGCCGACGACTGGGTCGCCCTCGGGTACGGCGCCGCCAGGCAAACGAAGCAGGGTTTTCTCGCGGACGTGAAATCCGGCAAGTCAAAGCTCGAGGCCTTCGAGTTTGGGCCGATGGACGTGAAGGTGCTGGGAAGCGTTGCCGTCGTCCAGGGCACCGACACCGAAAAAAGCACCACCGCTGGAAAAGACAGCAGCGGGAAATATCAGTGGATGGACGTCTTTGTGAAGCGCGACGGCAAATGGGTCGCCGTTCGCTCCCAAAGCGGTAAGGTGGACTAAATCCCGGCGGCAAAATCCCTGAAGAGCCTGGCGGCTCGCTGTTCGGTGGCCGGGCTTGAATCAAGCTCCAAGTCCTGATTCGTCGGATAATCGGAAATGCAGGCGGGGTGGGTAGCCAGTCGCGGCGCGTTCCCGCCCCGCTGCTCTTCCGATCAATTATGCTGTCTTGGGTTCGACGCGAACTGTCCTGGCATGGGCTGCCTTCGGCAGTTCGATGTTCAGGATGCCGTCTCTCAAGATCGCGCTCACCTTCGAGCTGTCAACCTCAACTGGCAGGTCAACCACTCGTAGGATCTCGTTCGAGCAGCGCTCGGAGTAGACCCTCTTGCCCTTCTTGCTCTCTTCTTGGGCCTCGTGTTTGCCGGCGATCGTTAGCTTGCGTGGTTCGACGTTGATCTCGATTTCCTTGGCGCTGAAACCGGGCACTTCTGCCCGAACGGTTAGGCTGTCATCATACTCTGCGATTTCCAGGTGTACGGGGTGCAGCAGTTCGGACTCGGCGCGGAACCAATTCTCCAATTCATGACCGAGCCATCTGCCATTATCGTTAAAAATCTGGAACGCTCTGCGAGCGATCGAGTCGTAGGTCTGCTGGATCTGGTCGCGAACATCGCTAGTGGCGGGCTGTCTGACTGCTACTGGCCCCTTGGCCGGCTGCATTGCTGTTCCTGCTTGTGGGTTCATCTGTGTCCTTTTCGATTGGGGTTTCCCCTGAAGACACCCCGACTGCCAGTCGGACTTCCGAGAACCGTGGCGTCATGCTCGTTCTGCGGGATGTATGTCTTGCGGCACAGGAACCGTCGCCCATGGCGGGCGCGGCGGAAGGTGTGTGACCAGACAATTGAACTATACACCCTTCCGTCGTTGACGGCACAACAATCGGGCCTCGCTCCGACCCCTTGTCTTCTCCACGCGGACGCAGGACTGCGATAATCTCTCATCCGCGCCTTTTGAGGGGGACCGCCATGAAGAAACCCGGCATTACTATCGACATTCCCGGCTTCGGCAAGCGCGTGATTCATACGATCGTCAGCGACTACACCGGCACCCTGTCCTGCTATGGAAGGCTGGTTCCCGGCGCAAAGCCTCGCTTGGTCCGGCTGCTGAAGCTCGTCGATCTCGAAGTCATCACCGCAGACTCCTACGGAACCGCGGAGCGCGAGCTGAAGGGCATCGTCGTCCCAAACAGGTTGAAAGCGACAAGGCACGACGTCGAGAAGAGGAACTTCGTAAGGCGATTCAAGCTGAAGCACGTCGCCGCTTTCGGTAACGGCAACAACGACGGCCTGCTCTTGGCCGTCGTGAAGAAATTCGGCGGCCTCGCGATTGCCGTGGACAATGGCGAAGGCTGCGCGCTCGACGCCCAGCGCAACGCGCACATCTTCATCTCGGGTGCCGCGCACGCCCTCGACCTCCTGCTGCGACCAACGGCTTGCGTGGCGACGCTGCGCTTCTAGCCGGGCGGCCCGGGCCATCCTCGGCCGCCGCGACTGACGATGGCGAAGGGGCGCACATCCCGTGGCCTGATGTCGCCCATCCATCTCGATCATCCGGCGCGTGCGCGATCCACCGCATTTTGATCGTCTTTCCTTACAACTCTCTTATGTCCGGCACTGTACATTCCCCGTCGCTTCCGGCACTCGACTCGTGTGGCCGATCTCGCGGAGTGTGTACATGCCCGGAAGCGTCAATTCAAATTCACCGTTCGAGGGGAGAGACGGCCACAATGGTGCATGTTTCTGCTTTTTCAACGAAGGCCACAAGAGTCCTGTTTGCCGCGAGTCTCGTATTCTTTTTGGCCTCGGTATGTAAGGCGCAGGACCAGCCGCAGACTTCAACCGCCGGCAGCGCCCAAGCGGAGAGCAGTGCCGAGGACGCGGGGACGAGCACCGACCTCTTCATCATGCTCGGGTCTGATTTTGTCCGCCCCGGACTCCTTCCCAAAGCGAACGACAACATCGGCATCGGCCACACCTTCGGCTTCCTGAAAAAAGATCCCATCGGCGACGAACTTACGTTTGCGTATACCTACGAGGACGCCGGCTCCGGCTTTTGGCATTCCGACTTCGGCTCTCACACCGAGAGTTTTGGCGTCATGAAGAACTTCGGGCTGCCGAAGACGAAGGTGGTTACCGGTTACACGTGGGTTCAAATCGGCATCAGCACCTTCACCGGGGGCGCTCACGTTCAGAACCACTTTTACGACGGCGAGTCGCTGGGCGCGGTCGTCCACTTCAACGAGCACAATTCCATCTGGATTCAGGAGACCTTCAATAAGATCGTCACCGCTCCCTGGTATACGACCACGAGCATCGGCTACACCCGAAGCTGGTGACGATCCGACGCGGCCCCCGTCCTCCGAAGCAGGCACGATCGCGTAGGAGGCACCGATATTCCATTTTCTAATCGAGAAATCCAAATTATTAGAATCATGCCCAACTCATTGCAAACGAACGACGGCGACCATTCCTAGTCGAGAATTTCTCGCGGGTCACAGAATTCCGTCTGCTTCCTTCACCTCCCTTGCCTCCTTGCTTCCCTGCCTCTTGTCTACCAAACCTGCGCCTTTCGGAATACAATCCCCCCGGTTTGGGTTCACATGGCCGGTTCCATCGAAGGGGGAATATGAGATGAGAAAAGTGAACGGTCGAGTGCGCGCGCGCCTTTTGTTTCCGGCGATGATCTCGTTGTGTCTTGCTGCAATCGCCGCGCTCATCTTGCTGAGCCCTTCGATGAAGGCAGATGGTCCGGCGGGAGCACGTGGCGCGATCAGCGGCACCGTGACCGCCGACGAGGGACAGGTCGTCGGCTTCCGCGTCACCGTTCACAACGTGCGCTACGCGCTCTGGTACACCGTCTTCACCAACAAAGGCCACTATACGATTCCTCAGGCATTGCCGGGCACGTACGACGTGACGGTACTCGAGCGCGGCTACACCTCGCCGACGCTGCGCGTCGATCTCGCGCCGGGCGACGAAAAAACGGTTGATATCGCCGTGAAGAAAGTTGTCGCACGCCCCGTGGCGACGCAAGGCGTCTCCACAGAGGCGGCGACTGCCGCGGCTATGGGCGGCGCGCCGGCAGCCGACACGATCTGGTACGACACCTACGAGGAGATGTATCCGCCGGGGCCGGGCCGCGACTTGCTGAAAACAAACTGCACCGGCTGTCACGGCGCGGGCTTCGGAACGATCCACTGGACGCAGGCCGCTTTCCGCGCGGGCATCGCGATGATGACGGAGACGGGTCCGACCGACAACCCGTTCGATACGAATCTCGGCCACACCTACCTCACCGGCGCGCAAAAGAACGAGATCGCCGCATATCTGGCGAAGAACTTCGGACCGGGCGTCCCCGACAAGCGCATTCGCACCGCGCCCCCGCCGATCGACGAGGACGCGCTGGCGAAAGCGATCTACGTCTCCTACGACATTCCGGACAATTTTCCGCGGCCGTCGTTTCGCGGCGACGTGATCGGCGCGGACCAGGTGGACGGCAACGTGCCGCAGCAGCTCGCCGATGCGGGACCCTTTATGCCGACGCAAATCCTGCACGACCCTTTCATCGCGTCGGATAACAGCATCTGGTACGCGAACCCGACCGCGAACGCGATCGTCCATCTCGATCCGAAGGCGCTCGACCCAAACAAGAGATACAAGGTCTATCCGATCAAAGGCGCGCCGTACGTCTTCGCGCACGGCATCACTCTGAACAGCAAGGGCCACATCTTCTGGGCGGAGATCACCGGCGGACAAGTCGGCGAACTCGATCCCGAGACCGGGAAGCAGATTCGTCACTACACGCCGCGGCGCGGCGGCATGCTACAGGTGGCGACGGATCAGGACGACAACGTCTGGTTCGGAATGGTGAAAGGGCCCGGCGGAGTCGGGATGATCGACGCGAAGACGGGCGCGGTGCATCAATGGCAGACGCCGACGCCCGACAACTTGATCTACGGCCTGGCGATCAGCCCGAAGGACGGAACCGTCTGGGGCGCCGGATACAGCAAGGGCCAGGTGACGGAGTTCAATCCCAAGACCGAGGAGTACACCGAGTATTACGCGCCTGCTTCCTGGGGCGAGATTCGAAGGATCGGAGTCGATTCGAAGGGGATTGTCTGGTTTTCAGATTACAACACGGGCTACCTCGGCGAGCTCGATCCCGCGACCGGCAAGATGAACGAATACAAGGTTCCGGCGCAGGGAGCTAATCCGTACGAAGTCTGGCCGGACAAGCACGACAAAATCTGGATTTCGGATCAGCCGCAGAGTTCGCTGATCATGTTCGATCCGGACACGAAGAAATTCACTTTCTATCCGGAGCCGCAACTGAACTGGAGTCTGCCGAAGATCGAAGTCGAGAAGAACAACACGATCTGGTTCGGCGCGCGGTTCCTGCCGCACATCACCGCGAATCATTTTTATCCGAACGGGTATTCGGCGGACGCGCCGCCCGAGCCGTAGAAATTAAAGCTCGCGGCGGCCTTCCATGGCCTTCATCATCGTGACTTCGTCGGCGTATTCGAGGTCCGAGCCGACGGGGATGCCCATGGCGATGCGCGTCACGCGGACGCCGAGCGGCTTGATGAGCTTCGAAAGATAGACGGCGGTCGCTTCGCCTTCGGCGGTCGGATTCGTCGCGATGATGATTTCCTCGACGGTGCCGCCCTTAAGCCGCTCGATGAGGCTCTTGATTTTCAGTTGATCCGGGCCGATGCCTTGCAGCGGAGAAAGCGCGCCTCCGAGAACGTGGTAGAGCCCGTTGAACTGCCGCGTCTTTTCGACGGCCTGAATGTTCGTCGCCTCTTCGACCACGCAAATCTGCGAGCGATTGCGGGTCGCGCTCGCGCAGAAGAGACAAGGGTCCGCATCCGTGATGTTGTTGCAGACGGAGCATTCGCGCACTTTTTCTTTCGCTTCGCGGATCGCGTCGGAAAGCGCGAGCGCCTGCCCGCGGTCCACGCGCAGTAGGTAGAAGGCGAGCCGCTGCGCCGTCTTCTGGCCGATGCCGGGCAGACGCTTCAGCTCGTCGATCAGTCGCGTGACCGATGGCGCAAAATCAGGCATGTCGAGTGATCTCCGTTCCGATTATTGCAGAGTTGCGTCTGTCTTCGCCAGACGTGAAACGCAACGTCGCGGCGCGCCGTCTGAGGTAGCAGCGAGTTCGTTGCATCCGCTGCTCGGCGCAAGCTACAATCAGGCGCGTTCGGGCCGGGTCTTCTAACAAGGTTTGGGAAAATCCCGCAAGGGAAATGGGAGGAAAGACGGAATGAGAATTACAAGCTTACGATTGCTGGTTACTTCGGCATTCTTGCTGGCGGCCAGCGTGATTCCTGCGGCTGCGCAGCAAGGGCCGCCCCCGGGCGGCGGTGGACCTCCAGGAGGACGTCCTGGAGGGGGACCGGGAGGGCCGCCTCCGGGACCACCGTTGCAGATTACGACTGACGCATACAGCGACGGCGGCGTGATTCCGGATAAGTATTCCTGCGCCGGCCCTGGAGGATTTGCCAGCATGACCTCCATGCCTGTCCAATGGAAGAATCCGCCGGCGGGCACGCAGAGTTTCGTCCTGCTACTACACGATCCGGATGCGCATGCACGGAAGTCGCTGGACGACATCACGCACTGGATCGTCTACAACATCCCCGGCGATTCGACCGGATTGCCCGAGGGCGTGAAAGCTGACGCTCCGGCGACGGTCGGCACGCAGGGTAAGAACATCATGGGACAGCCCGGCTTCATGGGGCCGTGCGCGCCTGTGGGACCGCCCCATCATTACACACTCGAGCTGCTCGCGCTGGATACGAAGCTCGACTTGCCGGCTGGCGCCAGCCGCGATGACATCCTGAAGGCAGCGGACGGTCACGTTCTGACCGGCGCCGTCTACATCGGGCTGTTCCACCGCGCTCCCGGCAGCAGCATGGGGCCACCGCCGCGTCCACAGCAGTAGTTGGTTGATTTAGATTTCGAGAGAAAGGCGGAGCGAAGGCTCCGCCTTTCTCTTTGGCACGCAATGTGAGCGGAAAACTGCTGGGGAAGCTGAAAGGGGCGAGGGGAAACTAGAACAGGCCCGGGATTTTCAGGCCCATGATTCCGGGTACGCCGCCGGCGATGTCCTTCATTTGCTGGGAGAGCGCTTCGTCAACGCGGCGCGTGGCTTCGTTCACGGCGGCGAGAATCAATTCCTGCAGCATCTCCTGGTCCTTGCTCTTGAAGACGTCGGGCTCGATGCGCACCTCGGTCAGTTGTTTCTGACCGTTCATCTTCACGGAGACCATCCCGCCTCCGGCCGACGCCTCGACGGAAAGCTCGTCCATCTGCTTTTCGAGCTTCTCCTGCACCTGCCGGAACTGCGAGAGCATCTGCTGCAGCGCTTTGACTTCCATGCTCTATTCCTCGCCCGGGCGCTTGACCTTCGAAATCTGTCCGCCGAACTTTTCGAGCATCGCTCGAACGATGGGATCTTCCTCGAACCGCGCTCGAAGTTCAGAGCCGCGGCCCGAGATCGTCCGAACCGAGTCCAGTTTAACACAGACGCGCAACGGCTGGCCCACGACTTGGTGTAAGACTGTGCGCAATCGCTCCATCGGGTCGCGCGCCTGCAACATTTCGGCGAGCGCGCGGCTCTCGGTCGGAAAGAAAAGCCGCAGCTCGCCGCCGTCGATCTCCCAGCGCGTGGCATGTTCGACCATGGACCACAAAAACTTTTGTCCCTGTAGCGCGGCTTTGATCGCATCGACCTGAGCCGAGGCCAGTCCGCTCGTCAGCTCTTCGGCGGCGCGGGCAACGATTCGTGGCGGCGAAGCAGGAACGGGCGCAGCGGCGCGCGCAGTCGGTGTCGGCGGCGCAGGCGGAGCGGTTGGAACCGCGGGTTCGGTAGACGGCGCCATGCGGACCGCGGCTGCGCCTGAGGACGAAGCCGAGACCGCTTGCGCCGCAGGCGTTGCACGCGGTGCGGATCCGGGAATTGGCCGGACGGGTCTCGCGCGAGCTTCCCCTTGCAGTTCCGCGAGAGCTTCTTCGAGCGGCGCGAGACGCTGGGCATTGATCAGCCGCAGCAAACCGAGTTCGAGATGCAGGCGCGGGTCGGGCTTGCGCCGCAGATCGTCATCGGTGGCCAGCAGGATGTTGAAAAACCGGGTGAGGTCCTCTTCTCCGAAGCGAGCGGCTTGCTCGGCCAGGCGCGGGCGTTCATCGGACGGCGCGGCGACGAGATCCGAGTCCGCACCGCACACGCGCACGACCAGCAAGTTGCGGACGTGGCGAATCGCCTCGCGACAAAAGTGCTGCAGGTTCTGTCCATCGGCGATGAGCCGGTGAACGAGACCCAGAGCGCGCTCGGCGGATTGAGCGGCGATCGCTTCGACGAGATCGTCGAGCACGCTTTCGGCCACGATGCCGAGAAGCTCGCGCACCTGCGCGTCCTGGATCGAATCGCCCGCGTAGGCGATGGCCTGTTCGAGCAGGGAGAGGCCGTCGCGCATGCTGCCTTCGGCGGCGCGCGCGAGCACGGCAACCGCGCCCGAATCGATCCGCAGATTTTCGGCTTTCGCAATCCGCGCGATCTCGCCGGCAATTTCCTGGAACGTAAGCGAGCGGAACTGAAAGAGCTGCGCGCGCGACTTGATCGTCTCGACCAGATCTTCCGAGCGCGTTGTCGCCAGAATAAAGACGACGCGTTCCGGCGGCTCCTCGAGAGTCTTCAGGAGGGCGTTCGACGCTTCGTCCGTGAGCTGATGGGCTTCATCGAGGATGACGACTTTGTAGCGGCTCGAGGCGGGTGCGTACCGCACCATCTCGCGGAGCTCGCGGACCTGATCGATGCCACGATTCGAGGCCGCGTCGATCTCAAGAACATCGAGCGACGTCCCGGCGGAAATCTCCCGGCAGGAATCGCAGGTGTTGTCTGGCTCGGCGGTCGGACCCTTCGCGCAGTTGAGCGCCTTCGCCAGGATGCGCGCCGCCGTCGTCTTGCCGACGCCGCGCACACCCGAGAAAATGTATGCGTGAGCCACGCGGTTCGATTCGATCGCGTTTGCAAGCGTGCGCGTCACGTGCTGCTGCCCCACGATTTCCGCGAACGTCTGCGGCCGGTATTTTCGCGCGATGACTTTGTAGCTCATTCGAAAAGTTTCTTTCGCTTCGGGTGCTCGACGCTTCGACTACACGGCGCCGGCCCTTCGTCCGCCACGGCGGACTCAAGGCAAGGAGGAACTTCGGGTACTCCGCGGCACACGAAGCTGACCCGCTACCGTTGCTCCCTTCCGGGCCTGGCGGGGTTTGCGGGGAATCGTTGCACAGAGCCCGAAGTTCCACCTATCGGCAGTCTGCACGGCAAAGTTTCTTGCAGCACAACTGCTTCGCGGAGTCTAGCACAGCGTTTTGGACCGCGAAAGGCGAAGGCTGCTGCGCGAAGCGGGTTCAAACGCGCACAGATGTTGCCGAAGGAACAATCCGGCTCACGCGATGGCGCATGCGTGAGCGACCGGGGATGCAAGTTCCCCGTACGCGCGGAAGTGGAAAGCCGTTCGGCTGTGGCGATTCGCGTGATCCGCGGCAGGGGCGGAGCGGAGGTCAACTCGCGACCCGTGCTGTTCGAGCTTGTGCGGGTCGAACCGATGGATTCTGGCTGGGTTCTCGCAGCGGTCAAACTGCAACCCGAAGCGCTGTGGCCTGTCGAGCCGGCCGCGCCGCCGAGCGATGGAACGGACAAGCCCGCCTAGCCGCTCTGCCGTAACTCAACCCAAGCGGCGCGAGGCTCAACCGAACAACAAACCTCGCGCTGCTCTTACGGACGCAGTCAGCTACCGCTATGGCGCCAGTGCCGAGGGCTGCCGCGACACCAAGCCGACCGGTTTCAGTTGCCGGTCGACTCGTAGGACGCGTTGTGCAGCAGCGTCGCGGGAAGCGACAAGGTTGAATCCATGCGCACGAGCATGCCCGTCTGCGCCGGTAGTTCGACGTCCTTGCCCTTCTTCGCCGCGATATAGGCGCCGCCGCCCACCAGTCCGATCACCGTGCCTCGCAGCACGTGACTGAAGATCAGGCCGACCGTGGAACCGCCCGCTGTGCCGATGGCGACGTCTTCGACATCATTCTTGACGCCCTGACGTTGCTCGACGACCTCTCCCTCGACGGTTTTGATGTCCTTCCGCTGCTTGCCCATGTCCGTTCCGCCGCTGTAGATGGAGAGGATGCTCATCTTGGCGGGGAAAATGCGGCTTTCGACCTCAATCGAGTTGAATATCAGATTCATGGACGCGCCGCCGCGGAACATCGAGAACATCCTCGGGTGATCGACGGCCGAGACCGTCCCATGAATCTTTGCTCCGGCGGGCAGGACGAGTTGGCTGCCGGAAAAAACCGGCTCGGCCACAATCGCCGTGAAAGGGTCACCATCGTGGGCAATGTGGGTGCTCAGACCGTTGATCAAGGTAAGGCGCACCTGCGTACCCGGAACCAACTCAGTTGACTGGGCGTGAACCGCCGGGGTCAAGGAAAGTGCAACCAAGACCACGGCGCAAATCGTGATAGCCGACTTCATGGATCCTCCTAGTTCGAGAGCGGAAAGGCGTTTGCCTTCCGCGACGAATAGACCCTGGGCGAAAGGACGCATCGATCTTTCGCATTGGGTGAAGGCTGGGTCAGCGCTGCAGGAGACTCCCGAGCGCTGCCTCCAGATGACCCCGTATCGTCGGGGTTGCCGCTGGCGCAGCGGTGCGGGTGCGGAGGGCGCACCCGACCAGTAAGATACACCAAAAGCGTCTTCCGTTGCCCACAAAAATCGAGATCGATGGTTTGCAATTCGCCAGCACCACCGCGAACGGGGGTAGCGGGGAACCAGCCGATTCAGGTAAGATGAGACACTGTTGGCTCGCGGAGAAGACATTGACACTGACCAACATTCAGGGCGCGAAGAACGGTGCCAAAACGCTCGTGAGAGTGCGGCCTCGGGGGTTCTGCGCGGGCGTGGTCCGTGCAGTGGACATTGTGGAACTGGCGCTCGAAGCTTACGGGCGGCCGGTTTACGTGCACCACGAAATCGTGCACAACCGTTACGTGGTAGATCAGTTGCGACGGCGCGGCGCCATTTTCGTCGAAACGATCGAAGAGGTGCCGGTCGGAGCGGTACTGGTTTTCAGCGCCCACGGCGTGCCGCCGCGCGTTCGCACCGAGGCGAAGGAACGCCAACTGCGAGTGATCGACGCCACCTGCCCGCTGGTCACGAAGGTGCACCTCGAAGCCCTCAAGTTCGCGCGCGAGGGCCGGACGCTGATCCTCATCGGCCATCGAGACCACCAGGAAATCGTCGGCACGTCGGGCGAAGCGCCGGATCGGACCGTCGTGGTCGGCAGCGTCGAGGAAGTCGACCAGCTGGAAGTGCCGGACCCGACGCGGCTGGCTTTCCTGACGCAGACGACGCTTTCGCTTTACGACACGCAGGAAATCGTGGCGCGGCTGCGGCAACGCTTTCCGACGATTGCGGGTCCCGCGTCGGATGACATTTGCTACGCAACGCAGAACCGGCAGGAAGCGGTTGAGGCGCTGACGCGCGAAGTGCAGTTGATTCTGGTCGTCGGGTCGGCGAACAGCTCGAATTCGAACCGTCTGGTGGAAGTCGCGCAGCGCGCGGGCGTGGCGGCGCGGCTGATCGAGGATGCGAACGACATCGACGCGGGTTGGCTCAAGGGTGTGGACAGCCTCGGGCTGACTGCCGGCGCCTCGGCTCCCGAGATTCTCGTCGAACAGGTGAGCCAGCGGCTCTCGTCATTTGGGTTTACGAACCACCGGGATCTGGACTTGATTCGCGAGGATGTGCGTTTCACCCTTCCGCCGGAGTTGGCTGCACGGCAAGGTCGCGCCGCGAACTGATCGTCCTAGCGAGCAGCCAGCAACCAAACGGCAAGGAGCGTGTGAGTGGCGGTCAAAATCGTCCGCCAGGCGAACAAGATTGCCCTGTTGGGTTCGCCCACGAGTGCGGCTGCGATGTCGCCGGGCCACGAAGGCGCCCCCGCTGCATTGCGCGCGGCGGGCTTGGTCGAGCGGCTGCGGTCGATTGGTTACGAAGTCACGGATCTCGGCGACGATCCTCCCCAGGTTTACAAACCAGATGACGAAAGCCCGCGCGCCCGAAATCTCTCCGCTGTTTTAGCTTCGCTCGAGGCTCTCAAGCCGCGTGTGGAGCAGGCCGTCAAGTCCGGCGCGCTGCCGCTGATTCTGACGGGTGACTGCTCGGCGGTGCTGGCGACGATTGCAGGCGTTCGCCGGTATTTTCGCCACGTCAGCCTGATCTACATGGACCGCGATGCCGATCTGCACACGCCCGCGACGACGCCTTCGGGGTGCCTCGACGGGATGGTGATCTCGCATGTCACGGGACGCGGCGCCGCTGAACTGGTCCGGTTCTGGGGCGAACCGCCGTTGGTCCGGGAGCCGGACATCGCCCTTTTCGGCGTGGACCGCGTCGATCCGGCGGAGGAAGAAGTGCTGCGACATTCACCGCTGCGCCGCTATCTCGCCGACGATGTCAGGCGGATGGGTCCGGCGAACGCCGCGCAGGCGGCGGTCGAACGCATTCACGGCAGCGGCTACGAATGCGTCCTCCATTTTGACGTGGACGTGGTGGCGGACTTTCAATCAACGAACTATCCCGGCGCGGGCGGTCTGGGACTTCAGGAAGTTCGCGACGCGCTCGAAGTCTTCTCGAAGCAGAAGCATCTCGCGGCGATCGAGGTTGCCGCGTACAATCCCGCGAAGGATTCCGACGGAAGCGGCGCGAAGATCGTCATCGATCTGCTGGCGGACGTCTTGGCGAAACGGCTGGAAGCTCTTCAAATGGCCGCGAGTGCCGAGCCAATCGCGGCAACGGCGGCCGCCGGCCAATCATCCACCGTCCAGGGATCCGGGGTTACGTCAGCGGTGGCACCATCGCAATCGGAAAGCGAATCGGCGGTTGCGCCCATCACGCCCGGGGCAGCCTGGTCGTCGGATGTGCTTGACGTGCCCGAAGCACAGGAGACCGCAGTAGAAACAGAGTCCGGCGAGACGTCAGAACGGCCCGGAGACGCGGACGAAACCCATTCCTGAACGATCGCCATTCCTCGGATGAAATCTCAGCTCGACGTAATCATCTTCGACGTGGACGGCGTCCTTGTGGACGTGCGCGGGTCGTTCCACCGGACCGTGATTGAGACGGTGCGATTCTTCACGGGCAAGCGCGTGACGCGCGCCGAACTGCACCGCTGGAAGAACCAATCGGGCTTCAACGACGATTGGAAGCTCTCAACGGCGTGGGTTCACTCGCTCGGCGGAAAGGCCCCGTATGAGGAAGTGAAGAGGAAATTCGTCGAAATCTACTGGGGCGAGGACGGCAAGGGGAACGTCTCGCGAGAGAAGTGGCTGCTCCCGCGGGCAAGCCTCAGGCGCCTGGCAAGGCGGGCGGAGCTTGCTCTCTTTACGGGGCGGGTTCGGAAGGAAACGGACTATACGCTCGATCGTCTCCGAGTTCGCGAGTTCTTCCGGCACATCGTTACGGCGGAAGATGTGAAACGCCTAAAACCGGACCCGGAGGGTCTGTTGAAGATACTCAGCGGTCGCCAACCGTCCAGGGCTTTGTACATCGGCGACAACATCGACGACGCGCTCGCGGCCCAGGCGGCGCAGATTCCGTTTATCGGCATCCTGCCGCAGGACGGCAAGGCGCGCCGGGCTCGTCGAGAGACGCTCGGTAGATTGGGAGCCAGGGTGATCCTGGGGGATGTCACTGAACTCGAAACCTGGCTCAAAAAAGCTCTCCTTCCGACCGTTAACGGAAAAGTCACTCCGCCCGCCGAGTAGAACCATCGGCCAGTACCAAACAGGACACGGGTACCATTGCCCATTTTGGGACCAAACCTCAATATTCCACGTAGGGCAAGCCGCACGCCCCCACGAAAATATGACGCAGACGATCAACAATGCCCGGCCCGCAGCGGCCCGCGCCTTTGTCCGTAGCCTGAACATTCTGCTCAAGTTCGCGAGGATGTATGACTTTGGCCATCCCCGGACTGCCAAGCAATACGAGACGGCCTGGAGCGAGTTACGCACCGCGCTGGGATCGGATGACGAAGCCGGCTTGCTGCTCGCTGCCTCGGGCGACCAGTTGCTGCTCGATGGCACGCCTCTCGATTCCGCCGCCGCGGAGAAAAGCTTCGCGCGGATGCTTTCGGCGGCAGGTATCGCGAGCATTCACTTCTCGCCCAAAGTAACGCAAGCCAGCCTGGCGCGTTTTGTACGAGGCTTTCCGACCAGTTCCAGTTCGAAGCCCACACAGCTCGCCGAGCAACTGAAGACGGCGCTCGAAGGCGATCCACACATTCACGTCAACGAGGTCTGCTTTGTGCCGGCGGACTCGGCGGTCGCCAAGTCGACGGTAGCCGCACAGCTCGCAGCCCGCACTCTGGGAATGAACTCCGACGAGACCGATAAGCTCTTGAACGATCCCGAAAAACTTCTGCAACTCATCGTTGCGGCAGAAGGCACGAAGCCAGAAAAGGGAGAGAGCGCGGCAACCGGCGAAACGGGATCCGGAACGGAGTCCGCTGGTTCCGGGACCGGTGGGAGTGGGTCGGGCGGAAGCCTCAACGCCTTTGACGCAGTCAGGGGCGAGTCCGCGCGCTGGACCAACGCATCCTTTGGAATCCGGGGTAATCGCTCTGCCCGCGGGGGCCCCGGCGCGATGGCAGTGGAAACGGGCCTGATGACCCTGCATGAGGACGAATTGCAAGGGATTCTGCAAGTGCTGGCGCAGATTGCCCGGACGAGCGAGGGGCCGAAGGACAAACTCGATCCCGCTTCGTTTCAGTCCAGGCTATCGTCACTGCCGCGCCGGGCGCGCTTTACCGTGAGCCAGGCCATGGCCGCCCTCGCGGCACAGGCGCCCGACGAGTCGTCGGACAAGCCGACGCTGTTGAAATTGGCCGAGAATATCGCGGTTCGGTTCGCGCTCGAACGATACGAACGCGGCGATGTGAAAGTGGATGCCGTCCGGCAGTTGCTGGACGAGATGAACACCGAGCTCGACGGGCTGCGGAAGATTCTCGGCATATACGAGCAGCGTATGAAACGGGCGGGAATCGATGTCGGGTCGCACATCGACGTGCTCGCCCAGGAATTCTGGGCGCAGGTGCCGGAGGAGAAGAAGAAGGCGGTCATCGAATCCGCGGACATCTGGTGCGTTCCGGCCGCGAAGGTGCGCGAATATCTCGAGGACCTGCTTTCCCGCGGCGAGACCCAGGCCGCCGAGAACACGCTGCGCAATTATGCGAGCTGCATTACGAACAAGTCCCCCGAAGTGCGCCGCCAGGCCGCGATGGGCCTCGTGGAACTCGCGCCGATCTACGCGAAGAGCGATGAGAAGCTATTTGTAAACACGATTCGTCAGGTCGGCATACAGCTTACCGAAGAAACCGATTCGGAGTTGCAAAGCCTCGTGGGCGCCGCATTCGTGCGCTTTTCGCAGGAAGCGCAGAACCAGAGGTGCTATCCGGCGATACAGCGCTCCGTCGAGATGCTGAACTACGTGGAGGCCGAGCGGCCGGGAACCGGGAAAGGCCTGCGCCCCCGGATTGCCGTCGAGAACCACCTCCCGGAATTCATCGACGAATCGCTGCGAGCCGGGATCGTTCCGTCGGGCCTGCGGGATCTGCTGCGGCGGTTGCCGGAACACGCGGCGGAACAAATCGCCACGCGATTCGGCCGTGCCGGATTCCGCGAGGATTGCGAGCTGCTGGTTTCGATGATGGATGCGCTCGGGCCGGAAGGCCTGGACCACCTGCGCGCGCAGCTTCGGCAGGGCGAGACCAGCGAGGCAATCGACACGGTCGGGATCCTCGTGCGAATGGATCGCGAAATCGTCGAGCGGGTGCTGCCCGAGCGCATGAAAGACTGGAAGAGGACGGCGCATGACCGCGTTGTGCGGCAGATCGCCGCCAGCGGCGCCCTGGATCGTGGCCGGCTTTTGCTCGGGCTTTTTGACACTCTCGATACGCTGATCCGTCCCCTGGCCATCGATGAAATCGGAATGAGCGGAGAGAACGCGGCCGACATGATGCTGCTGCGTATCGCCGAGGGAGATGTGCCCAAAGGCTCGACCGACTATCTGCGCCTGAAGGCCATCGAAGCGCTCGGCCGGCTTCGCACCTCCGGTTCCGAAGCGATCCTGCGCAAAGTCGCGGAGGCGCGAAAGGCGTGGCGCTGGGCTCAGCCGTCGGAGCTGAGGCTGGTGGCGGCGCAAGCCCTCGAGAAAATCGACGCCGATTGGGCGCGCCACTTCATACCGCGAAGCGGGCTGAACATCGCCGAGTTCTCCATCGAAATTCTCGACAGCGATCCGACTTCCTCAGCCATTCGCCAACGGCGCTACCCGCGCCTGCGGCTCGATCATCCGGTCTCCGCCACGACGACCAATCTCAGGGAGAATTGCCGCGTGGACATCCCGGAAATGGCGCTCAGCGGCGGCGTGGCGGTCTGCGAACAGAGCCTGCACCCGGGCAGCGTGGTCGATCTGCGGCTCAACGCGGGTCAGAAGCAGGTGAAGGCGCAGACGATCGTGCGCGACGCGAACACCCAGGCGCGAGCGTTCGAAGTGGTGGATATGGATCTCGACGAGCGCGCCAAGTTGCGCAAGCTGCTCGTTGAACTGGGCAACGCACAGAAACAGACAACCTCGCAGGAACGCAGCCGCCGCGGAGGGCGCACATTCCTCACGGGCGGCAGTTAATCCGAAATCCCCACAACTCCTTTTTGACCGTTCGCGCGTTCCTTTCGCGACGGCCGTTCCGCGGCATCCGGTCTCAGAGCGCCGAGCCGAAGGGCTGCGACCAGCAATACTCCGACGTTCAGCGTGGTAAGCGCCAAGAATTCGATCGGGCCTTTTCGTGTACCGATCCATTCAATCACGCTCAATCCGGTCATCCGTAATTATTTGTTCCGGATCTTCGACAAAATCGGCGTTTCTACCCGTGTGGAATTAGTTCTTTACTGTCTTCAGGAACGTCAAAGAAGCTCCGCAGCCGGCGCGAGCTAATTCCAGTATGGATTGGCATTCTGCCCGGGGTCCCATCTTGCAGTCGTGGTTTTGAAACCTACTCTGGCAAACAAGGCCGGGTGGCGGAATGGCATACGCGGGGGACTTAAAATCCCGGCGAGCCACTTTGCAGCTTCGCGCACCAAAGTACAGCACGGTGAAAAGCGCCTGGGTTCAGCTTACTTCTTAGTGCGGATGGCCCGCTCCGTATCGTGTGGGTTTTCGAAGCGATATCCTACCCACGGCTCCGTCAAGATGTACCGAGGCTTGCGCGGGTCGGGTTCGATTTTCTTGCGCAACTGGTTGACGAGGACGCGCAGGGATTCCATCTCTTCCCCGTAATCCGGGCCCCAGACGGTTTGGAGCAGCCAACGGTGTGTCAGAGTTTTCCCCCGGTTCGTTACCAGCTGGCGCAGCAACCCAAATTCTTTCGGAGTCAGACGGACCTTATGCCCCTTCGCTGAAACCGTGCGCCTCTCAAAATCGATCTGCAAGTCGGGAGAAACGAAAGCGCCGGAATCCTCCCATCCGGCGCGGCGCAAGGTCGCGCGCACACGAGCCGTGAGTTCTTCGGCCCCGAAGGGCTTCACGATGTAGTCGTCCGCACCCGCATCAAACGCTTGCACCTTGTCGCGCTCGCTATTCCGCACGGTTAGCATGATGATCGGAACATCACTCGTGCGGCGGATCTCGCTGCAGGTTTCGAATCCAGACATCCCGGGCAGGTTCACATCCAGAAGGACTATTTCCACGCGTTCCTTGCGGATCAAGTCGAGCGCTTCCTCGCCCGTGCGTGCGTCCATGACCACGAAGCCTTGCGAGATCAGGATTGCGCGCAAAGCGCGGCGGATCTGCGGATTGTCATCTACGATCAGAACTGCTTCGGCACTCATCACTGCACCAGGCAACCACGTGGCAGCCTGGGGGCTT
>Ga0181521_10000302_pt1 | contig 59246 bp, 61 predicted proteins | sample PEATcosm2014_Bin_32_FD_119764 | JGI IMG/M metagenome (GOLD analysis project Ga0181521, IMG submission 119764) | Peatland microbial communities from MTU Mesocosm Facility, Houghton, MI, USA - PEATcosm2014_Bin02_60_metaG | ecosystem: Environmental > Terrestrial > Soil > Wetlands > Peat | place... | reverse complement strand
GCGGCGCTGCTCCTTCAGCGTTGGACCATCAGCGAAGACGGCTTTGAAGGCCTGCTGATGCTCGTCGCCTCCGTCCTCGTCGTCACCGTGATCGTCTGGATGAACCGCGTCGCCCGTAGCCTGCGCAAGGAGATCGAGCAGCGCGTCGAGACTTACGCGCGGCAGTCCACGCGCGCGGCCGGGTGGGGCATCGGCGCGTTCGTGTTCCTCATGGTGGTGCGCGAAGGGGCGGAGCTCGTGCTCATCCTGCGTGCCGTGGAGCTATCGAGCAGGGGCGTGCAAGTCTGGATCGGGACCGTGCTCGGCATCGCCATAGCCGTCGCCGTCGGATTCTTTTTCTTCGAAGGAACTCTGCGCATTCCCCTGCACCGCTTTTTCCAGGCCACCAGCGTGATCCTGATGGTGGTCGCCTTCCAGCTCGCGCTCACGGGCGTCCACGAACTCAGCGAAGCGACGTGGATCTGGTCGAGCAAGACGGAAATGGCCACGATCGGCCCCATCGTTCGCAACGAAGTTTTCTTCTTTGCCGTGATCCTGGGCGTTGCCGCGCTGGTGGTTTTGCGTGAATGGTTCGGTGCACGGAAGCCGGCCGAGGACCCCAACGTGAACCCCGCGGAACGCCGCATGCGCGACTGGGAATTCCGGCGGCAGCGTCGCTGGAGCTTTGCTGCCGCGATTCTTTGCGTTCTGGTCGTCGTGTCGCTTGCCGCGGACTTCGCCTACGCGCGCGCGATGAGTGCGGCTTCCCCCGCCAAGGAGCTGACCGCGCAGAATAGCCAAGTTGAGATTCCGCTTTCCGAATTGACGGATTCGAGCTTGCACTACTACACCGCGGACGTGAATGGCACTGTGATCCGCTTCCTCATCATTCATCAGACCAACGGAAACTATTCCGTGGCGCTCGATGCGTGCCAGATCTGCGGCTGGAGCGGGTACCGCCAGCAGGGGCAAAACGTGATCTGCCGCAACTGCGGCGCGACGATCTACATTCCTTCGATCGGCGATCGCGGCGGCTGCAATCCCATCCCGGTAAAATCGCGCGTGGAAGGCGGAGAAGTAATCGTCGATCTCTCCGCGCTGGCCGACTCGGCGGCGACGGTTCACAAATCCTGACATGTTCGCGCGACTCGTAGGAGAATCTTTCGTCCGGAATCCCCGCCGCAAAATGTTGACGGCGGCGGCGCTGATCGTCGGCATGGCTGTGACGACGGCGACGCTTACCGTCGCGCTTGAAGTGGGTGATCGCATGGCGCGCGAATTCCGCAGTTTCGGTGCGAATCTGCTGGTCACGCCGCAATCGGACACGCTGCCGCTCGAAATCGGCGGCGTCGATTACCGCCCCGTTGATGAAGGTGCGTACCTCAACGAAGCCGACCTCGGCAAGCTGAAGACGATTTTCTGGCGCCACAATATTCTCGGTTTCACTCCGTTCCTAGACGTACCCGCGTATGTGCGTGCCGGCGATAACCACGGCGAGAGCCCCACAACGCTGATCGGGACATGGTACGAGCATGAAGTGCCGGTGCCGGACGGCACTACCTTCAAGACGGGCGTCAGCGTCACTCATCCCTGGTGGAAGATTCGCGGCCAGTGGTTCCACGATGGCGCGAACGAATGCGTGATCGGCGCGGCCCTCGCCGCAAAATACGGCGGAGCAGCCGCAACCGGAAAAACCATTTACGTAGCAGCGGCGAATGGAAGCGGCCCTGAGAGTCATGGGATTCCGCTAGTCGTGGCAGGCATCGTTTCGACGGGCGGTGCAGAAGACAATGCCGTGTTGGTGCCACTCGCCGTGGCACAGAAGATCTCGGGTCATGTGGGCCAATTCCGGCAGCTTTTCGTGAGCGCGTTGACGAAGCCGGAAGACACGCTGGCGGGACGCGACCCAAAGTCGCTGACGCCGGCTGACTACGACCGCTGGTTCTGCTCGCCGTATATTTCCTCGATCGGTTTCCAGATCAAGCAGGTTCTGCCGGGCACGGAAGTGCGCGCCATCCGCAAGGTCGCCGATTCCGAGGGCCGGATTCTCTCGCGCGTGAGCACGCTGCTCTGGATTGTGACCATCGCCGCGCTCGTGGCGGCGGGCCTCGCCGTCGGCGCGACGGCGGCCGCGACGGTCCTCGAACGCCGCAAGGAAATCGGCATCATGAAGGCTATCGGCGCCACCAATACCGTCGTCGGGGGAATTTTTCTCGCCGAGCAGTTGCTGCTCGCGATGACGGGCGGCGCGATCGGCTTCGTCTTCGGCGCGGCGCTGGCGAGAGTCCTGGGCGAGAGCGTGTTCGGCACGCCCGCTCCGCCGCGAATCCTGCTGCTGCCGGTCGTGCTCGGGCTTGCGGCGATCGTGGCCCTGGTGGGCAGCCTGATTCCCTTGCGGCGCGCGGCGCACATCGATCCCGCGCCGATCCTGAGGGGTGAATGATGTTCGGCCGCCTGCTCTGGAAAATGCTGCGGGGCAATCGCGGACGCCTGACGGTGGCGCTGTTGTCGATCGCGAGCGGGGCGGCGGTGATTTCCGCGCTGCTGAATCTTCAGTTCGATATCGAGCGCAAGCTGACGCTGGAATTCCGCACCCTCGGCGCGAACATCGTGATCGCGCCGCGATCCGGCGCCCAAACCATCGATCTCGCGAATGGAGGGGGCACAGGCGCGTCGGTTCCCGTGCTGATGAATGAAAGCGCCGTCGAAGCCGGCCTCAAAGCGAATCGAACGCCGGATGTGGTAGCCTCGGCTCCGTTTCTCTTTGTCGTCGCACGCGCGAAGGACGAGCCGGTGGTTACGGCCGGCACATGGCTCGATCAAACGCGCAAGCTCAATCCGACGTGGAAGCTCGAAGGCAGCTGGATCGCGTCGCGCGAGGACGAGACGCAGTGCCTCGTCGGCCGGAACGTCGCACAGCGATTTCAGATCGCACCGGGCGGCGCGCTCACACTAAGCTACCTTGGCCGCGACGCTCAGTTCCGCGTTGCGGGAGTGATCGATTCCGGCGGAGCGGAAGACAGTCAGATATTCGTCAACCTGCCGGCGGCCTGGAAGCTGGCGGGCACGCCCGGCGGGATCGGCCTGTGGCAGTCGAGCGTAAGCGGTACGGGAAAGAGCATCGGCGAATACGCCGCGCGGCTCGCGAGCGCCCTTCCCGGTTATGATGTGCGGCCGATCCGGCAGGTGACGGAGGCCGAAGGCAATCTCCTGAATCGCACTCGCCTGCTGATCGCGTCGATGGTCGTGCTGATTCTCGTGCTGACCGCGCTGTGCGTCCTCGCGACGATGGCGGCGCTCGCGATGGAACGGCGCGTGGACGTCGGTCTGATGAAGGCGCTCGGTGGACCGATCTCTCGCATCATGGCATTCTTTCTGGCCGAAGTGAGCGTGCTCGGCGCGGCCGGCGGATTGATCGGCTGCATCGCCGGCGTGGTATTGGCGCAGTGGATGGGCCGGCGCGTCTTCGGAACCGCGATCACGCCGCGCTGGGATATCTTTCCGCTGACGATTGCGATGATGGTGGGCGTCGCGCTCACGGGCGCGCTGCCGCTGCGGTTGCTCGGAAAAGTGAAGCCGGCCGTAATCCTGCGAGGCGAATAGTGGCGCCGCTCGTGCAAATCGAAAACCTGCGAAAAGAGTTCGGCAACGTGCGCGCGCTCGACGGCGTCACATTCAGCGTCGAAGCCGGGGAGTGGATCGCCATCATGGGGCCGTCCGGCTCGGGCAAGACGACGCTCATCAACATCCTCGGGGGCCTCGACACGCCGACCTCGGGCCAGGCCATCGTCGATGGCATGGACGTCGCGCGCCTCGATGAAGCGGGACTCACGCGCTTCCGCTCCGAAAAGATCGGCTTCGTCTTCCAGCAATTTCATCTCGTGCCGTATCTCACCGCGCTCGAAAACGTGATGCTCGCGCAGTATTTTCACAGCACAACGGATGAAGGTGAGGCCCGCGCCGCTCTCGAACGCGTGAGACTCGCCGACCGCATCACGCACCTGCCCTCGCAGCTTTCGGGCGGCGAGCAGCAGCGCGTGGCCGTGGCGCGCGCGCTGATCAACCATCCGAAACTGATTCTCGCCGACGAGCCGACCGGAAATCTCGACGAAGCAAACGAGGAAATCGTTCTCCGGCTGCTGCGCGAGCTGCACTCCGAAGGGCACACGATCCTCATGGTCACGCACGCGCCCTCGATCGGGCAGTTGGCCGACCGCCGCATCGATCTCGCGCACGGTCGCCTCGCGCAGATCACCGAGTCCGCGGAAGACGAAGTTGACTTCGATCACCTGCTCGAACAAGTCTGGATTCTCGGCGAAGAGGGCGTGACGCCCGAGCTGACGCGCATTCGCGAGACCGGCGTGAAAGACACCGCGGGATTGATCGCGCGGCTGAAGAGCCTTGGCCTGCTCGAGTTGCGAAACAAGGAAGTCGCGCTCACCACGCGCGGCGAAAGTCGGGCGCGCGATATCGTCCGCCGGCGCCGGCTCGCCGAACGCCTGCTGACCGACACGTTTTCGGTCGCCGATTCCGAGGCCGATTCGCACGCCTGCAAGTTCGAACACATCATCAGCCCCGAACTCGACCAGCGCATCTGCACGTTCCTCGGCCATCCGAAGACGTGTCCCCACGGCAACCCGATCCCGCCCGGGCACTGCTGCCCTTCCCGCTAATTCGGTCGGCTTTCCGCAGGTTGCCCCCTTGCATTTTGGCGCGTGTCGAGCGAAGCTGTGGTGCTTTCGAAGAGAAAGGAAACATTCGTGACGGCTGACTCGAAGAAATGGCGGCGCATTGCGACCGAAGAGGCGTTTTCAATTCCGGAGGTGGCAGCGGGACTCCGCGACGTTGCGCGCTCGCCCACCAACAGCCTCGACATGATACTCGTCGAACGAATTTACGACGCGAAGGCGGACGACGTGCAGTCGCACCTGCTGCCGCGGCTGATCGACCTCGAGGAAGAGCGTCTGCGCGACATGGACGACAACGGCGTCGCCGTGCATCTACTGTCGCTGACCGCGCCGGGCGTCCAGATGTTCGACGCCGACACGGCGACCGATCTCGCCGCGCTCGCGAACGACCGGCTCGCCGAAGTGATCAAGCGCCATCCGACGCGCTTCGCGGGCCTTGCGAGCTTCGCGCCGCAATCGCCCAAGCGCGCGGCAAAGGAAATGGAGCGCGCGATCAAGACGCTGAAGCTCAACGGCTTCGTCGTGAACTCGCACACCAACAGCGAATACTTCGACGATGCCAAGTTCTGGCCGGCCCTCGAGGCCGCCGAGGCGCTCGACGCCTGCATCTACATCCACCCGCGCGCGCCCTCGGACGGGCTGGCCGCGCCCTTCCGGCACTACGGGCTGGACAGCGCGCAGTGGGGCTACGGCATCGAGACTTCGACACAAGCGGTGCGCATGATCGTGAGCGGCGTCTTCGACCGCTTCCCCAAGCTCAAAATCTGTCTGGGGCACATGGGCGAAGCGGTCCATTTCTGGCTGTGGCGTCTCGACTACATGAACAAGAACGCGCAGAACCGCGGCGCGGCGCCCAAACTCAAGCTCAAACCCAGCGAGTATTTCAAGCGCAACTTCGTGATCACGACGAGCGGGCAGGAATCGCACCTGGCCCTCGATTTTTCGATCAAGGCGCTGGGTGTGGAAAACGTCCTATGGGCGATCGACTATCCGTATCAGCCGAGCGCGCCCGCCGTGGCGTTTATGGATTCCGCGCCGATCTCGGACGCGGAAAAGGAGCTGGTCTACCACGGCAACGCCGAGCGCGTGTTCCATATCAAGCCCGCGTGAAAACGCAGCGGGAGGTCAGGAGCCGGTGAGGTATTTGTGCTGCGCGGCGGTGAGGGGAACCACGGAGAGGCGTCCCTGGCGGACGAGCGGCGAATCGGCGAAGAGTTTGTTGGCCTTGATTTCGGCAAGCGCGACGACCTTCGCGAGCGCTTTCCCTGCTTTGATCTTCACCGCAGGATTCTTCGGATTCGAGGCGTCGACGGAAACAACGGACGCCGTACCAACGGCGCTCTTGCGGTCGCCGGTTTCGTATATGATCAGGCGCGCGCCGGGCGCCATCTCGCGCAGGTTTTTCAGCGCCACGGGATTCGAGACGCCATCCCAGAGCGTGGCGCCGTCGCGCTGAAGGTCTTCGAAGGAGTACTCGGAAGGCTCGGTCTTGAGCAGGTAGTCCGTGGACACGAGAGTTTCACCTCAGGTTTGCGCGCCCGCTTACCACTTGCCCAGCCCCAACCGGAACGCGACAGCCAGAAGGCCGGTGGCAGCAAGGACGCCCAGCAGCGCCAGCATCCCCCAGAGTATTTCGGACGGGGTTTCAAGCTGAATTTTCATCGAACCCTCCAGACTGCGCGAACAGTATCCTCCGCGCGGTGCCCCGCTGTAAAGCGGCGCGCGCGCGGGCGCACTTCGAGTCTGCTGGTGCCGTTCCAACTTGTCGGAGCCAGTCTCCGGCAACGTATGTGTAATACGTAGCCGAATTGGTTGGAACGGCACTAGAATGGGCGTATGCCGCTTCCCATCGATCAGCGGAAGAGACCGGCCGGCGTGAAGGTGCACGTCACCACCGGCGAGGGCGTCGAGATTACGTGGTCGGACGGCCACGCCAGCCGCTATGATTTCCCGTATCTGCGCGACCACTGCCCCTGCGCCACCTGCAACGACGAGCGCCTCAAGAAGGACCAGCAGGTCGCCCAGCACGGGAGCAACTCCATCCTGCCGATGTACAAGCCGAAGGTGAAGGCCAGGTCGGCCACCGCCGTGGGAAACTACGCGATCCAGATCGACTTTTCCGACGGGCACACGACCGGCATCTTCAGCTTCGACCACCTGCGCGAAATCTGTCCCTGCGAGGCCTGCGGTCGGGAGTTCCGTTCAACGGCAGTGAAGGAAACCACAGCGTAACGCATTGCAGACATTGCAGTTGCATTCCGTCCCCCGAAGCTATTTGAAAACCCGATGCGAGTCATCTAGAAATGTAATGGGGCGGCGGACTTCCCTTTTCCTCCGGTTTCAACGTATAGTTACTCCCCGCATCTTTATGTAACCCTTATGTCCTCCAATCCCACGGGATCTTCGTTCGCAAAATCCGCGCGTCCTGTCGCCAAGGTTCTAGTGGCGACGACGGCGATGCTGGCCTTCATCTCGTACTGGCGCGCGGCGGCCATCGTCCTGAACGACCTCGCTTCGTCGGCGTATTACGCGGGCGGGGAGGCCGAGCAGTTCATCGGCAAGGCCGCTCCGTGGTTCATCCTCGCCACGATGCTGCTTTCCTACGCGGTCTCCCAGGTTTACGTCGAAAGCTGCAGTATGTTCGTCCGCGGCGGCGTCTATCGCGTGGTGAAGGAGGCGATGGGCGGGGCGCTCGCGAAATTCTCGGTCTCCGCGCTGATGTTCGACTACGTGCTGACGGGGCCGATCAGCGGCGTGTCCGCCGGGCAGTATCTCGCGGGCCTGCTGAACGAGATGTTCGCCTACGCGCACCTGAAGATCGTGTTGAACGCGGACGCGACGGCGGCCGGGTTCGCCATCCTCGTGACCCTCTATTTCTGGTGGGAAAACATCAAGGGCATTCCCGAATCGAGCGAGAAAGCGCTGTGGATCATGCAGCTAACGACGGTCATGGTCGTCCTGCTGATCGGCTGGTGCGGCTACACGATCTGGGTGCGCGGGGCGCATCTGCCTCCGGCGCCTGTGCCACGAAACATCGTTTTGGACAAGCACTCGCTCGGGTGGCTCTTCCACAGCCGCATCGCGCATACGATCACGATGGTGGCCGTATTCGTCGGGCTGGGCCACTCTGTGCTCGCGATGAGCGGAGAGGAATCGCTGGCGCAGGTCTACCGCGAAATCGAGCATCCCAAACTCACCAACCTGAAAAAAGCGGCGTTCGTCATTTTCATTTACAGCATGGTCTTCACGTCGCTGGTTTCGTTCTTCGCCGTGATGATCATTTCCGACAAGAACCGGCCGCAGTATTTCGAAAACCTGATCGGCGGGCTGGCGATGAATCTGACGGGGCCGTTCGTCGCGCGGCTGGCATTTCACGTCTTCGTCGTCGTGGTTGGAACGCTCATTCTCTCCGGCGCGGTGAACACCGCAATCGTAGGCTCGAACGGCGTGCTCAACCGCGTGTCCGAGGACGGCGTGCTCTCCGACTGGTTCCGGCAGCCGCACCCGAAGTTCGGCACTTCGTACCGGATCATCAACCTCGTCGTCATCCTGCAAGTGGTCACCATCCTGATCAGCCGTGGCGATGTGACGTTTCTCGCAAACCTCTATGCGTTCGGCGTGATCTGGAGTTTCGCCCTCAAGGGAATTGCCGTCTTGGTGCTGCGATACACGCACCCGCAGAACCGCGAATTCAAGGTGCCGCTCAATTTCCACATCGCCGGGAAAGAGATACCCGTCGGGCTGGGGCTGATCACGCTCGTGCTTCTGGGAATCGCGGTCGTGAATCTTTTCACGAAGCCGGCGGCAACCGTATCGGGCCTCATCTTTTCGGGCTTGCTCTTCGCGGGATTCGAGCTTTCCGAGAAAAGAATTCAACGGAAGCGCGGGGAAAGACACGTCGAACTCGACCAATTCAACCTCGCGCAGGAAGCGGACCTTAGCCCGGCCAACGTCGGAGTAAAGCCGGGAAACATTCTCGTTCCCGTGAGCACCTACTACGCGCTCTATCCGCTCGAAGCGGCGCTGCAACGCGCCAAGAGGCGCGAGGCGGAAATCGTGGTCCTGCATGTGCGAATGCTGCGGCGCGCGGCGTCGGGCGAGTACGATCTCGCGCCGGATCAGCTCTTCACCACGATCGAGCAGTTGCTCTTTACGAAGGTGCTTTCGATGGCAGAGAAGGAAGGCAAGCCCGTGCGGCTTGCCGTCGCCGCCGCGAACGATCTATGGGAAGGCATCCTGCGCACGTCCGCGAACTTGCAATCAAGCACCATCGTCGCGGGAAGCTCCTCGAAAGCCAGTGTCACGGAGCAGGCGCGCGAAATCGGGATCGCATGGGAGCGCATGCCAGAGCCGCGCCCCCGGGTGACGCTGGAGCTTTTTACGCCGTCCGGCGACGAGCAGGTGTTCTACCTCGGGCCGCACGCGCCGCGGTTAACGCCCAAGGAGATCGACCTGCTGCACAAAGTATGGCTGGAATTTGCCGACAATCTGCCGGGAGAAGAAATTCACCACCACGATATCGTCCACTTCGCGCTGGCCGAGGTCGAGCGGGAAATCGCCGAGGGGCAGGCCAGCGACGTTCTCAAACGGTTGCGCGACCATCTGCACGAGATTGAGAATCGCCGCCAGACCCCCAAGCAGTAGACGTTCATTTCGCCGTTGCGCGTGTTCGCGTTGCGGGAAGGAATCTGTTATCTCCTCGGTTTCCAAACGGAACGTTTGTGAAATGCGTGTCCCGTCAGCTCGCGCGCAATTCGGATGTGCAATTCGGGCAGCGCGTGGCCTTGATCGGAATCGCCGAAACGCAATACGGACAGTCCTTGGTCGATGGCGCGGGCGCCGGCGCGGGCTTTTTCCAGCGGTTGATCTGCCGGACCATCAGGAAGATCACCAGCGCGACGATCACGAAATCGATCACCGTATTCAGGAACATCCCGTAGTTGATCGTCGCCGCACCCGCCGCCTTCGCCTCGGCCAGCGTTGCGTAGGATGTCCCGGAAATGTTAACGAAGAGGGTGGAAAAATCCACCTTGCCGAGTAAAAGGCCGATCGGCGGCATCAGGATGTCGTTCACGAGCGATGTGATGATCCTGCCGAACGCCGCGCCGATGACGATGCCGATGGCCATGTCGAGGACGTTGCCCCGCATCGCGAATTCCTTGAATTCTTTGAACATGGATTCCTCTCCTGGGTGAGTCGGGCTTCACGGGCCGCGTGAAACTCATGGCGCCGTAATGTACGGCAACTCGGGCCCGAAAGAACCCGGCTGGAACGGTCCCCCCGAACCTTACGTCAATATGGTGGTCGAGAGTATCGAGAACGCACGAGGCTGGCAAGAATAAAGGGGTCGAATCCGCCGGATGGCCGCAGCCGGACAGAATGTTATAATGCAATGCTTTTGGCGCTGAATCTCAGCGCCGTGTGAGTGTATCCAATCGCGGAGGAGAGATCAGTGCACAAGGTCATCATCATCGGTAGCGGCTGCGCGGGGTTGACCGCCGCCATCTATACCGCGCGGGCGGACCTCCAACCCCTCGTTCTGGACGGCTACGAGCCCGGAGGGCAACTCGCTCTGACCACGGAGGTCGAGAATTTCCCCGGTTTTCCCGAAGGCATTCTGGGGCCGGAGCTGATCGAACGCACGCGAAAACAGGCGGAACGCTTCGGGGCTCAATTCCGCTCGGGGTCCGTGACGTCGGTAGATTTGAGCCGCCGGCCGTTCAAGATTACCGTCGCGAAGGAGACCTACGAAGCCGAGTCGCTAATCGTTGCGGCTGGGGCCTCGGCGCGGATGCTAGGGATCGAATCCGAGCGCCAGCTGCTAGGCTTCGGCGTTTCTACGTGCGCGACCTGCGATGGCGCCTTCTTCCGCAACCGCGAGATTGTCGTGGTCGGCGGGGGCGACACGGCGATGGAAGAGGCGACGTTTCTGACGAAATTCGCGAAGCGCGTGACGCTGCTGCACCGGCGCAATGAGTTCCGCGCGTCGAAAATCATGCTCGACCGCGCGCGCGCGAACGAAAAAATCGTCTTTATGACACCCTACGCGATCGAAGAGGTCGAAAACGTCGGAAACAAGGCGGTCGACAGCGTCAAGGTACGCAACCTGGAGACCAAGGCGCTGAAAACGATTCCGACCGAGGGTGTGTTTGTCGCGATCGGGCACGACCCAAACACCAAAGTCTTCAAGGGCCAGCTCGCGATGGATGAAAACGGCTACCTTCTCACCCATGACGGCCCGAAAACCAACGTCGCGGGCGTTTTCGCCGCCGGCGACGTTCAGGACCACCACTATCGCCAGGCGATCACTGCCGCAGGCTCCGGCTGCATGGCCGCGATCGAGGCGGAGCGCTTCCTCGCCGGCGGCCACGCCTGATCCGCTAGGGCCTCGCATGCGCTCGCGTGCTCGTTTTCGACTGTAGGGGCCCGTTTGCAACCCGCCCCTTTGTTATCATCCTGCTTTTGCCAATACCCGATTCCCTGTCCTCCGATTGAGTTAATCCTCCGTTCGGTCTAAGATTTAGCGAGGTGACCCAGCCGTTCGTCCAACTTCACGCTGAACAGAGGTGAAAAGATGCGAAACCACGTTATCGCCCGTTGGCTTACGGCAAGCGTCCTTCTGGCGCTCTGCGGATGCAGCGGATCGAGCACGTCACCGAACGCCACGAATTCCAGCTCGAGTTCAACGAACAACGCCGCTTCGGCCCCCGCACCGCCGCCTCCGATCACAATCGATGCTGGGACGGTCCTGACGGTCGCAATCAACCAGACCATCAGCACCAAGAACAACAGCAGCGGCGGCAGCTTCGCCGCTTCCCTGGCTGAACCGGTCACGGTAAACGGAGCCGTTGTGCTACCTCAGGGAACAAAGGCGGTTGGAACGGTCGTGCAGGCCCAAGCAGCCGGCCATGTGAAAGGCGGGGCCGTGCTGGCCCTCACGCTCGATTCCCTGACGGTCAACGAAACGAAATACTCCATCGAGACGTCCGAATCCGAGGAAGCCGGTAAAGGCCGCGGCAAGAGAACGGCAATCGGCGGAGGCGGCGGAGCTGCTTTCGGCGCGATCGTTGGAGCACTCGCAGGCGGAGGCAAGGGCGCTGCGATCGGAGCCCTCGCGGGCGGCGGAGCGGGAGCCGCGGGCGCCGCGTACACCGGCAAGAGGGACATCACGATCCCGGCTGAGACCCGGCTCCACTTCAAGCTCAGACAGCCGCTCAGCATTTCGCAGTAACAACCCAACACGCACGCCCTCATCCCGAAGGCGCGCTGTCATCCCGAGCGGAGTCCCGCGTCCGTGCCTTCCGCGGTTTCCGCGGGCGCTGGACGCAGTTCGAGGGATCTGCTTTGCTCTTCATCGGCGCGGCTCGACCCGCCTTTGTCAGAATTCACCGCCCGGGATTTAGTTGGGTCTAATGTAGCTCAGGTCTTCAGACCCGAGGCCTTCGTCGTCCCGCAAAGCTGTGTTACGGGGGTGGCCTAGTTGCCCGAAGAGGAAGGTTCCGTCGATCGATTCTCGGCGAGGGGCGATACCATGATCAGGCGAATTGCTTGCACGAAGGCGTCGCGATTTCGCTCGCCCACGAAGTATCGCGCGAGGTGGCCGTCGCGTCCGTAGAAATCGGTCTGCGGCATCGTGCCCTTCCAATCAGGATTCACGCCGCTGTAGAAACCGTCCACGTCGATTCCCGGCTTCTGGCGAAAATTGGGGAAACCGGGGCGAGCCTGGTCCAGGAAGCGGCGGACGAGACCGATGTCCGAATCCTCGTCGAGGCTGACGCCAACGACTTGAAGTCCCTGGGGAGCGTATTCCTTGGCGAGCGAAATAACGATCGGATACTCGTTGCGGCAGGGCGCGCACCAGGTCGCCCAGAAGTTCACGAGCAGAGGCTTGCCCTGGTACCTCGCCACCATGTCCTTGTAGCCGTCGAGGTCGATCACGATGGGGTCCCCGGCCGCTTGCCCATTCGAGGCGGGCTTTGCGGAAACCGTTGGCGGCCGTGTGGAGCTGAATGTCACGAGAAAGACCAGCCCGATCGTTGCGGTCGAGAGTAGGCGGCGCCACGGCAGTTGCATACGGATGTCCCCCAACAATGCCATTTTATCGGTTCGGGAATCGTCCAGCCTAGCCCCCACGTCTATGGACTATTAACGATTTCGCGCACCTCCCTGGGATGATCCTCACTGCGTCGCAAGAATGCTCGCGCTCGAACGCGCCGCGATGAGCAAAGGAGGCGGCCTTGTACGGCCTTGCGTTTGATGGTATAAAAATTGGTCTCAAGGAGAAGGCTAGATGGCTTACGTGATTGCCGAGCCGTGCATCGGAACGAAGGACACCGCTTGCGTGGATGTCTGCCCGGTGGACTGCATCCATCCGCGAAAAGACGAACCAGACTTCGAAGCCGCGCAGCAGCTTTTCATCAATCCCGACGAGTGCATCGACTGCGGGGCTTGCGTACCGGTCTGCCCGGTGACCGCGATTTTCGCCCTGGAAGACCTGCCCGGGAAGTGGGCGGCCTACACGCAGATCAACGCGGACCACTTCAAGAAGGTTTGACGAACCCTGGCATGTAGCTCAGGTCTTCAGACCTGAGGCCCTTCGAACGGATCGACGCGGCGGATCTTTTCATCCGCCGCGTTTCTTTTTTCGGACCGCCCCTGCGACGAGTTGGATTTTCGGCGGCCGCTTCTTTCCAGGACCTTTGTCGGCCTCCAACGTTTTGGCCCACTGCTCCGCCTTCGCCCGCAGCTTCCCCAGCGCCAATCCGCGGTGATCGTCCGGAAAGCGCGCCAGCTTCGCGATGCCAGCGGCGAACAGCGACCGCGCGCCGCGCATGTTTCCCCTGCCGTAGTGATGGAACGCCGCGGCGAGCTGTATGAGTCCTTGAAGGAAAGTCTTCTCCGGTTCGGCCTCGACCAGCCACAGTTCTTCCCAGGCTTCGTGCGCCTCGAAAAATTCGCGCGCGTTGAAATGCTCCAGGCCGCGCCGGAATTTCTTGCTTTCTTTCATCGCGCGTTCACTCGATTTCGATAGAATTTCACGGAGGCGGCTTTCCGCCGGGTGTGCGGAGCCAAATCATAGCAAGGGCCAAACGAGCGAGCATGGAAATTCGGATCGAATTGCCGGATGTGAAGCTTGGTGTGGTGGAATCGGACGACGTCCGCTTCGCGCTGGTGGACGAAGGACTCGCGAAGCTCATGGATCAAGTTTGCGAACGAAAGCGCCGCGAGTTCACGCTCGAAAGCCTCGCCGACGCGGAACCCACGCGGGCCGTCCGGGCGATGTTCCGCGCGTGGGGCGTGGACCCGTCGAAGTACCGTCCGTCCTCGGAAGCGCTGCTGCGGTGCGTCGTCCAGGGCAAGGGGCTGTATCGCGTTTCTAATCTGGTCGATATCGGGAATCTCGGCTCGATCGAGACGGGCTGGCCCTACGGCTGTTACGACCGCTCGCGCCTCGACGCGCCCATCGTATTCCGCCACGGCGCGCCGGGCGAAGCCTACGAGGGCATCGGCAAGCGCACGTGGCACCTCGAAGGCCGCCCGGTCCTTGCCGACGCGCGGGGGCCTTTCGGCAGCCCCATCAGCGACTCGACGCGCAGCATGATCGCCGAATCAGCGCGCGCACTTTTGACCGTGATCTACGCGCCTTCCGGCGCGCCCGATGCATCCATGGAGGCGGCGACGGCGCGGCTCCAGGAACGCTTGGCGCAGTTCGCCGGCACGAGCGCGACGCGCGCCGCCATCTGCCGCTGAACGCTCGGCTCAACCGGGCGCATTTCCCCGTCTGTGCAGTTCCGGGGAATCAGGTTATCCTGTAGTGCTGCTAGTGAGGTCAGCCGGTGCGGAAATTCGAGCTCGTTCTCCTGATTCACGCGCATCAGCCGGTCGGGAATTTTGACGACGTGCTCGAGCGCGCCTACACGAGTTCGTATCTGCCCTTCCTCGAAGTTCTCGCGCGGCATCCGTCGATTCGCATGGGGCTCCATTATTCGGGGTCGCTTCTCGAGTGGATCGAGCGCGCGCACCCGGAATATTTCGACCGCCTCCGCGCCCTGGTGCAACGCGGCCAGGTGGAAATGGTGGGAGGCGGGTTCTACGAGCCAATCCTGGCGACGATTCCACCCGAGGATCGCCGCGACCAGATCACGCGCCTCGCCGATTACGTCGAAAAGCATTTCGGCGCGCGGCCGCGCGGCGCCTGGCTTGCAGAGCGCGTTTGGGAGCCGGAGATTCCGTCGTCTCTTGCGCCGGCGGGCGTGGAATACACGCTTGTGGACGACAATCACTTCCTCGGCGCCGGCTTCGAACTCGACCAGCTCTACGGCTACTGCCTCGCGGAAGATCTCGGCTACGCGGTAAAAATCCTTCCGGGCCTGAAGTCGCTGCGATATCTGATCCCGTTCCGTGATGAGGCCGAAACGGCGGAATTCCTGCGCGGCGCCGCGCGCAAGCACCCGGGCGGCTTCGCGGCCATGGGCGACGACCTCGAGAAGTTCGGCGTCTGGCCCGGAACGCACGACCACTGCTACACCAACGGATGGCTCGAACGTTTCTTTTCCGTCCTCGAAAAGAACTCCGAGTGGCTTGCGCTCTCAACGCCCGGAGACGCCGTTGCCTCGCATCTGCCGCTCGGCCGCGCGGACCTTCCGACGGCCTCGTACACCGAGATGATGGAGTGGTCGCTGCCGACCCAGGCGCGAAATCGCTACCACGGCCTGGTGGAGGAGTTTGCCGCGCGTCCCGACGCGCTGCCGTTCCTCCGCGGGGGGACTTGGCGCAACTTCTTCACGAAGTACCGCGAATCGAATCTGATGCACAAGAAGATGCTCCACGTCTCGGCGAAAGTTCGCCGCCTCGCGCAAATGCAGCGGCGCGACAGACCTTTCCTCCGTGCTCGCCGCGAAGCCGCCACGCTGCTGCTCCGCGGCCAGTGCAACGATCCCTACTGGCACGGGATTTTCGGCGGCCTCTATTCGCCGCATCTCCGGACCGCCGTCTGGCTCGCTCTCGCCGAGGCCGAGACGATTGCCGACAGGCTCACCCATCGCAAGCGCCAGTACACGCACGCGGAGAAGCTCGATTTCGATGCCGACGGCCGCGACGAAATCTATCTCACGTCGGATCGCTACGCCGCCCTGGTCGCGCCCGATGACGGCGCCACGATCTCCGCGCTTGACTTCCGCCCGCCGAACGCCACGTTGATCAATTCGCTCGCGCGCCGGCCCGAGTCCTATCACGCGAAGCTCCGCAATCTCCCGGGAAAACAGGCCGATGGCGTCCAGTCCATCCACGAGCAGACACGCACCAAGGAAGACGGCCTCGAACGCTGGCTGAACTACGACCGCTGGTCGCGCAACGCTTTCCGCCTCCTGCTCTTTGGCCAGGGCAAGACTCACCACGATTGCGCGTCGGTGCAACTGGAAGAGGACGCGGCGCTGGCCGGCGGCCGCTATCGCGTGACGGCCATGTGGCCATCGCAAGTCGCGCTTGCTTCCGAGGACAGCGCCGATTGGCCCGCCGAGAAGACGCTCTCTTTCGCTTCCACTCCCGGCGGATTCGACGTCGTCTGCGACGTGGCGTTGCGCCGCAACGCGCCGGGAACGGCTTCCGTGAATATCGGGATCGAGGTGGTCGTCAATCTTCTTGCGCCTTCCGCGCCCGACCGCTATTTCGAAGCGGACGGGCGGCGGTTTCCGCTGCGATGGTCCGCTGCGGTACCGGGAGCGGAGTTGCGCGCCGTGGATGAGTGGCAGAAGGTGAGCGTCGCTTTTGAGGCTTCCGGCGCGCGCCACTTTTGGATCTCCCCGATCGAGACGGTTTCGGAATCAGAAGATGGCTTCGAGCGGATTTACCAGGGCTCGCAGGTGATTGCCGTCTGGCCCGTGGAACTCGCGCAGGGCGCCGAGTGGAAGGGGCGATTGACCCTAAGCGCCGTCCGCCTCGCGCTATAGCCCGCGCGATCGTTCGAGGCTCTTTAGGGGGTTGCTGAAAGACGGAAGGGCGGGGTTTCAACCCCGCCGTAAGTCGTTTGATTTTCCCCGGGGTTTTGACCCCTGAAGCTTTATTCCTTGCGTCCCAATTCGGACATTGCAACGCGGTTGTGCCGCTCGGCGAGCCTCTGCTAGAGTGCGAGGTGAAGAATTCGGAGGAATCGGATGGCTGTCTCGCAGGAACTGCTCGATATTCTGGTCTGCCCGCTGTGCAAAACTCCCGTGAAGCTGACGCCCGACCAGCAGGGACTCAAGTGCTCCACCTGCCGGCGCGTCTATCCCATTCGTAGCGACATCCCCATCATGCTCGTCGAAGAAGCCTCCATCGACAAGGAATAGGTCCCTCCCACTAGTACGGTGGAAAGGTGATCGACTGGTCCTTGAAATTCACCCAAAGATGGACGGTCTTGCTGCTGTTCAGCTTGATCGCATCGCCGTCCGGATACGGCCGGTAAGGGCTCACATCCACGGCGATATCCGTTGCCGTGCTGTTCTTCAGGTGCTCCGGACGGCCCAGGCGATAGCTTCTCACTGGCCCGTAATACCCGTCGGGTCCCCAATCATCCATGAAATCCTTGAACGAATACGACGGCGAGGGTTTCCAGATCTGGTAGGCCTGCTGCATCTCGCCCGAAACCACGGAACTCATGAAGCGATTGATGGTCTTCGTTTCTCCGTAGTAGACGAACGGATACCACAGGTAGCCCGGGAAAAACGCGACAAACAACGCGATGGTGATGACGACGCCCAGCGCCCTGATCGTGTAATGCCGAAGCCTGGACGGAGGGCGGTGCTCGGGCAAATCGAAGAGGGTCACGAAGGCTCCGGAAACTACAGTTGACGCTTGAAGAGCGCGATGCTGCCCGAAATCATCAAAGCCGAAAACCCAGTCAAGACTAACACGTCCATGTAGATTCCTTCAAAGCCGGTATTCTTGACCGTGAGATTCCGCAGCGCGTGAACCGTGTAGGTGAACGGGTCGATCACGGAAATCCAGCTCAGCCACTTCGGGAACGCCTCGGTGGGATAGACCGCTCCGGACGGGAAGAAGAGCAGCATGTTGAGCACGCCGAAAATCGCACGCGGCACGAGCGGGTCGTCGATGCGCACCATCACCAGAAACATCAAGCTGATCATCGCGACCGACGCCACGAAAACCACCAGCGCCAGGTACATCAGGCGCACGGGATCCCAGATGCGCGGAATTCCCGCGATCAGCCCTCCGATGATCGTCAGCGACATTCCCGCCATGAACGCCTTGAGCGTACCCGCGCCGATCAAGCCGCCGATCAATTCCGTCTTGCTGATCGGTGTGAGCAGATATCCCTCGTGCAGGCCGCGCATTTTGTCGTCGATGTACGTGATGCCGCCGCCGATCATCGCCGTGATGAAAATTCCCATGGCGACCGAACCCGCAAGCAGGTACTTGATGTACTCGATGTAGGGATAGATTTCGACGATGTTGAGCTCGACCTGGCCGTCCAGCCGCGGCGAGACATCCGGCGTATTGAGCTCCGTCGTCATCTCCTGGACGCGCTCCAGGATTGAGCTCGAAATGAATTGATCGCTGTTGTCCTCGGTGAAAAGCACGCGCGGCCGGTCGTGCTGGTAGTAGCGGCGCGAAAAATCATGCGGAATATCCACCACGCCGCGGACGAAACCCGCGTGCAGATCGTCCGTCGCCTGCGGCAGGGAGTCGTACTGAATGACCCGGAACGTCCGGGGCCCCGCTGAAATTCCGGTAAACATCTCCTGCACTCGGCGCGATTCGACGGAATGGTCCTCATCCACCACCGCGAGCGTCGCGCCCTGGATCTTCCCGCCGAACGCATACCCAAGGACGACGAGCTGCACCAGCGGAAAGATCAGCGAGCTCAGCATCAGCGCCGGGCTGCGGAAGAATTTCCGCATGTCCCGCTCGATGAGCGCCGAGACGCGATACAGCTTCATGGCTAGGCCTTCTCCCCTAACGGCCGAACGGGTTCACGTACGCCGGCTTTTGCGGCGCATCGCGCAGCGCCGTGCCGGTGTAGTGCAAGAACACATCGTCGAGCGTGGTGCTCTGCACGGACACCTTCTTGACCGTCACCTTGCGCGCGCGCGCCATGTCCATCAGGGCCGCAACGGTCGCCGGACCATCGTGCGAAGTGATGTGAACCGTCTCGTCGCGCTGCGTCGCGCCGGTGGCGTGCGCGAGGCCGCGAAGCTGCTCCACCCAGTCCGGCGGCGCGCCCTCAAACTCCGCTTCGACGATCTCCGTTCCCGGCACGCTGTCCTTGAGCCGAGCGGGCGTGTCAAGCGCGGCGAGCTTTCCGTGGTCCACGATCGCAATGCGGTCGCAAAGCTTATCCGCCTCGTCCATGTAGTGCGTGGTAAGCAGGATGGTGAGTTCCGATCTGTCGCGCAGCGCGCGAATCATCTCCCACACGTGGGTGCGCGAGACGGGATCGAGACCCGTCGTCGGCTCGTCGAGAAACATGATCTTGGGAGCGTGAACGAGGCCCCGGGCGATTTCCAGCCGCCGGCGCATGCCGCCGGAAAACGTCTTTACCAGCGCGTCGCGGAATTTCAGCAGCTCGACCGACTCGAGCAATTCATCGATCAGCCCATCGCGCTTTTCGGGGGGCAGGCCGTAGAGCTTGGCGTGAATGGATATGTTCTCTTTGGCGGTCAGTTCGGGGTCCGAAGTAAACGCCTGCGGAATCACGCCAAGCACGTTGCGCACGCCGTTCGCATCCGTGCGTATGTCGTGGCCGCCGATCCTCGCCGTGCCGGAAGTCGGGGGCGTCAGCGTGGTCATCATGCGGATCAGCGTCGTTTTCCCCGCCCCGTTGGGCCCTAACAGGCCGAAGATTTCCTGGTGCGCGACGTTGAAGCTCACGTCGGTGACGGCCACGAAGTCGCCGAACTTCTTTGTCAGATGGTCTACTTCAATAGCGTCCATGCTGCTTGGCTCCGACGGGCTAAAAGCTCTTGTTTGTCATCCCGAACCCAGCCGCGCTTTTTGCGGATGGGGTGAGGGATCTGCTTTTTCTTCGTTCCGTTGACTCGGGCGCCCTAAAGCCGCGCGAACCAGCTTTTCTTCTCCGGCGGCGGCAGCAGCACGGTTGCGGTCATTCCGGTAAACAGCCGGCCGCCTTCGTTCGGGAGCGATACCTTGATAGCAAAGGTCTTGATATCGCGCTTCGTGCGGCTTACGTCGCGCTGCGTGGCAAAGTCGTTCTCCACGCCCTTGAAGAACACCTGGCCTTCGAGGACGTTTCCGGAAGGCAGCTTGACGCGCAACGTCTGGCCGAACTGCACGGCATCGACGTAGCTCTCTTCCACGTCGGCGCGAACCCAGAGGTGGTCCACGTCCACCACGACGACGATCGGCGAGCCCTGCGCCACCACCTCTCCCTGCTTTGCCACGCGCACCGAGACGATGCCGTCGATCGGCGCGTAGATTTTCGTGTAGCCGAGCTGCGTCTCAGTCTGGGCCGCGGCGGCGCGCGCCTGCTCGAGCTGCGCAAGGGTCGTTGCGATCTCGCTGCCGCGCACGTCCACCTGCTTGCGATTCGCCTTTGCCACGTTGAGCGCCGCTTCCTCCGCAGTCACCGAATCCTCGAGCGCTTTCACGTTCGCCTGCGAGGCCTTGAGCGTCGCGTCCGCATGGTCGCGGTCCTGCGCCGATTCCACGCCGCTATCGAATAATTTCTGCATCCGGTCGTAATCCGTCTGATCGCGCCAGAGTGTTGCGCGGGCCTGATCGAGCTGCGCACGCGTGGAGGTCAGGGTGGCCGCGGCTTGGTTAAGCGACGCGCCCGTTTGATCGTCCGTCCAGGAATAGTTGTGATTGGCCTCGTGAACCTGGGCTTCGAGGCTCGCGACGTTCGCGTTCGCGGCGGCAAGGCTTGCCTCAAGCTCTTTCGGGTCGAGTTCGGCGATCAGGTCGCCCTTCTTCACCTTGGAACCCTCGTCCGCAGTGAGATTGATGATGCGCCCGATGATCTGCGGGCTGACGACGACTTCATTGCCGTCCACGATGCCCGTAAGCGGGATTTCGCTGCCATGAGGCGTCGTGAAAAAATAGAACGCCAGCGCGATGAGAAACACCATGCCGATGATCACGAGGGTTTTGCGGCTGCTGCTCATCGGGGTTTCGCTCCCTTGGCGATCAGACCGTGATAGAGAAAGTCGACGAGTGCGCGCTTCCTTGCCGCCACCGCCTGCGGCGCCAGCAAATTCTGTCCCGTCACCTGGCTCAGGATCGGAGCGGCGGCGAAGTAGGAGGTCGTCATTCCAAACGTGATGAGAGACATCTGATTCGCATCGACGTCCCGGAACTCGCCGGCCGCGATCGCCTCCTCGATGGCGCGGGCCAATTGCTTGTGCAGCGGGCGGAAGTATTCGAAGATCATGCTGCCGAATTTGCGGTTCGACTCCATCGCCTCGCGCTGCACGAGGCGCGGATAGTTCGGATGCGTCGCGAGAAAGTCGAAGTAGGCGTTCACGTAACCGAAAAATCTCTCGCGGGGAGACAGGTTTTTCTCCGGAGGCGCGAGCACGCGGCTGCGAAACTGCCGCTGTAGATTCTCGAGAACGGCGCGGTGCAGGCGGCGCTTGTTCCCGAAATAGTAGTAGAGCATGGCCTTGTTGGCATGGGCAGCCAGGGCGATTTCCTCCGTGCGCGCGCCCGCCAAACCCTGCGCGGCGAAATGGCTCTCGGCCGCGGCCAGGATCCGCCGCGCCGTTGCCGGGTCTTCAACTCTTCTACGTCCGCGCGCCATGTTTGTTTCAGACTCCCACGCTTTTCAGATTCCCAATCGATTCATGTATTCCACGGGATAGCGCGCGCCGACGGCTGCGCCGCGCGGCGCAATTTCGTCGATCCGGCGCAACTCGGCGGGAGTCAGCGCAATATCCAGCGCGCTGAGATTCTGGTCGAGGTAGGTGCGGCGCTTCGTCCCCGGAATCGGAACGATGTCCTTGCCCTGCGCGAGCACCCATGCGAGCGCGAGCTGCGCGGGAGTGCAGCGCTTCTCGGCGGCGATCTGCTCGATGCGAGCCACCAGCAGCAAGTTCTTCTGAAAGTTCTCTCCCTGGAAGCGGGGAGACATTCGCCGGAAATCCTTCGGGCCGAAATCGGCGCTCTTCACCTGGCCTGTCAGAATGCCGCGTCCCAGCGGGCTGTAGGGAACGAACCCGATGCCGAGTTCCCGGCACGTATTCAGGATTTCTCCTTCCGGGTCGCGCGTCCACAGCGAGTACTCGCTCTGAAGCGCTGCGATCGGATAGGTCGCGTGGGCGCGGCGAATCGTTTGCGCGCCGGCTTCGGAGAGGCCCAGGTAGCGGACCTTGCCCTGCTCGATGAGGCGCGCCATCGCGCCGACGGTGTCTTCGATCGGAACGCTGGTGTCCACCCGGTGCAGGTAGAAAAGATCGATCGTTGAAATCTTCAGCCGCTCGAGGCAGGCCTCGCACGCGCTTTGCACGTACTCAGGCCGCCCGTTCACGCCGAGAAAGCGGCCGTCCGGCTGGCGCATGTTCCCGAATTTCGTGGCGAGAATTATTTCGTTGCGGCGTTTGGCGATCGCGCGGCCGACCAGTTCTTCATTGGCGCCGCCGCCGTACATATCCGCCGTATCGATCAGGGTGACGCCGCGGTCGATGGCGTGGTGAATCGTTGCGGTCGACTCCGCATCGTCCGGCGTGCCGTACGATTGGGACATGCCCATGCAGCCCAGTCCCATGGCGGAAACAACCAGAGAGCTTTTTCCCAGGCGGCGGTATTGCATGACAACCTCCCTCAAGCGCTTTCGCATTTGTTCAACTAAACGGTTAGTTTAATCAGCCGCGGAAATCTTGTCAAGAGGACTCGATGGACGGGCGTAGATGGATGCCGATTCCGCGGGTGCGCATATTTGGCAGGATAAGGCCGTTTAACGTGCACAAAAGTGGCCACAATTGCCACCGCCAGTGAACGATCTCATGCTTCGAATTCGAACTAATTTTGAAGGATTTTCGGCGCGCGGTGAATCTCAGGATTCGAGCGCGCCGCCCGAGCCGGAAGGAAGCTCGATGGAATATTTTGTGCGGGCTTTTTCGCGATGGCGTTCCAGCGCCAACTCGATCAGGCGGTCGATGAGCGCGGGATACGGCAACCCGGAGGCTTCCCACAGCTTCGGGTACATGCTGATGGAGGTGAAACCAGGAATCGTATTCAGCTCGTTGACGAAAATCCTGCTGGTGCGGCGTTCGAGAAAGAAATCGCACCGCGCCATGCCGCTGCCGTCGATGGCGCGGAACGCGCGCACCGCGTAATCCTGAAACGTGGCGACCTGCTTCTTCGAGAGCTTGGCCGGGATAATCAGGCTCGTGCCCTGTTCAAGATACTTGGCGGTGTAATCGTAAAACTCGCGGTGGGGCACGATTTCACCCGGAATCGAGGCGCGAACATCATCATTCCCGAGGACGGACACTTCAATCTCGCGTGCGGTCACCGCGCGCTCGACCATGATTTTCAAGCCGAACTCCGCCGCCGCATTCAGCGCGGCGGACAGTTCGTGCCGCGCCTTGACCCGCGTCATCCCAACCGACGAGCCGAGCGTCGCGGGCTTCACGAACACGGGAAAGCGAAACTTCTTCTTGACCAGCTTCAGGACAGCGGCCGGTTCGCGCTCCCACTGCGAACGCAGGATTGCGACGTACGGCACGATCGGCAATCCCGCCTGATCAAACAGCCGCTTTTGAACGTCCTTGTCCATTCCAACCGCGGACGCGAGAACGCCCGCACCGACGTACGGAAGCCCGGCCAATTCGAGGAATCCCTGCACCGTGCCGTCCTCCCCAAACGTGCCGTGCAGGACCGGGAATACCACGTCGAGCGTGATGCTCGGATGTCCGGCGGCCGGCGACATCGGAACCAGCGTCGCAGCGGTCGGATCGGGGGGAAGAAAAACGCGCTCGCCCGATTTCAACACTTCCCAGAGCATTTTCTGCGCGCTCGTGCCCACCAGCCAGCGGCCGTCTTTCGTGATGCCGATAGGCACGACTTCGTATTTTTCAGGGTCGAGCGCGCGGATCACGGATGCGGCCGAAGCGAGCGAGACTTCGTGCTCGCCCGAGCGCCCTCCGAACAGCACGCCCACCCGCAATCGCTTTGAGGAAGTCATCTCGAAATGGTTCTCCCGACCGTCATTTGCGTTCAGAGAATTTTCTTGCCCAAGCCGGAAAGCACGAGCTCGACTCCGAGAAGCGCCGTCGTATTGTGCAGGTCGATCACCGGATTGATTTCGACAAGCTCGAAGGAGACCATCGCGCGGCTATCGGCGATCATCTCGAGCGCGAGATGCGCTTCGCGGTACGTGACGCCGCCGCGCACGGGCGTGCCGACACCCGGCGCATCCGACGGGTCGACAAAGTCCATATCGAGGCTCACCGCGACGCCCGCGGTATCGTCACCGGCAAATCGCAGAGCTTCGGCCATCACTTCGCGCATCCCCCGCTCGTCGATATCGCGCATCGTGAAGACGTGAACGCCGGATTCCTTTGCGAAGCGGCGCTCTTTCGAATCGATCTCGCGCACGCCGACCACAGCGACGTTGTGCGGCTCGACCATCGGCTTCACGGGCGCGAGTCCAGTCAGCTCCGGCGGGCCGAAGCCCATGATGGAAGCGAGCGGCATGCCGTGGACATTGCCCGAGGGCGAAGTTTCCGGGGTGTTCATGTCGCCGTGCGCATCGAGCCAGATCATGCCGACGCGCTTCGACTCCTTCTGAAAATGCGCGATCACGCCGGCGGTGGTACCGACGGCGATGGAGTGGTCGCCGCCAAGGACGAGCGGAAACAGATCCTCATCGAGCGTTTTGCGAACGATCTCCGCGAGGCCTTTGCAGGTCTCCGAGATTTCATCGAGATACTTCGCGTTTCTCTCGCCGTAGTGCTGCTCTTCGGGCTGCTTCACGGGAATATTGCCGATGTCTTCGACCTGGCGGCCGAGCTGCTTGAGTCTCGATTGGAGTCCCGCGACGCGCAGCGCTGAAGGGCCCATGTCCACGCCGCGGCGGCTTGCGCCCAGGTCCATCGGCACACCGATGATGCGTATTTTTTCGGCCATGTGGCGTGATCGTTGTGCGACCCCGGAAAGGCAGACGGGGGCTATTAAGGATAGACGCGATAGAGCATGCGTGGGAAGGGGATGACCTCGCGAATGTGCTCCGTTCCACAAATCCAGGCGACGGTGCGTTCGAGGCCCAGACCGAAGCCGGCATGCGGGACGCTGCCGTAACGCCGCAGATCGAGATACCACTGGAGCGATTCCTCGGGCAGGTTGTGCTCCCGGATGCGACGCAGGAGGGTTTCGTAATCGGATTGGCGCTCGCCGCCGCCGATGATTTCGCCATAGCCCTCGGGCGCGATCATGTCGAAGTTGAGCGACAGCTCGGCGCGCGCCGGGTCCATCGCCATGTAGAACGCCTTCAGCGCCGTGGGATAGCGATGGATGATGACGGGCTTCTCGAATGCCTTGGAGAGAAGCGTCTCCTCATCGCCGCCGAAATCGTCGCCCCATTTCGTGGCGTTGCCGGCCTTGTGCAGAATTTCGATCGCTTCGTCGTAGCTTATGCGCGGAAACGGAGGGACGATCTTCTCGAGTTTCGAGACGTCGCGGCCAAGCGCCGCGAGTTCCCTGCCCCGGTTCTTGACCACCGCTTGGACAATCGCGCTGACCAATCCCTCGCCGAGTTCGATCATGTCCTGGAGGTGCGCGTAGGAGGCCTCGGGCTCGAGCATCCAGAATTCGGTCAGGTGCCGCCGCGTCTTCGACTTCTCGGCGCGGAAAGTGGGGCCGAATGTATAGACCTTGCCGAGAGCGGCGGCGGTGGCTTCTACGTAGAGCTGGCCCGACTGCGTGAGGTAGGCCTTCTGGTCGTCGATGTAGTTCACTTCGAAGAGCGTGGTGGTGCCCTCGCAGGCCGCGGGCGTGAAGATGGGCGCGTCGGTGAGAATGTAGCCCCGATCGTCCATGAAATTGCGGGCGGCGCGAACGGCCTCCGCGCGAATGCGCAGGATCGAGGCCTGGCGCGGCGTGCGAATCCAGAGGTGACGCCGGTCGAGAAGAAAATCGACGCCGTGCTCCTTGAGCTGAATCGGGTAGGGATCGGATTCCGGGACGCGCTGGACAATTTCGACACCGCTGATGTGAATCTCGCAACCGCCGGGGGCGCGAGGCTCGACATTGATCGTGCCGCTCACAATAACGCTCGACTCCTGCGTAAGGCCCTTGAGCGCGCCGAAGGCCTCCGGATTCTCCTTCTGCGAGGCAACGCCCTGAATCACTCCGGTGCCGTCGCGGAAGATCGGGAACAAGAGTTTTCCGGACTCGCGCAGGTTGTAGAGCCACCCGCGAATCGCGACCGCGCGGCCGACGTACTGGCCCGCCTGTTCGATTGCGACGATCGGGATTGGCGCTTTTGCTTCCTGGGTCATGGATTCAGCTTCCCGCGGAGGGAACACCTTTCTCATCGAAATGCTCTTCGAGCTTGTCAAATACCGCCCGAATCTGGTCGAGCGAAGGCGTGGCGGACGCCTGCTCCTTCAACTCGAGCACGTAGGCGAGCGGTTCGAGCGCACCGGCGAACGCAGCCAGCGCCGCATCCCAATCGATCGTGCCATCGTACGGCAAAAGATGCTCGTCCTTTTCGCCGTGATTGTCGTGGATATGGGCGGTGGCGACGCGATCGCGCATCAACTCGAAGCTCGGCCCGACGCCCGCATCGAGGTGCGCGTGGCCGATATCGAAGCAAAACTTGAGATCGTTGAGCCGCGTTTCCTTGACGAACTGCACGAGTGACGCGGGAGAGCCAAGTTCGTTGGGCGTGTTCTCGATGGCGATGGTGACGCCGCGATGCTTGGCGAAGGTTGCCAGATGCTCGAGCGAGCTGAAGGCGGCATCGAGCTTGCGCTGGTCGGCCTCCTGGCGGCCGGTTCCGAGATGCTGGATGAGATAGCGGAACGGGATCGTTTCGGCCACGTCGAGAGCGCGCTTCACTTCGTCAACGGCATCTACGCGGCGAATGCGCTCGGGCTCCGAAATCGAAATCGGGACGCTGCTCTCGCGGCCCGGCGCCGAGCTGCGCTCGGTGGGTGAATGGAGCGAGTGCAGCTCAAGCCCGTAATCCTTGAGAGCGCCGGCCAGCTCACGCACGGCTTCCAGGGACTGGTAGCTGAAATGAAACGAAGCGCAGAAGATTTCGACGCTGGGGATACCAGCCTGCGCGATTCCCTGGAGCAACGCCGGCGTCAGCGGCTGGTGCACGTACCTGTAGGTCGAAAGAATGCGGCGCATCCCACCCTCGAGATACAATTCTCGCGCGAATAAGCATCCATGGTCGATGGAAATCGGCCCGGCGTCAATAGTTCACGGCGATCGGGAGCCGCCCGGCTTCTGGTAAAGCGATTAGCTGGAAAAGCAAAAGCAGATCCCTCGAACTGCGTCCCGCGCCCGCAGAAACCGCGGGAAAGGCAGAAGCACGTGGGACTCCGCTCGGGATGACAGCACGACCGGCGGGATTTCAGCGGCTAAAGCCGGTTTGGTTTTGCGGAGCTTATGTCGTGGCTAAAGCCACGACCCACAAAGATTCTCAAGTTCTCACACAGGCGCTAGTGAATTTCGAGGGACGGAGGGAGCGCCTGACGGATGCGCTGCCAATCGTCTGAGTCACCGGCGGGGCCGGCGACGGAGAGACCGTAGTCCACCGGCCACCTTTTCACCAGCATCAGATCCACATCAACCCCACGGGGAGTCGTCAAACGAAGCATGTGGGCCGGCAGGCCGCTTACGTGGGTCGGTTCGTCGCTGTTCAACGTCCATCCTTGCGCCGTCTCGTATCTCCTGGCGACGAGGTTTGCGTCCTGATCTATGGACGCTGTCAGCACGGGAAAATCGGTCTCCAGCACCGCGTGAAAACGGCCAAAACCAACCAGATGACACAGGAACCTGGTGGGCGTTTTCGAAGGGAGCCATTGGCCCGGCAGTTTCAAGGTGAGGCCGTACGCGGGGTTTGTGTACGTCGTGCGCAGGATTTCGCCGGGGGCACCGTCCCATGAGAGCGACTCACGCGTCTTATCCGCCTGGAGGAATTTGCCGGAATAGCGAGCCAAGAAAACCACGGTCGCGACCGCGAGCATCACGAACGCGCTCACGCCGACAATGACGGTAACGACGAGGTTGCGCCGGTATCTCTTGTCCCGCGACACCACATCGAAGGATTGATCAACCGAACCGAAACCGCCCGGGGGAGGGGTCGTCATGTCCTCGCTCGCGACGCTTCTTGCGGGTCCCGTACGACAAAGGCCGGCCGCGCAGCGGGTCAGGCGGCTTCAGAGAGGAATTCGACTTTGAAAGAAGCGGGGACGAGCCCGGCGGCAGCCCCGCGCGCGAGGAGTTCGCGCACGGCGTGACGTCCTTCGTCGCCGTAATCGAGCGTCCAGCGGTTCACGTACATGCCGATGAACTTGTCCGCAAGTCCGGGGTCCATATCGCGGGCGAACTGCATGGCGTATTCGAGCGCCTCCTCGCGGTGCTCGAGCGCGTAGCTGACGCTTTCGCGGATGATGCGCGCCACCTGGCGGCCCATCTCGGGACCGAGGCTGCGGCGAATCGCGTTAGCGCCGAGCGGCAGCGGGAGGCCCGTCTCTTCCTGCCACCACTGGCCGAGATCGACCACGCGGTGAAGTCCGATCTCCGAGAAGAGCAATTGTCCTTCGTGGATGAGGAGGCCGGCTTCGACTTCCTTGGCCTGAACCGCGTCGAGAATCTTGTCGAACGGCATGGTCACGATCTCGACGTTGGGCTCGAAGAGTTTCAAGGCGAGATAGGACGTCGTCAGCGTTCCCGGGATGGCGACTCTACGGCCGGCCAGCTCGTTCTTCTTGATGGGATGGGCTGCGACGACGATCGGACCGTAGCCTTCGCCGAAACTCGCGCCGCAATCGAGCAGGACGTACTTGTCCGCGACGAAAGCGTAGCCGTAAAAGCTCACCGCGGTGACGTCGTAGGTCTCATCGCGCGCCGCCTGGTTCAGCGTTTCGATGTCGCACAGGACGTGAGTGAATTTCACACCGGGCAAACGGACTTTCCCGGTCGCCAGGGCGTAAAACATGAAGGCGTCGTCGCTATCGGGCGAATGCGCCAGGCGCAAAGAGGCCGTTTTCGGTGTCGCTGCGGGTGTCGACATGTTCGTGACCATCCTGGCGCTCGGAAGAAGCCCACTTCGCCGCTCGATTTCAGAGACACGTGACGCGAGAGCGTTCGATATCTTTGATGCGAGACCGGCGTTCGGTGTGCGCGTCTTCCTGCGTGAGTCGTGCAAAACCGGAGAAAGGATACCACACCGCGTCGTGGCACGTACAGGGCGCGTACAGGTCCGGGGAGTGACCCGAGGACGCAAACGGACGGGTGCGCGGGAAGCCTACGTGGACTTCGCCGGCATTCCTGAATGAGTTTCGCGGAGAATGAGCGGCAGCAGGAACTCCTGAAAGGCTTTGTAGTCCTTGGAGCCGGCGCTGTCGATCTGGAGGCCCATGCAATCGTCGCTGGCGATGCGCACGACGTGCCCGCCGAGGCGTATCGGCGGCTGCCCGGGCTTGAGTTCCAGCTTGACCGTGACGTTCGAGCCGATGGGAAGCGGACGGGAGGCCTGCACGAACATGCCGCCGAGACTGAGATCGAACGTGGTGCCGCTCAGCCGATCGGTTCCGAACTCAATCCACACATTGCAGTGGACGCGAACCCTCTGGAAGCGCCGCGCCTCGTGCTGGATGGAGCCTTCCGTGACGCGAATGAGACGCATGATGCGATAGCGGTCCACAGGCTTGAAGAGGAAGAAATTGACGCCTTCCTGAAAGGCCCGCGCGACCAAAGTTCGGTCCTCCTCGCCCGTGATCATGACAATCGGGGTCGTCCGGTTCATACCTCCGGCGCGAATCTGGCGGGCCAATTCGACGCCGTCGAGACCGGGCATGCGCTCGTCGAGGAAAACTGAATCAAACCTTTCCTTCGTGAGAAGCGTGGCGGCCTTTCGACTGTCGGTCATCGTGACGCATTTCATGTCAACCGAAGTGAGGATCTCGTGCATCAGTTCGCACGAGGCCGGATCGTCGTCCACGACGAGGACGCGGATCGCCGCCGGCGTCTCCAGGGGCGTTTCGGTTTGGAAGGAGGAAGTTTCTCGCATGTGCTAGGGGCTCGGCGGCATGTAGGCAGGCTGACCGAGCCACCGGTCGAGCTGTTCGCGCAACAGCGGAAAATTGATCGGCTTCGAAATGCTGGCGTTGCAACCGGCGCGAAGCACGCGCTCCTGGTCCGTGAGCATCGCGTGCGCGGTGACGGCGATGACGGGAGTGTTGCGCAAGGCCGGATCGCTTCGAATCCACGCGGCCAGCGTCAGGCCGTCGTCGGTTCCGAGTTGCACGTCGAGCAAGACCGCGTGCGGTTCATTGCCCTTCAAGGCAGCACGAGCCTGTTCCAGATTTTCGGCCGCCGTGACTTCGAACCCTTCCACCTCGAGCCAATCGGAAAGAAGTTCGCGATTCGCCGGATTGTCTTCCACGATCAAGAGACGTTGCTTCATGGCGCGCTCCGGACCGGAACGGCAAGAGCGCGTTCCAAGTGTTTCAGAAGCGCGTCCTGCCACGGTTCCTGTTTCTGGAGAAGGGCTTCCACGTTCGCTCCCAAGTATTCCTTCTCCTGAGGAGTCAAATCCTTGCTCGTAAGAATGACAACGGGCAGATCGGCGGTGCGTGAATCCCGGCGCCAATCGGCCAGCAGTTGGAATCCGCCCACGCCGGGCAGAATCAAGTCGAGAATCACAAGCCCCGGCAGCGAAGTGGCGACTTGCGCCCGCGCCTGCGCGCCGTCGGCAGCCGTATTCACGGCATACCCTTGTTTCGACAAAAGCTCGGCGATAAATTCGCGCGTCGGCTCATCGTCCTCGACGACAAGAATCGAACGGCCCGCCGCACGCCCGCGATGGCCCAGGCATCGTTCGACAACCGCCAGCAGCTTCGCTTTGTTGACGGGCTTCACGATGTATTCATCCGCGCCCAACAGCGCCGCAGTCGACGGCTGATCGACGATCGACACCACAATCACAGGGATGTGCGCGGTGCGGGGGTCCGATTTCAGGCCTGGCAAGACCTCCCAACCGTTGACGGGCTTCATGATGATATCGATGGTGACGGCGTCGGGCTGGAGAGTGGCGGCAACTTCGACGGCACACTCCGGCTCGTTGCATATCGTCACGGCGTAACCCGCTGACGTGAGTTGCGTCTCGAGCAACTGCGCAGCCGCCAAATCGTCTTCGACAATGAGGATGCGCGCGCCCGTGGGAGTATAGGCTCGCGTGGGCACGGGCTGGGCCTCGAAGGTCGGAACGATGGGCAACGTGAAGTAGAAGCAGCTCCCCGACCCGGGCGTGCTCTCGACTCCCAACGTGCCGCCGTGGAGTTCCACCAACCGTTGCGTGATCGCGAGTCCCAGGCCGGTTCCTTCGGGCGCTTTTTCCGAGTGGCTCAACCGATAAAAGGCCTCGAAGATACGCTGTTGTTGCTCGGGGGGGATGCCCGGACCGGAGTCGCGAACCTCAACCCGTGCCACGCCGTTCGCCCTCCTCACAGCGAGTTTGATCTTTCCGCCCTCGGGCGTGAATTTGATGGCGTTGCCGATGAGATTCGTCAGGATTTGCCTCAAGCGCGTTCCGTCGGCTCGAACACTCAGGCCGGCCGCGGCGTCCTGTACAAGCGTGTGCGATTTTTGGTCCGCCAAGGGCCGCAGAGTGTCGATTACTTCCGCAAAACAATTTTCGAGGCGCACGCTCTCGATTGAAAGCTGCAGGCGCCCGGCCTCGATCCGGGAGAGGTCCAAGATGTCGTTGATCAGTCTGAGAAGATGCTTGCCGCCGCTGTGAATGTGTTTGACGTAGCGCTGCTGACGCTCGTTCAACGGGCCGTAGCGCTCCTCGCCCAAGAGATCGGAGAAACCTAGCACCGCGTTCAGCGGCGTTCTGAGTTCATGACTCATGGTGGACAGAAACTGGTCCTTGAACCTGTTGGAACGTTCGGCTTCTTCCTTTGCGCGCAGCAGCGCGTCCCTTGTTTCCTTGGCTTCGGTGACGTCGCGGGCCATCGCATGAATTTGCCCGTTGACGAGTGGCGTTGCGTTCCACATGAGCCATCGATAGGAACCATCCTTGCAGCGATAACGGTTCTCAAATGAGATCGCGGCACGTCCTTGACCCTGGCCTTCCGCCTCCCGAGACGTCGCCTCGCGATCGTCGGGATGAATGAAATCGATATAGGGCTTCGCGAGAAGTTCCTCCGTGGTCCAGCCGAGCGCTCTTTCCCAGGCGGGATTGATCCTCTTGAAGTACCCGTCGGCGCCGGCGATACATAAGAGGTCAATCGACAGATTAAAGTAGCTGTCCAGCTCCTCGCGGGCCTGCCTGACGTCGGCGATCTTCCCTTCCAGATCGCGGTTGAGAGCCTGATTGGCAGCGAGGAGGCGGCTTTGGCGGCGCATCAGGAGAGCGGCGAAGGCGGCGGTTGCAAGATAGATGAGCAGCAGATAGATGGTCATCGAGCGGAACTGATCCTGTAATCGCGCAGCGGGCGCCAAAGCCTGGCTCTCGGAACGCTCGTAGAGGACGGCCCAACCCAACCGGGAAACGGGCGCAAATCCGGCGAACACGTTTTGGTCGTTTACGCGAGCTTGGCTGAAACCTTCCGCACCCGCCAGCGCGCGCTCGGTGACGCCCGGCACGGAAACGTGCGCAGGGTCGCGCTGCGAATCGACGACGGGCGAAGCGGCCACTACGCCGTGTTGATCCAGGATGTAAAAATCAGCAAAGCTACCCCTTTCAATCGCCCTAAACTTGTCCCTCAGTTGCGAGAGGCTGTAAGTAGCCATCAAGATCCCGGCGGGATGGCCCTGGTCGTCGCGAATCGGGACAGCCACGGCAACCACGAGAGGATTTGAGCCCGCCGCAGTGCGGTACACCTCGGAAACGTACGGCTGCCAGTCCGCGGCCACTCCGCGATACCAGTCCCGGTAGGCAAAATTCCAGCCGACAATCTTGTCCGGCGGCGCGATGGCTTTCAAAGTCCCGTTCGTGTCGTAGACGCTAACGAACAAAAACGCGGGGTCCAGCTTGCGGGCCTCTTCGAGCTGATGAGACACGGAAAGAAGGTCGCCGCGCGCCCAACCGCTCTGAACTGCGCGTCTATCGGCAACAGAAGTCAGGATATTTTCAGCGGACGTGAAGTCCTTCTCGACCATCGCCGACAAGGTGCGGGCCTGGATGAGGTCATTCTGTAATTCCCCCCGTTCGATCTCTTGCTTCGACTGGAGATACATCCAGTAGGTTCCACCCAAGAGCGGCAGGACAAAAAGGAGGAGCAGCAGCACCAGGAGCCAGGCTTTGCGCCCGGAGCCATGCGAAAGATTGTTGGGAGCCGCTGCCTTATAATCCGCCGAACGGGGCATCAAATCCTCTGGTGGGACGCCGACGCAATCAGACGCAAGACTATTGCGGTGCCGGACGCCCCCGGATGGACCTTTGAAGGATCCAACAGTTACATTTTAGTGGGTCCATATATAGATAGCTTACTTTGTGCCGAGTAATGCCACGATGAGTTAATACACGCTCCAGAACGCGGAAGCTTCATTGACCCCAAAAGCAGATCCCGCCATTAGCGTGCCGCTTACGGAACCCTTCCTCTTTATGACGATGCGTGGTATATCGCCAGTGAATTAGAATCGGTCGGAACCTTTCAGCGGGATAATCGACTCATATTGCGGGAGCGTCCATGGAACAGGAACTGAGCCTTGAATTTTTGCGCGTCGTCGAGCAGGCCGCGATTGCGTCGGCGCGGACGATGGGTCTCGGCGACGGCCGGAAATCGGATCAAGCCGCCGTGGAAGCCATGCGGAAGGAGATGGATACCGTCAGCATGGACGGCACGATCGTGATCGGCGAGGGCGAGCGCGACAAAGCTCCGATGCTTTACATCGGAGAAAAGGTGGGCCTGGCAGCCCGCGACAAAAACCACCAGTATCCGGCGGTGGACATCGCCGTCGATCCTCTGGAGGGCACGAACCTCTGCGCCACGGGAGAGCCGAACGCCATCACCGTGCTGGCGGCAAGCGATCGCGGCGGACTGCTGCACGCGCCCGATCTCTACATGGAGAAGCTCATCGTCGGCCCCTTGTGCAAGGGCGCCGTGGAGCTGGACGCGCCGCCGGAGCAAAATCTGCGGGCCATCGCGAAGCGGCTCGATCGCAAAGTGAAGGATCTGGTGGTAACCGTGCTCGACCGCCCGCGGCACGAGAAACTGATTCAGGACATCCGCAAGGCCGGCGCGCGCATCCGGCTGATCCCGGACGGCGACCTCTCGGCAGGAATCAGCGCCGCGGTTTCGGACATGGGCGTCCACGCGGTGATGGGAACCGGCGGCGCGCCGGAAGGAGTACTGACGGCGGCGGCGCTGCGCTGCTTGAACGGCCAGATTCTCGGCCGCCTGGTGATAGCGAAGCCGGAGCACAAGGAACGAGCCGCGAAGATGGGAATCAAGGACCCGAAGCGGATTTATGACACGGCAGAATTGGCGCCGGGCAAGAAGATCATCTTTGCGTGCACCGGCGTGACGCCCGGCGGATTGCTACGGGGCGTGCGATTCTTCGGCGGCGGGACCCGGACGCAGTCGCTGATCATGACGTACGACCAGCGGGAGGTTCGGTTCATCGATTCCGTGCACCTCGAAACGGGAGCGGACGTGAGGCTGCGGTTCTACTAGAAGCAGGCTAGCGAAGGCGGGCGGGGCCGCGCCGACCTCCAAAAGCAGATCCCTCACCCCCATCCGCAAAGGGCGCGGCTGGGTTCGGGATGACAACGTGGTTTGGTTGCGGCACTCGCAAGAGAGATCCCTCGCTGCGCTCCCTTCCTGCGTAAGGGCAGGCAGGATGACAGCACGACGAAGGAAGGCGAAACCACCGATCTGCCGGCGGTTTCGCCCCTTGAAATGGGCCGCGCTATGCCACCAAGCCTGTTAGCGGTGGATCGCAGTCGCGGAATGGCCGCCGGCCTGCTGCCGGCGAGGCATGTTGTGGGGCAGCCGTTCGGCGGTCTGCGGGGCGAGCGGGCGCACGCTCTGACTCGTGCTGACGTGCTCGCTGATCGCCTGTAGCCTCTTCAGGATGCCCTGCCACTGCGTCCAATCGAGCTGACGCAAGAACGGGCGCAGTCCCTGAATGAACGGGTCCTCAAGAACCGTCTCGCCGTTCGTCTCCGGAACAAAGAAGCGATTCAGACCGACCCCCAAAGCTTCGGCGATCTTCTCGAGCGTGCCGAGGCTGGGCGTCATCTGTCCGCTTTCGATCCGGGACAAATAGGAGCGAGAGACGCGAGAGCGTGCCTGTAGCTGGCTCTGCGTCATGCCGCGCGATTCCCGCAACTGTCGAATTCGCTGGCCGATGTTTTCCACGGTTTCGCGGTTCGGCCAGTTCTCGAACAGTTGGCGGTCATCCCCCGGCAAGTCTTGAGGAGACGGCGTCGGAATGACGAACGTCACCTTCGGGGGCAGCAGACGCAGACAGCGTCGGCAGTTGCCTGTGCGTGTGCGATATTGAACTAATCCGCATACCTGACAGCGGATTACTTCGCGATCGAGTTCCATGCTAGCTGTTATGCCATCTTTTTCCGCCACCGGGTCTCCTCGTAGACTGCTCCGGCGATCGGAAGGGGAGAAATTGGACGTATCGGGGAAGGCAGAAACAGGCGCGCGGTGATTTTCCACAGGGTGCCAATTCTTGTCAAGCCCTTTTTTGTCCGCCCCAAGGATAATTCTAGCCCTGTCGAGCGAGAAGTCACAAATTCATGTGGGGCGAAAGCCGAGCGAACCAAGGCTGCCCGCGCCGGTGCGCAACACCGTTGACTCGCGGCATTGGCACAACGAAGCCTGCCGCAACGCCGCGCCTCCGCGCGTTGTGCTATTCTGGCTCGGCTCTCGGGGGGGATTCTTGATCCGGAAACGCACCGGAACTGTGCTTGTTGCTGTGTGGATAGCCATGTGGCTCGCGCCAGCGCGTATCTTGGCGGCGCTTGGGCAGGCTCACACCCAGTGGACTGTGGACAGCGTGCTGGCCCAACTCGACTCCGAGGCGAAGGATTTCCACAGCCTGACGGCCGATCTCGAGCGCACCAAAGTCACCGTGGTTGTCAACGACCGCTCGACCGAAACCGGCACCATTTCCGTCCGCGGCGACAAGATGCTGCTCGACCTGAAAGCGCCCGATGCGCGCACGATCCTGCGCACGGGCGACACGCTCTTCGTTTACACGCCGGGCCTGAAGCGCGTTGAGGAATACAATCTGGGCAAGAACCGCGCGTTGGTGGACCAGTTTCTTTTGCTGGGATTTGGCACCGAAGGAAAAGAGCTGCGCAAGGGCTATCTGATCACGGTCCTTGCGGAGGGCTCGCTTGGCGACAAGAAAACCATCGAGCTGGAACTGACGCCAAAAGCGGACGCGGTTCGCAGCCAGATTTCCAAGATCCAAATCTGGCTCGACGAATCCACCTGGCTTCCGGTCCAGCAGCAATTCTACGAAACAGGCTCAGGCGATTACTCGATCGTCCGTTATTCGAAGGTCGTTCGGAATCCGGGCATTCCGGATGCCCAATTCAAGCCGCACTGGCCCAAGGGCACGGAGAGAGTTAAACCTCAGGGCTAAGCGCCGGCGCGTTCTACGACCGCTGCCCCTTCGATCGGGCCGCGGCGGCCTCTTTTTCGAGCAAGGCGCGCTTGCGATTCATTCCCCACCGATAACCGGCCAAGTCGCCGTCCTCACGCACGACCCGATGGCACGGCACCACCACGGAAACCGGATTCGTCGCGCAGGCCCGCGCCACGGCGCGAACGGCCGCCGGGCGACCGATGGAGCGCGCGACCTCGGTGTAGGTTCGCGTAGCGCCGTACGGAATCCGGCGCAGCTCTTCCCAGACGCGCCGCTGGAAAGCGGTGGCCTGGACGTCGGTGGGTAAATCGAGATGAGGTTCCTGTCCGCGCAAGTGCGCGAGGATCTTCTCGATCCAGCCCCGGAGGCCCTTCGAGCTGCCGCCAGCGCGGTCGTGCGCGTCCGGAAAAAGCTCCGCGCGAGGGTATTCCTTACGGAGCGCCGCCAGCAAGGCGGCGTCGGACTCGCCGAGGTAGAGGGCGCTGATCCCGCGGTCGGTCGCGCCCACCAACAGACGCCCCAGGGGCGAGGCGACGACAGTGTAATGGATGCGCATACCCGCTCCGCCCCGGCGATACTCGGCGGGTGTCATGCCCAGGTGCGAGGGCGCGCGTTCGTATAGACGGCTCGCCGAACCGTACCCTGCGTCATAGAGTGCTGTCGTCACGTTGTCTCCTCTTTTCAGGCGCGATTTCAGGCGCCTCATTCGTTGTGCGTCGGCGTACTGCTTTGGCGTGATGCCGATCGTGCTGCGGAATGCGCGCTCAAGCTGATGCGGACTCATGCCGGCCGAGGCGCTAAGGGTGGCGAGTGTCATCCGCGTCTCGCCATTCGAGTCGGCGTTGGGATCGGCGAGGATGTGAGCGTCGATTTCACGGCAGACCCGCGCGACCGCCGCGATTTTGGGGTCGGAAAGCTGCACGGCGCGCGGTCTGCAACGCCTGCACGCTCGGAAACCGTTTTGTTCGGCGGCTTCCGCCAGCGGAAAGAAAACGACCTGTTCGCGCCGGGGCTTGCGCGAGGGGCATGACGGACGGCAATAGATGCCGGTCGAGCGCACGGCGTAAACAAACGCGCCGTCCGCTTTTCGGTCGCGCGCCTGCACCGCGCGCCAGAGGGCTGCTCCGCCGGTGCGCTGGTTGTGGCTCTTCTCTGTTCGAGTGTTGCGTCTGAACGTCATCTCAAACCCTCAGGTCTGAAAGACCCGAGCTACAGGGTTCAAACTATCGCATCCCACGGGAGGCGGCTATCCGATTCTTGCGCCCGAAGTTGGGCCTCGGAGAACGGCGGTGAAGCCCCTGACGCACCCCCAAAGACCTGAGATTGCCGTGGCTTGCCGGGGGGTACATCATAGGGCACACCAGGCAGGGGCGCCGGGTTGACGTCGTTCTCAGCCACGCGCATATTCGGAGACCTGTCGGTGGTTTCTTTCGGGTTTCTTGGGAGAGGGTCATGGGAGCTGCTCCAGAACGAAATGGACAGGCTGCTGTTTCGCCGCTGCGGGAAGTCGACAACCACACGGAAACCATCACGGTGATTTCGGGAAAACCAGGACCGCGGCGATTTGCACGCGTCCCCACCCACACCATCGGTGTGGCGGCCGAGCGCCGTCGCTACCCACGAGCGATGCTGTCGCTGCCGCTGCGATTGACGCGCGTCGGGGATGTGACCGAACCCGTTCCCGTCACGCTTGTCACTCGGAACATCAGCTCAAGCGGCGTCTACTTCCTGGCGCCTCGCGATCTGGCGCTGGGCACGGCGATCGAGCTGGAAGTCGCGCTGATCGATCGGCCGCTCGGATTCGGGCGCGTCCAGATGTGCACCGCGGCCCACATCGTCCGCACGGACGAAACGGACATGCCAGGTTGGCGAGGCTATGCCGCGAGCTTCGATGATTTTGCCCTGAAGCGCGACGACGTCATTCCCCTTCGCTATCGCACCGCCTAGGGCGGTTCGCTCCATGCTGCGGAGGCGCAGCCTCGCGCAATCTTCTGGTACGATTCCCCTCTGTGAGTCGAAGGCAAATCCATGCGCGCGTAGTGCTGCTCGATTGGGACGGCACACTGCTCAATTCCTACGCCGCGGATGTGCGCGCGTATCTCGCGATGTTCCGCGCGCTCGAAATCGAATGGGGAATCCCGGAACTCGAAAAGCATTATTCTCCCGATTGGTATCAGGTGTATCGAGCCGCGAAAGTGCCGCAAGCGAGGTGGGCGGAAGCGGACCGGTTTTGGCGAAAGGCGTATCTCTCGGAGCGCCCTGCCCTTCTCCCCGGGGCGCGAGCGGCACTGCGCGTGCTGAAGCAAAGATTCGTGCTGGGGTTGGTGACGAGCGGAAGCGGCGGGCGCGTCCGGCCGCAACTGCACGGATTCGGCCTAGCGAACTATTTTTCCGTGTGCGTTTGCAGCGAAGACACGCCGCGCAAGAAGCCGCATCCGGCGCCGCTCCAGCGCGCGCTCAAGCATCTGGGCGCCAAGAGCGAGGAGTGCGTGTACGTGGGCGACACTCCGCAGGACGTCGAAATGGCGCGGAGGGCAGGCGTGCCCGCGATCGGAGTGCTCGGCCCCTTCCCCACGGCCGCGGGCCTGCGCGCGGCGCAGCCGGACCTGCTGCTGGAGTCGGTTCGCGACCTTTCGCGACACTTGCGGGGTCTTCCTTAGTTCGGCGAGCGGAGTTGACTCGCAGGCAGCGGGGACGCTGCCGCAGGCGCCGGAGGCGCAAGAGCATTGGGCTTGAAATCGGCCGAGCGGATAACCAAACGCAGGTGGAGCTCATCGCCGTCCGCGTCCTTGATGTAGTCGTCGGAACTGATGTACGTCGGCAGCCAGTACTTTTCCTGAAAATTCTCCCGGTACACCTCAAAGAGCGAAAACGGCAACTGCGCGCCGCCGCCGGAGAGTTCGCTGACAAACTTGCCGTACGTTTCGACGATGGCGAGGTCGTGATCGTCCACGAAGATGATTCCTTGAAACAGCAAACGATTTCGCATGAGCACCTTCGGTTTAACCTGGAAGGCGTACGCGTTGAGTTCGTCGAGCTTTTGCTGTCCGGCGTAGAGGAAGTCGTAGTTCGCGATTTCGTCGCTGGTGAGGAAGAAGAGAGGGACGCTCACCATGGTACGCACGTCCTCGAGCGAATATTTCCCGACCTTCAAAGTGGACTCGGGCGGCTTGGTGGCGCGCCAGTAGCGCTGGCCGTCCGGCCGGGTGTACTCCTCGCCGACCACGGTGAACTTTCCGCCCGGGTCGCCCAGCTCCTCGATGCGAACCGTCTGCGTGAAGTCGTAGGTCTCGTACACCTTTTTCGCGATGTCTTCATTCGCGGCGAATCTTCGGATGATCTCCTGTTCCGGGATCGGAGGAGGCCCCGGATGCGGCACGGAGGGAATACGCTTCACCTCGAACTTCGGCGGCGGCGCCATCGGCCCCTGATTGTCCTGCTGCGCGCGGGCTGGCAGCGCCGCGCCGGACAGAAGCGCTGCGAACAAAGCGGCGATGAGGAGCGTGCGTCGGTTCATCGTGGATTTAGATGCCGCGCGCGGGTCTTGCGTCGAGAGCGTGTGCGCGGGCCACATCGAAAAACTATCACGGCTTTGGCGCTTGGTGACGCAAAAGATTGCGGATAGAATTGCTGGTTCACCAGCCACGGGCGGACCGTCGTGCGCGAAAAAGCCAGCGCGAAACGCTACTACGTCACTGGGATCGTGCAGGGAGTAGGGTATCGCTACTTTGCGCAGCGAGCGGCGCAGCGGCTGGAAATCTCCGGTTATACGAAGAATTTGCGCGATGGCCGGGTTGAGGTTTACGCGATTGGCTCGGAAACTTCGCATTCGGCGCTGCGTGCGGAACTCGAGCGGGGGCCGCGAGGGGCTTCCGTCTCGAACGTGACCGAAGAGGTTGCAGTCCTCGAGGTGCGATTCGCGCAGGGCTTTTCCGTCGAATACGACGAGTAGCGAAAGAGGAGACGATGGACGAGCTAAAAACACTGATCCGCGAGATTCCGGATTACCCGAAGCCGGGAATCCTGTTCTACGACCTGACGACGCTCCTCAAGGATCGGAACGGATTTCATAGGCTCGTCGATAGCCTCTGCGACCATTACAGCGGGAGGAACGTCGACATCGTCGCGGGAATCGAGGCGCGCGGATTCATCTTCGCTCCGGCGCTCGCGTACCGCTTGGGCGCGGGATTCGTCCCGATACGCAAACCCAAGAAACTCCCGTCGAAGACCGCATCCGTGACCTACCAGCTCGAATACGGCGACGATCAACTCGAAATCCATGAGGACGCTGTCCGCCCGGGCCAGCAGGTGCTTCTCTGCGACGATCTGCTTGCGACCGGCGGGACGGCAGCGGCCAGCATCGACCTGATTCGCAAGCTGGAGGGCAAAGTCATCGGCGCGGCATTTGCCGTGGAGCTGAATTTTCTGAATGGCCGCGCGAAGCTGCCGGGCGTCGACGTGTTTTCGCTGATCAAGTACGACAAGTAGCGGTTGCTTAGCGGTGGTTGCGGCGCTGGCGGACGACTTCGAAGAGCATGACGCCCGCGGCAACGGAAACGTTGAGCGAGCGGACCGGGCCCGCCGTGGGAAGTGACACGAGAAAGTCGCAGCGCTTGCGTGTCAGTTCGTGCAGGCCTTCGCCTTCGCTGCCGAGGACGATCCCGACCGGCCCCTTTAGATCGACTTCGGTGTAGGTCTTTTCCGCGCGTTCGTCGAGCCCCACCAGCCAGTAGCCCGCTTCCTTCATTTCTTCCATCGCGCGGACCAGATTCTTCACGCGCGCGACGGGCAGATGCGCGAGCGCGCCGGCGGATGCTCGCTCCACCGTGTCGGTCAAGCCGGCGGCGCGCCGCTCGGGGATGACGATGCCCTGCGCGCCAGCAGCCAGCGATGTGCGGACGATGGCGCCGAGGTTGTGTGGGTCTTCGATGCCGTCGAGCAGAACGAGAAGGCCCTGCGCGGTTTTCGCGCGAAGCAAGTCCTCAAGCCCCACGGCGGGCTTGGCGGCGGCGAGCGCGGCGATTCCTTGATGCTCGCGCGTCCCGGCGAGCCGGTCAACCTGCTGGCGGTCCTCGAAGCGCACCGGCACGCCGCGAGACTTCGCCAGGCGCACGACTTCTTCGATGCGCTCGCCATGCCTGCCGCGCGCGATCACGATGCGATCGAGCGGCCGCCCGGCCGCGAGGGCCTCCTCAACCGCATGGAATCCGGTCATCCAGTTCATGTTGTGCACCAGCGTCAATCGAGGGCGGCGCAGAACTCGAGCATGCGCTGCCGCGCGCCCTTTACAGGCAGGGCAAAATCGGTTCTCGCCGCCGCGTCGAGCAACAGGATGACGCGGTCAAGCTCGCCCTCGCCAGTGCGGCCCGCGAGCGCCAAGCGAATCGGGAAAAAGAGCGCCCGGCCCCGGTGCGGCAGCGCCGCCTTCATGCCGTCGATCATCTCCTTGAAGCGGTCCGAATCGACGTCGCCGCCATCGAGAACGCGGTTCGCGAGTTCGCGGACGACTTCGCGCGCGCCTTCGCGGGCGAGCACGGCCTGGTTCGCCGTGTCCTGCAACAGGGCCGCCGCATCGTAACGGAAAATCAAAGCGAGCAATTCAGCAAGCGCGGCGCGATCGGCGGCGTGCGGGCCGAGGAGATCAGCGGCACGGGTGAGCCACGCTTGCAGCGCGGCGTCCGCCTCGACGTCTTGTCCGGCGCGAAGCCGGCCGCTCTCGCGGAGGATTGCGGCGACATCCCCGCCCGTAAAAAGATTCACGGGCGCGGGCGCTGCTTCCACTGGCGTGTCGGGAGACATGGCGGGAGATTCTAGTGCTGCCGCACCGTGGCGATGGCGTGGGCGGCGACGGCTTCGCCGCGCCCGATTTCGCCGGTGCCTTCGTTGGTCTTGGCCTTCAGGTTGATCTGTTCGGACGTGATGCCGAGGGCTTTTGCGAGCGCGGCGCGCATGGCGGGAAAATGCGGGCCGAGCTTGGGGCGTTCGCAGATGACGATCGCATCGAGGTGCACGATGCGGAGGCGGCGATCCGCCAGCAGTTTGCACACGTGTTCGAGGAAGAGCAGGCTCGAAACACCCTTCCACTTCGGGTCGGTATCCGGGAAGTGCGTGCCAATGTCGCCGAGCCTCGCGGCGCCGAGCAGCGCGTCGCAAAGCGCATGACTCAGCACGTCGCCGTCGGAATGCCCTTGCGAGCCCTTCTCGAACGGGACTTCGATTCCGCCGATCATGAGCTTGCGGCCTTCGACGAGGCGGTGAAGATCGTAGCCGATGCCGGAGTAGGTCATTTCGAGCGGCGCTCCTGGTCGAGATAGAAGCGGGCGAGTTCCATGTCGGAGGGGCGCGTAATCTTGATGTTGCGCTCGGAGCCGAGAACAACAAAGACGTCGCGGCCGAAGCGCTCGACGAGCGCCGCTTCGTCGGACGCGGTCGCGTCGTCCTGCTGCGCTTTGCGGAACGCGTCGCACAGCAGCGCATAGGAAAACGCCTGCGGCGTCTGCGCGAGGACGATGCGCTCGCGCGGAATCGTGGCTGAAATCAGGGCCATGTCCTCGGGCAGGCTCGCGCGCTTCACTTCCTTCACCGTGTCGATGGCCGGGACGCCGAGGATGGCGGCGCCCCGGGCGCACGCTTCGGCAATCACGCGCTCCAATTGCTCCCGCGTGACGAACGGGCGCACGGCATCGTGCACCAGAACGATTTCGGTCGCCGGATCGACCTGCGCGAGCGCGTTTGCGACGGATTGCTGCCGCGTGTCGCCCCCGTGGAGCACGCGGGCGGGGCGGCCGAGGCCTGCCTTTGCGACTTTATCCTGCAACGACACGACGTCATCAGCACGCGTGGCGATGAAAAAGTCCGTAATGGCCGGGCAAGCGGCGAGCCGCCGCAGCGTGAAGAGGATCACAGGCACGCCGTCGAGCTCAAGGAACTGCTTGGGCAGGTCGGCGCCCATGCGAGTGCCCAGGCCAGCAGCCGGAACGATGGCGGCAATTCGACTCATCGGAGGGATAGCAGTCTAGCGCAATCGAGGCGCCGGGAGCGAGCGCGGGGCACGCGGGCGTTCCCTAAGAACGCCCGGGTTCGGGATAGAGCGGCCGGGGCGGACGCTCTCCGCCGGGACCGCTGCCCTGCTGTGTTTCCGCGGAAGGAGCCGGAACGGGACGCGGCGTCTGTTCACCGCGCTCATCGTAGCGTCCGAAGATCATCTTGCCGGCGGTGGTCTGATGAACGGACGTGACGACGATATCGATCGTCTTGTTGATCATTTTGCGCGCTCCGTCGACGACCACCATCGTGCCGTCGTCGAGGTACGCGACGCCCTGATTGTATTCTTTCCCTTCGCGCAGGATGAAAACGCGCATCGTCTCGCCGGGCAGGACCACGGGCTTGAGAGAATTGGCGAGCAGGTTGACGTTCATGATTTCGATGCCTTGCAGCGTAGCGACCTTGTTCAGGTTGAAGTCGTTGGTCACGACCTTGGCGTCGTAGCGCTTGGCCAGCTCGAGCAGCTTCATATCCACGTCGGCAATATTTGCGAAATCGTCCTCGGCGATTTGGACGTCGAGGTTCGGCATTTTCTGGATCCGCTGGAGCACCTCAAGCCCGCGCCGCCCGCGCTGCCGCTTCAGCGGGTCGGCCGAATCGGCGACGAGCTGGAGTTCGCGGAGGACGAACTGCGGAATGATCACGGTGCCGTCGAGAAAGAGCGCGTCGGCGATGTCCGCCACGCGGCCGTCGATGATGACGCTCGTATCGAGCAGCTTGACGGAATGGCGTGCGCTGCGCTCGCTGCCGAAAAGGCCGCCGAGCGCCTGCAAGTTGAGCATGTCGCCCTTGTTGGCGCCTAGGACCAGCCCGATATAGGCCATCACGAGAAAGACCGAGAGACTAAAGAACGACCGCGTGCTCTCCGGCATGGTGGTGTGCATGAGGATGAGCGACGTGAGGTAGGCGCCGAGTATTCCGAGGATCGACCCCGCAGCAGCGCCGATCAGCCTGCGCAGGCTCGCCTTCCGCAGGCGCACTTCGAAAAGGATCACGGCAACCGCGAACAAGAAGCCCGTCAAAGCCCCGTATTCCTTCGACAGGCTGAAAGGCCGGAAGTGGAAGCCTGCCGCCGCGCACACGATCACGAAAACGAGGCGGAACGCCAGCAGGTCCCAGAACGTGCCGACCTGATCCCGAGACGGACGAGAAAGCACGACAGGTTTCGGAGGCAGATTGTCGGAGGATGCGCCGGCCGGAACCCGGCCGGGTACGTTCGAAGACCTCGCCATGGTTGCACCTTATGAATTTATGAACGTATGAGTCGACAGGGACCCAATGGTTCGATTTTCCCTCCGGTGTTATGAGAAAACTGCTTTTGCCACCGGTATGAATGAAACCGCTAGAAAAAGATGATGGCGTCAGTATAGCACCGGGAGTGAAGCGGGAGTCAAACGCGAACGGCCCGAGGGAACGTCAGAAGTAGTAGCGCGGCACGCGGCGGCCAAGCGCACAGAGCAGATCGGAAGTGACGGTGCCGATCTCGCGGGCCACGTCGGAAACGCGAATCTCGGCGTCGCCGTCGCGGCCGTAGATCGTCACCAGATCGCCGAGGGCGACGTCGGGCACGCCGGTGACGTCGAGCGTCGTCAAATCCATCGAAATTGCGCCCACGAGCGGCACACGCCGGCCGCGCACGAGCACGCATCCATGGTTCGTCCGCTGGCGCAGAATGCCGTCCGCGTACCCGGCGTTGATCACGGCAATGCGCGACGGCCGCGTGGTGACGAACTTGGCGCCGTAACCTACGGGCTCCCCCGGCGGAAGGTCGCGCAGCGTAACGATGCGCGCGCGGAGCGAGAGGCTGGGCTCGACCGGCAAGCGGCGCCGCACTTCCTGGCCCTTCTCCGGCGGGTCGAACGACTGGTAGTAGCCGTAGATAATCGCGCCGGGCCGAACCATGTCCGCCCAGGTGCTTGGCCGCGCGCAGATCGCGCCGCTATTGGCCATGTGCACGATTCCCGGAGAGATTCCGAGCGCGCGCATGCGGTCGAGGCAACGGCGGAACGCCTGCTCCTGCTCGTCGGTCTGGTGCGCGCTGAAATCCTCGGCGGAGGCAAAGTGCGTGAACGTGCCTTCGAGCACGATGTGCCGGCAATCGGCAAGCGCGCTCGCAAAGGCGTCGATTTCAGACGGAGAAAGCCCCAGCCGGTTCATCCCCGAATTGATCTTCAAGTGAAAACGCAGTCGAGATTTGCCGCGCGCCGATTTCGCCGCGCGCTCGAGATGGCGAACATCTTCAAGGCGCGTCACCGTGGGAATGAGATCGTGCTTGATAAAGCGCTTTTCTTCGCCCGGCCAGAAGCCCGTGAGGACGAGGATCGGCTTCCGGATGCCGGCCTCGCGCAGCTCGATGCCTTCGTTCGAGCAGGTCACGCCGAAGCGGTCCGCGCCGGCCTTTTCGAGCGCCTTCGAGATCGGAACCGCGCCCAGGCCGTAGGCGTTGGACTTCACGACAGCGAGAATCTTCGGCTTCGGCCCGATGTGCCGCCGGATGACCTTCAGATTGTTCGCGATCGCCTTCAGCGAGACTTCGGCCCAGAGCGGGCGTCCTTCGCATCGAGCGGCGCATGAAGTCGGTTTCGGCATGTTCTTTTAGAATGCCAGACTCTACCTCGATAGCGCGATGAAAATCCGTCCGGAAAATCTCCGCGCACCGTTTGGGTAAACACCCGCTGTGAGTCTTGCATCTTGCGTGCCGGTGTCGTTGCAATGAAGGCGATTGTCGGGCGCTCGGAGCGCGCAGGAACCATGCTACTTAAAGGTGGCGCCGCGTGAGGTGCTTTCGAATGCGTCCGGTCGCTGCGGGTGGCGCGACACGCCTGTGGCGGGGAGAAGACAGTGGCGAGCAGGACGCGGGCGGGTCCGAGACCCGCCGCTACAGAACACGAATGGCGATCGTATCGCCAATTGCGCGGGCTACTCTTCGCCGCCGGAATTCCAAGTGTCAGGCGCAGCTTCCTCGAAGCGGGTGTGGCGCGCGAGAAAAACGAAGTTCCGGGTGCCGGTGGGGCCGTTGCGCTGCTTGGCGATGATGATTTCGGCCTTGGCGCGGTCTTCTTCCGGCATGTCCGTCTTGTAAAAGTTCGGCCGGTTGATGAACAGGACGACGTCCGCATCCTGCTCGATGGCGCCCGACTCGCGCAGATCGGCGAGCTGCGGTTTGCGCTCTTCGCGTTCCGGCGCGCGCGTCAATTGGCTGAGCACGACGATGGGCACTTTCAACTCCTTTGCCAGGCCCTTCAATGCGCGGGACATGCCGGCGACTTCCTCCTGCCGGTTGCTCGTCCGGCTGGTGCCCGTGGGAACGACGAGCTGGAGATAGTCCACGATCATGAGCGAAAGCCCGCGGTCGCGCTTCAACCGGCGCGCCTTGGCGCCCATTTCGAGCACGGTCGAAGACGCCGAATCGTCGATCCAGATCGGCGCGTCGCCCAGGCTCGCCAGCGCGCCCGTTACCTTGCTCCAGTCGTCGCGGCTCAGATGGCCGGTGCGAAACTTGTGCGCATCCACGCGCGCTTCGGAGGCCAGCAGGCGGAGCAGCAGCGACTCCTTCGACATTTCAAGGCTGAAGATCGCCACGGGCTCGCGCTGGCGCAGCGCCACGTTCTCGGCGATGTTGAGCGCAAGCGCCGTCTTTCCCATCGAGGGCCGCGCCGCGAGGATAATCAGTTCGGAAGCCTGCAACCCGGCCGTCTCATTGTCCAGACCCGGGTAGCCCGTGGCGAGGCCCGTGATGCGGCGGCCCTCGCTGAAAATCTTTTCGAGCCGCTCGTAGCCGTCCTTGACGAGTTCTTTTACGCCGATGAGGCCGGCCTTCACGCGGTCTTCCGCGAGCTGGAAGATCTGCGATTCCGCGCGGTCGAGGATTACGTCCGCGTCATCTCCCGCGGCCAGCGCCTGCTCCTGGATCGCGGACGTGGAGTGAATCAGGCTCCGCAGAATCGACTTTTCCTTGACGATGCGCGCGTAGTGGTCGACGTTCGTCACGCGCGGCAGACCGTCGGCGAGCTGTGAAAGATAGGCAACGCCCCCCGCCGCTTCGAGGTCGCCGCGGCGGTTGAGGTCTTCCATCAGCGTGATCGTGTCGATCGCCTGCTGCTTTTCGCTGAGCTGCACCATGCGCTCGAAGATGTGCCGGTGCTGCGGAAGGAAGAAGTCCTCCGAACGCAGGACCTGGACCGCCGCATTGAGCGCGTGATTGTCGAGCAGAACCGCGCCGAGAATGCTGCGTTCGGCTTCGAGGTTTTGCGGGAGTGGGCGTTCGAGTGTGGTGTCGCTGGCCATTTCTATTCGCTTTATATTCGCCCAAGTCGCGGTCTAACGCAAGAGCGCTGTTTTTCCGGTCGCGCGATCATTCCGTCAGAGCCTGAAATCACTCTCGGCTCCGCGCTCCGGATTCCTAGATGCAACGCCGATTCGTTGTCCCCCCGAGTGCAGACATTCTGCCATCGCGCGTGCAAACGTCAACCGGAAGGCCTGTGGACTTTCTCGGAAAAGTGGAAATCAACAAAATAGGGGCGCAGCAAGCAGCGCCCCTACGAACGCGCAAAAGAAAACGTGCGATCTACTCTTCTTTCTTGACGGAGAGCTTCACGCTGGCGGTGACTTCGCGGTGGAGCTTGACGGGAATGTCGAATTCGCCGATGGCCTTGATCGGGTCCACAAGCACGATCTTGCGCTTGTCGACGGTGTAGCCCTTGGCGGCGAGCGCCTCGGAAACATCGGCGGACGTCACCGAACCGAATAGCTGGTCGTTCTCTCCCGACTTGCGCGAGAGTTCGAGTGCGACGCCCGCGAGCAGCTCGGCGAGTTTCTGCGCCGCTTCCTTTTCGGTGGCTTCTTTCTTGGCAAACGCGACGCGCATCTTTTCGAGGCGCTTCATGTTGCCCGCATTCGCCTCGAGAGCGAGCTTGCGGGGCAAGAGAAAATTCCGCGCGTAGCCCTCGGCCACCTCGACCACCTGGCCGCGCGTACCGAGCTTTTCGACGTCTTCCTGGAGAATAATCTGCATGATCCCTATCCTCGATCCTTCGGCGTTCTGAACGACAACAAAAAGCAGATCCCTCACCGCCATCCGCGCAAAAGCCGCGGCTGGGTTCGGGATGACAGAGCGAAAGCGGCGCTCGATTCCTACAGCTCAGCGGCGAAGGGCAACAGCGCGATGTTCTGCGCCCGCTTGATCGCCACGGTCAGCCAGCGCTGGTGCCGCGCGCAGGTTCCCGTCATGCGGCGCGGAAGAATCTTGCCGCGTTCCTGAATGAACGGCGCCAGAATGTCGGCCTTCTTGTAGTCGATGAAGTCGGACTTGTCCACGCAGAAGCGGCAGACCTTCTTCTTGCGGACAAAACTCCGCTTGCCGCGCTTCATGGGACCGCCGGGCGGTCTGCCGCCTTGCGGGCGCGGACCTCCGGGTCCGCCCGGGCCGCCGCCTCCGAAACGTGGCGGTCCGCCGGCGTGTCCCGATCCTGACGGCGGCGCGGCCGGCGGCGGTGCCGGCGCGTCCTGACGCGGTACGTTTTCTTCTGCCATTCGATTTCTCCCTGACTAAACCTGAGATGTGGTGGCGGCCTGTTCGCCGCCGCTGGGCGCGGCTGGTGCTCCCGGCGGCGCCGCGGGTGCCGTCTTGCGCGGACGGCGAGCGGCACGGCGTTCGCGGTGCCTCTTTAGCTTCTCCTGCCGCTTCAACTCCTCATCGAGCCTCACCGTAAGATATTTCATGACGGGGTCGGCAACCTTCAACCGGCGCTCGAGTTCCTTGACGACCTCGCCGTGGCTCGACCGGACGACCATGTACACGTAGAATCCCTCGCGAAGACGCTGGACGCGATAGGCCATGCGCTTCCGGCCCCACTTCTCCGTCTTCTCGATCTTTCCGCCCTTCTCGACGGCCGCGTGCTCGACGGTCGAGATCACCTTGTCGATATCCGGCTCGGGCGTATCCGGCCGGCAGATAAAGATCAGATCGTACAAACGCTCTTCCATGTGTCCTCTCGATTCCTTCTATTGCAGCTCTTCTTCCTCGGGCGTTGCCTTGCGATTGAACCGCGACATCGCCTTGCTCAAGCCTTCTGTCAAAATCAGCTCGACTGCGTCGGCCGCGTCGGCGGCCATCTGTTGCGCGATCTGCCGCTCGTCCCGTCCCATCGAGCAGAGCAGGTAGTCCTTGCGATCGCCCCACTGCTCCTTGGGCTGAACGCCCATCCGGATGCGAACGAATTCGTCGGTCCCGATCGCGCCGATAATCGACTTCAGGCCGTTGTGCGTGCTGTTGACTCCCCGGTCCCGAATCCGCAACATGCCCCACGGCAGATCGACCTCATCGAGCAGGACGACCAGTTCCGCCGGGTCCGACTCGTACCGCTCGAGCAGCATCCGCACGGCCACGCCGCTCAGATTCATCATCGTCTGCGGCTTGGCCAGGATCACTTCCTGGCCCGCGATTTCTCCGCGTCCCACAAGAGCCTTCGCCTCGGGCCGCGTAACCCGGATGTTCGCCCGCCCGGCCAGCGCATCGACGGCGAGAAAACCCATGTTGTGCGGCGTCCACTCGTAGTCCGGACCGAGATTGCCGAGGCCGACGATCACTTTCATAGACAGCTCACAGAGGGCGCGCGGCTACTTTTCCTTGCCCTTCTTCTCGGCCTTCTCGGCCTTCGGAGCCGCCTCCGCGGCGCCTTCGGCTTCGCCCTCTTCCGCTTCCTTCTTGCCCTTCTTGATGACCTCGGGCTCGACGGGCGCGGTCTCTGCCGCCACGGCCGCTTCGGGCGCGGGCTCCTCTTCCTTCTTCAGAATCACGACGTGAGCGAGCACGCGCTGCGGGTCCGTGAGGAGCTTGATCTTCTGCGGGTCGATCGGAAGGTCGCCGGCGCGCAACTGCTTGCCGATCAGGAGTTCGCTGACGTCCACCTTGAACTCCTCCGGGATGTCGCCCGGCAGGCACTCGACTTCGACTTCGCGCGTGACGGTTTCGAAAACGCCGCCTTGCATCTTCACGCCCTGCGGCTCGCCGAACGTGTGCACGGGCACGCGGACGCGCATGCGCACGTCCATCGCAATGCGGAGCAGATCGACGTGCAGCAGTGATCCGCTCAGCGGATCGACCTGCCAGTCCTTCAACATGGCTTTTTCTTCCGCGCCGCCCGCGACGCGCACGCTGAAGATCGTATTGTGGCCGGTTTCCGACCGCAGAATGCGCGCCACCTGCTTCGCATTCACGGCGAGCGAAACGGAATCCTTGCGGCCGCCATAGAGAATCGCCGGAACCTTGCCGCCCCGGCGCGTGCGGCGGGCGGCGTTCTTGCCGCGCTCGTCGCGAACTTCGCCTTCGACTGTAAACGTTTCCATTTGCCTTTTCCTTAACGCATGCCTCGGGTCTGAAGACCCGAGCTACATTGAATCAATTGAATCAAATGAACAGCTCGCTGATCGAAGTCTCTTCGTGAATCGACTGGATGCCGCGGGCCAGCAGCGGCGCCACGCTCAGCACCTTGATCTTCGGCAAATTCCGAGCCGCGTCGCTGAGCGGCACGGAATCCGTCACGACCACTTCCTCGATATCCGATTTCATGATCCGCTCGACCGCCGGACCCGACAGCACCGGATGCGTGCACGCCGCAAAAACTTTCGTCGCGCCGTTTTCGAGCAGCGCCTCGGCGGTCTTGACGAGCGTGCCGGCCGTGTCGATGATGTCGTCGACCACGAGGGCCGGCCGGCCGGAGACATCGCCGATCAGGTGCATGACCTCGCTGACGTTGATATCGATGCGGCGCTTGTCCACGATGGCCAGCGGCGCGTCGATCCTCTTCGCGAAAAGGCGCGCCCGCTCCACGCCGCCCGCATCCGGCGAAACCACGGTCATCGACCCGAGCTTCTTCTTCTGAAAATATTCGACCAGCACCGGCGCGGCGTACAGGTGATCCACGGGAATATTGAAATACCCCTGAATCTGCGGCGCGTGCAGGTCCAGCGAGAGCACGCGGCTCGATCCCGCCGTCTCGAGCAGGTCCGCCACCAGCTTTGCCGAGATCGCGACGCGCGGCCGATCCTTGCGGTCTTGGCGCGCGTACGGGTAGTACGGAATCACCGGCGTAATGCGCCATGCCGAAGCCCGCTTGAAGGCGTCGATCATCAACAGCAGCTGCATCAGGTGATGATTCACCGGCGTGCAGCACGGCTGCACCACGAACACGTCGGCGCCGCGCACATTTTCCAGAACCTGATAGCGTGACTCGCCGTCGGAAAAATGTCCGTGCTCGGCTCTGCCGCGCGGCACTCCCAGATGGCCGCAGATGGCGTCCGCCAATGCAATATTCGCCGTGCCGCAGAACACCTTAAAATTGTTGCCTTCGACGAGAATCGCCCCACCCCCGGTCAAGCAGTCACACGCCAGCCCGCCGCGGCGGGCCAGCCCAGTGCGCGGCCATACTTTCCCCTGGATAGAGTTTCGACGACGAAAACCGAATCTTCCGGGAACGCACGAGCGGCTCGGCGCGCCTGCGCTGGGTTTCGGAATACTCCGAACACCGCCGACCCGCTACCCGCCAGCGCGGCATCTGCAGCTCCTCGCTCGAGCAATCCATCCCGAATTTCTTCGAGGCGCGGATGGCGGCTGAAAACGGGCCGTTCGAAATCATTCGAGACCGTTCCCTGCCGGCTCCAGCACAGAGCACAGAACCCCCAAATATTAGGGGGTTTGACGCGGTTTGTCAATTCCGCAGAGACCCACTCGTAGGCATCCTTAGTGCTGACGCCGATGTCGCGCGGGGAAACGACGAGGATTGTTTGCTGGGGGGCGTCGGGCAACGGATAAATTTCGTCGCCGCGATTCACGGCCAGGGCCCGGCCGCCGAAAAGGAAGAAGGGCACGTCCGCTCCCAAGCCGGCGGCAATTTCCATCAGCCGCTCGAGAGGTAGTTCCTTCTTGGTAAGCCGCAGCATGCCGATCAGCGCCGCCGCCGCATCGCTCGATCCCCCACCCAGGCCGCGCGCCACCGGGATCCGCTTTTCGAGGTGCGCGCGAATGCCACCGCGAAATCCGATCTCGCATCCGAGCGCTTCGATCGCGCGGTACACGAGGTTCTCGGGCCCCGCGGGCAATGCCGCATCGCTCGTCTCCAGAGTGATTCCGGGTTGGGAGGTGAGAGAAAGCTCCAGCGTGTCGTGCAGCGAGATGGCCTGAAAGATCGTGCGCAGCTCGTGATAGCCGTCCGGGCGTTTTCCCAGGACGTGCAGGCACAAATTGATTTTCGCGAACGCCGGCAGGCGCACCGATCTCTTTTTCGTGACGCTTTTCGCAACGGGCATGCGGGGAGCTTACTGCGGTTTTGTCTCAGCCGGAGGAGTTTTCTGCGCGAGGCGCCGCTTGAGATTCCTCAATTGCGCTTCGACCTCGCTGGCCTTGTCCGCCTCGTAGTCGGCGGGCGGGGCCTTCTGCCATTCCGCCAGCGAGCGCTCGAGAATTTCCGCCGCGCGCTCGGTCTGGCCAAGCTTGATGTACACGGCGCCGAGATGGCTGAGGATCGTCGGGTCGTGGCCTTCGCGGTCGACCGCTTTTCGCATGTACTCTTCGGCCTCGGCGAGCTTGTTCTGTTTGTAGTAGACCCATCCCATGCTGTCGAGGTAGGCGCCGTTGCTCGGTTCCTGCTTGACGGCGCTCGCGATCATGGTGGTCGCCTCATCCAGGTGGATGCCGCGATCCGCGAACATGTACCCCAGATAGTTCAGCGCGGGCGCGTTGTTCGGATTCGCCGCCAGCACCTTGCGAAACTCCTCTTCGGCCTGATCGAACTTCTTCTGCCGCTCGTAGATCGCGCCCAGCATGAACCAGGCGGACTGTTTGTCCGTGGGCGTATGCGCCATCTGCTCGGCCTTCTCGGCCGATTGTTCGGCGTCGGCGTATTTCCGGCCGCGCTGTTCGACCTGGGCGATGCTCAGGTAAATCGGCTGGTCGGCGTCGTTCCCCTGCAACAGGCCCTGCAATAGCTGCCGGGCCGTGGCGGTTTCGGATTTCTCGCTGTACAACATGGCTAACGTAACCGTCAGCTCCGGGTCTTTCGGCGAATCGTCCAGCGCTTTCTTGGCTTCGGCGATGGCGCGGTCGATGTCGTGGCTCTCGCGGTAGGTGTCGATCAAGAGCAGCCGGGCGCGCTTCTGCGAATCGGGACCGAGCTTCCCCATCTCCACGAACGTGTCGATCGCGGCCGGGAAGTTCTGCTGCTCGGCGTATGCGTGGCCGAGCTGCTCGTAGAGGATCGCGAGCGCGTTCGAATTGTCTCCCTCGCTGCCGGCCTGACTCTTGATTCCCGCAATGGCGTCCGTGAGCACCTTAACCGCATCGTCGTAGCGGCCTTCGTCCTCGTAGAGCAGCGCCTCGTTGTAGAGAATCTGGAGGCTTCCGGGAGAGAGCTGTTTTGCGCGCAGCAGGCTCGCCTCCGCCTCGTCGAAATTTCCCAGCCGGCGGTCGAGCTGCGCCATGCGCAAATAGTTGTCCGCGGTGTCCGGCTCGAGCTGCGAAAGCTTTTTGTACTGTTCCAGCGCGGCGGCGTATTTATCCTGCGAAAGCAACGCCTCCGCGAGCCCGTGGCGATGGCCGGGGTCGTCCGGGTCGCCTTCGACGGCTTTGCGGTAGGCCGCTTCGGCCTTGGCGTAGTCCTTCGATTTCGCATAAGCGTCGCCGAGGAGATCGTAAACATCCGGCGACGAGGAGTCGTCCACCGTGCGCGTCAGCAGGTCAATCGCTTCCTGTGACCGGCCTTCGTCGATCAGGAGCTGGCTCAGTTGTTCGAGGGCAGGTTCGTTGTCCGGCTCGCGCTGCACGATGCCGCGAAGCACCTTCTCCGCTTCGTCATGTTGGTTCTCGAACCGGTAGAGCCGCGCGAGCCACAGAGCGGAATACGTGTCGCGCGGATCGATTTTCAGAATGGCCTGGAACTGCTCGACCGCCTTCTGGAGGTTCTCCTGCTGCACTTCGCCCGTGCCCATGTCGCCGAGCGTGCGCACGTAAATTCGCGCCAGCAAACGGTGGGCATCCACGTTGTCCGGATCGATCTTCAGGACTTCCTGCGCCTGGAGCGTGGCGTCGCGGATGTGACGCGATTTTGCGTAGATTTCGGCGAGACGCTCCTGTATGACCGGCGACCCCGGATCCAATTCGAGCGCCTTCTTGTACGATTCGACGGACTCATCCGCCTGTTCGGCGCTGTTTGTGATTTCGTATTGCAGTTCGTGAAGATGGCCCGCCGTGAAGTAGTAGTAGGCATCCGCGCGGGTGGACTCATCCGACGCTTTCGGTGCGGCAGGCGCCTGCGATGGGGCTTGCGCTGGAGCCGGCGTCGCTTGGCGGGCAGCGGCATTCGCTGGAGAAGTCAGCGCGCCGAGCAGGACGGCCAAAGCGCATGCGCTAAGAATGGTTTTCATTGTGCGAGCCAATCACTCATTATCGTATAGGCATTCAGGGGCGTCAAAACATTCCCCGGCGACGCGTTCCTGGCCGCCGCTGGTGCCTGTCTTATGCGACGCGCTGAACGAGAATTAGGATGCAAGAAGATTTTGCGATTGTCTTGGGCACGCTTTCAGGCGAACATCGGCGGTTATGACACCCAGCTGCGTCGCGCGATTCGCTCTCGCGGTGTTTCTCGCCTCGCTCGCGTTCGCGGCGCTTCCCGAAAACGCGCGCGCGCAGGGCGCGAACGGCGCGGGTACGGCGCAGGCCCCTCCCCCGGCGCCCGCCTCTCCTCAGGCGTCCCCTCCTTCCGCCGCCCCACCTCCGCCGCCATCTCCTGCACCTTCTGTCGCGTTCGCCCCTGCACCCGTTCCGAAAACGACGCTCGCGGATTTCGCATGGCTGGCCGGACGCTGGCAGGGAGTCTGGGGCCCGAGAGTCGCTCAGCAGGTCTGGCTGCCGCCGAAGTCAGGCACGATGGTCGGCACGTTTCAGCTCACCGAAAACGGAGAGACGCTCGTGATCGAACTGTTCACCCTCGTCGAGAAACCGGACGGCATTAACTTCTACTTCAGGCACTTTACGCCCGCGCTCTTGCCCTGGGAAAAATCCGACCCGACCCTGCTGAAGCTCGCGAGCGCGGACGCCAAAGCGATCGTGTTCGAGAATCCGGCAGACGGCCAGCCGAAGCGCGCCGTCATCCGCAGGATCGACGCGGATACCTACGTGTCCCGTTCCGAAATCGTCCCGGACGAGGGCGACATGCAGGTCATCGAAATCACCTACCACCGCCAGAAAGAAGTCGCACGCTCTCGCCATTGATCGCCCCGCGGTCTCCGACATGCGAAAGCCCTGGAGGTATTTGATGCTGACAAAATGGACTGTTTACGAGTGTGCCGCGATCCGGGAGGTGCGAGCGATCCGGCCGGCGAACTGGTAGATTGTCAGTAGGAATCCGTCATGGAAACCGGCACTCATCGCGAAACGTGGAAGACCCTGTTGGCTTTCGCGATTATCTATCTTGTGTGGGGATCCACGTATCTCGCAATTCGTATTGGCGTCCGCGAAGTCCCGCCATTCCTCTTTGCGGCGATGCGTTTCCTGGTTGCGGGACTCGTTCTTTATGGCTGGATGATCGCGCGGGGCGAGCGCTGGCCGAGTGCGCGCCAATGGGCGTCGGCATCGTTGCTCGCGATCCTGATCTTCGTACTCGACTACGGACTCTTGTTCTGGGCCGAGCAGCGCGTGCCTTCGGGCATCGCCGCGGTCATGCTGGCCACCATCCCGGCGTTCATGGCCCTGTCGGAAATCATCTTCCTGCGAACGCAAAAGCTCACCGTCCGATTGGCCTTGGCGTTCTTGATCGGGATTGGCGGAGTGGCAGTGCTGGTGAGCCGCTCGTTGGACCTCGGCGGGGCGCCGATCGACAGGGCGGGCGCCGTGGCGCTGATCGTTGCATCGATCAGCTGGTCGGTAGCGTCGGCGCTCACGCGCAAGCTGCCGCTGCCGCCTTCCAAAGCCATGAGCTCGGGGGCACAGATGCTCGCCGGCGGAGTGTTTCTGGCTCTCACGGCGGTCGCACTGGGCGAATTTCGCAATTTTCACCCGTCGGCCGTCTCTCGCGGAGCGTGGCTCTCGTTGCTCTACCTGATCGTCGCCGGCTCGATCGTCGGGTTTACCGCCTACGTGTGGCTGATTCATCACGAATCGCCGACAAAAGTCGGGACCTACGCGTACGTGAACCCCGTTGTGGCCGTGCTGCTTGGATACTTCCTGGCTGGCGAAGCGCTCGGCCTGCGGACGATTCTGGGGACTCTGTGTGTTCTGATCAGCGTCGTCGTAATCACCACGACGCGAGCGAAGAAATCGGCAGCGACAGTCCCGGTAGAAGATACGGCATAAGCCGCGGGATCGTACTCCAGGACAGTGCGCGATTCGGGGAGTCTTGAATCTTCCGCGCAATCCTCTCAAATCGATATAAAATTATGTAGATAGGCTCGGCGGGGCTGTAGCTCAGATGGAATGTGCACAGGTGTGACAGAGGTGGTCACTGCGATTCGGCGAACCCTTGCTGATTTTCAACGATCTGGAATGTCTTGAATGCCAAGCGAGCTTTGACGAAATTGATACTCCCAACACAACTCGCTGCTGCTGCGTCAATAGTGGCCTTTGGCGTAGCGCACAGCGGGCCCACGGTTACTTCGCGCAATTGTATTTTCTCATCGAAGCTATAGAAGTAATGACCGCTTGCGTCACGCTGGTCGAGCTGAAACCAGCCGCGCCATTCCTCTTCGTATGACCAATCCGTGTGCTTCGTAAAAAGGAGTTCATCCATTGCTTCTGGCGTGGGCGGCATAGGCAATGGGGTGCGCTCACTTACGTAGCGAATAGGTCTTAGCAAACCTTCGGCGGGGACATCGAACCCAAGGCAGATGCCACGGTGCCCGTCGGCGTAATGACTCCATAGCACCGGGTTGCTCCATCCTTTGCTGAAGCACAGAATCCCGAAGCGTTGGGCCATGTGGTCTTTCCAGAGACGCAGGGCGACGCGAATCAGCTGATCGTCTTGCGCTGAGCACCAAAGTTCGAAAGGATCATTGAGCCTGTCAATTTCGGATAGCCTGATCTGTCTTCTTGTAAGGTCGTCCAAGGCGTTCACTGCGGAAAGGAAATGGTAAACGCGCATACGCTAATAGGGTCATTCTACATCATGTGAGTCTGCGGCCCGGTCCCGTGCAAAGGCCGCCCGAATCTTGTATAAAAAGGGTGTACGGGGCTGTAGCTCAGATGGATAGAGCAGCAGTTTCCTAAAACAGGAGGCGGTTCTGACCTGTTTTGAAAATTGCGGACTCTACTATATTCGTCAACCACTTACAACCTGCCGCATCTGATCCGTTCGTACCCGTTTTGACCCGATCTGAACGAGGAACTACTACGAATCTACTACAGTGAGTCCTGGTGCCTCTCCAATCCTTGCAATCTCTCAACCGGACGGAAACCATCGACCAAAAGGCTAACGCCCGTCTGTTTGTGACGAGTTGTGACGAAAAAGCTTCTGATCGCGATATTCCCGCCAGGTGAGGTAAATAATCAAGACATCGAAAATGGTGATGAGAATCAGGGCCAGAGAATGCGTGTGGGTGAATCGATACAGTTGATAGCCGCTGAAAACGCTGAACACTGCGATCGTCAATGGGTAGGCCCACAGGGCGTCGAACCAAAGCGCGGTCACGAGCACGACCTTTATCAGACCGTGCAGCACAAGGTACACGGAGATGAAGTGCCTGGCAGTGGCGAGATGCTGCGTGGCTTGAAACAGATGATTAGTCATGAATTCGTGGCGGTCGAAGGGCAGATCGTGCTGGAGGAAGATCCGTGCGACATGATTCAGCGCCGACGCGTGCACAAACCACAAGATCTCCCCGCCTACTGCTTCTAGGATGCCATCAATCCCTTTGAGCGTAATTCCGGCGCGAAAGCTCTCGTGGAGAAGCCACTTGCGCCGATCCCTGCCTTCGGCCGCTATTACGCGGGCAGAATGAATGGTGAAAGCTCCTTTGATCGTTCTGGGCCAACCGTGGACCACCGCTCTTCGATTGCCGCCAATTGTGTGAGGAAGTGTTCACGCAAGCCTAGGGGCAGCACTTGGTGCCGCATCGCGCGCCGCAGCAGGGGAATGTTGTCCATGCTGTTGACGAAGGCGCGGTTCCTCTCCATCACGACGGTCCTCGTCCTGTTTGATGCGCTCAACCGGGTCGCCGGTATTCACAAATCCTTTTTCCAGGACCAAGCAGTAAATTCCCGACCGGTTGCTTTCTAGAAAGCGGTTCACAATATCGTCCGACTTCCACAGGCTCAGCAGGTTCGCGGCATAGAGTCACAACTCCTTTCGTCCTGTTCTCAGGTATCGCTATGCTCATATTCCGCTGAACGAAGGGAGAGATACAGTGGCGACCCTGGGGGGCCGGGCGGCGCACCTTTGGGAGCGAGTTCCAGCTGGAGGATACGTGGCACGAACAGCTGCTGTTACGCGTCCTCGAAGCCTGTTCTTATTCGGTTTCGTGGTACGTATGCAACGAACTGGCCGCCGAATTGGAGACCCATGAAGTGACCTTTGGGACCGAAGGGATTGCGGATTTCTATCGGGCCATGGACCGCGCACACCACTGTATAGAGCGCTCCCTTAGCGAATCGGTCAAGCCTGATCAGCACGGCGTGCAAGGTCAAGTCTGGGTCATCAGAGATAGCAGCGCTACCGCGACCGGGACTTCTTCCACTGCAACGGCGGCAGCTCTAAACCGGCGGCGTGTTTCAGATGCGCGCTGGCGTGCTCTGCT
>Ga0181521_10000301_pt1 | contig 59439 bp, 57 predicted proteins | sample PEATcosm2014_Bin_32_FD_119764 | JGI IMG/M metagenome (GOLD analysis project Ga0181521, IMG submission 119764) | Peatland microbial communities from MTU Mesocosm Facility, Houghton, MI, USA - PEATcosm2014_Bin02_60_metaG | ecosystem: Environmental > Terrestrial > Soil > Wetlands > Peat | place... | reverse complement strand
TTGGGGGAAATCTCGCGATGCGAACTCATGGAAGGGTAGAGCATCATGGTGTGGACGTCACCCAAGGACGTGGCGCGGACAATCATCTTGAGGTTATCCATGAAGCGGAAAATCTCCTCTCGGGCGGCATCGCGGATCTCGAAGCTGACCATGGCGCCGTAGAGGTTGGCGGGGAAAACGCGGCGGATGGTGGCGGCGTCCGGATGGGCCGGGTCGCCCGTGAAATAGACGCGCTCCACTCTGGGATGAGAACTGAGCCAGCTTGCCACCCGGCAGGCGTTGGCGCATTGCCGCTCCATGCGCAGCGCGAAGGTCTTGATGCCGCGCATGGTGAGATAACACTCGAAGGGGCCCAGCACGGGACCGACCACGCGCGAGAGCGCCCGCAATCCCTCGTAGTTGGGCTGGTCGGAGACTACGATTCCGCCCAGCACGTCGCCGTGTCCGGCCAGGTACTTGGTGACGCTGTGGACGCTGAAATTGGCCCCCATTTCGAGCGGGCGGCAGAGCAGGGGAGTGGCGAAGGTGTTGTCGACCACCAGCGCCGCGGCGGCTTCGCGCGCGATTTCCGCGATGCCATCGATCTGGCCGACGCGCAGCAGGGGGTTGGAAATGGTCTCCATCACGATACAGCCGGGCTTGGCTTCCGTCACCGCCTTGCGAAACGCATCCAGGTCGCAGATATCCGCGAAACGGACGGCGACGCCCATGGGGTCGAGCACCTTCATGAGCAGGCTGATGGTAGCGCCGTAGGTGGCATTGGCGGCAACGACGGATTTCCGCCGGTCGGTGAGCGCCGCAAGTACGGCCATGTGCATGGCCGCCATGCCCGACGAGCACGCCAGCGCGCCGTGGCCGCTTTCGAGCGACGTTACCAATTCCTCGAGCGCCGCAGCCGTCGGATTGTCGTAGCGTGCATAGCACGGCCCCTGCTCTTCCTGGCCGAAGATGCGGTCGAGCTGCTCCATGGTCTCGTAAACGTAGCTCGACGCGTTGAAAATGGGGGTGGTGGTGGGGATGTACGGGCCGAGTTTCCTGCGGTCGCCCGCGTGCACCGCTTTGCTGTGAATTTGCAACGTTATTTCCTCTTCCAGCGGACGCCGGACTTGGTGTCTTCCAGGATGATGCCCTGGTCCAGAAGCTCTTGGCGAATCTGGTCGGCGCGCGCGAAGTTTTTGGCCTTCTTGGCCGCGTCGCGCTCCTTGATGAGAGCCTCCACGGCCGCATCGGTGAGTTGCCCGGCCTGCGCGGTGGGCTTAAGCACGTCGAAAATGGAGTCGAATCGCGCCAGAAAGGCCAGCGCGGAATCCGCATTGCCGGCGCGGAACTCGCCGGAATCCATGGCGCTGTTGGCGTCGCGCACGTACTCGAAGGCGGCGGCGAGCGCTTCGGCGGTGTTAAGGTCGTCATTGAGACTGTCGGCGAATGCCTGTTGCGCGGCGTGAGTGCGAGCGCTCAATTGCTCGTTTGAGCCTTCGGGGAACTTTTCGGTCTCGAGGCGCAGTTTGAAATTGCGCAGCCGATCGATGGCGGTGCTGGCCGATTTCACCCCGTCGAAGGTAAAATTGAGCGATTTGCGATAGGGCACCGAGGCCAGCAGGTAGCGGATGGCTTCCGGCGCATAGCCTTTCTCGAGGACATCGCGGAGGGTGAAGTAATTCCCCAGCGATTTCGACATCTTCTGGCCTTCCACCATGAGGAATTCGGCGTGCATCCAGAAGCGCGAAAAGGGCTTGCCGGTGAGCGATTCCGACTGCGCGATTTCGTTTTCGTGATGCGGAAACACGAGATCGACGCCGCCGGCGTGGATATCCAGCGTCTCGCCGAGGTATTTGATGGCCATCACGGAGCACTCGATGTGCCAGCCCGGGCGTCCCGGACCGATCGCCGTCTCCCAATACGTTTCGCCTTCCTTGGGGGCTTTCCACAGAGCGAAATCGCGGGCGTCGGCTTTCTCGTACTCATCCACATCCACGCGCGCGCCGGCGATGTTGCCGCTGAAATCGTTGTGCGACAGCTTGCCGTAACCGGGGAACGTGGCGATGCGGAAATATACGCTGCCCTCGCTGGTGTACGTGTGATTGCCGGCGGTCAGGCGGGCGATGGCCTCGGCCATCTCGCCGATGTGTTCGGTGGCCGGCACCAGGTGCTCGGGCCGTTCCAGGCGCAGGGCGGTGCAATCGTCGAGGAAGGCCTGGGTATAGACGGCAGTGTAGTCCTTCAGGTCCTTATGCTCGGCGGCCGCGTTGCGGATGATTTTATCGTCCACGTCGGTGATGTTCATGACGTGGTCGAGTTGGAATCCATTAGCGCGCAGACATTTGCGCAGGATATCCACGAAAGTGAACGTCCGGAAGTTACCGATGTGAGCAAAGTGGTAGACCGTGGGGCCGCAGGTGTACATGCGGACGGTGTTGTCGCGGGCGGGCGAAAACTCCTCCACCTGCTGAGACAACGTGTTGTAGAAGCGCAGCGGCATAGATAAGTGCGGGGAATTTTATCGTAGCAGGTGGGGCGGGGCGTTTGGTCCGCGTTCAGGCGAGCGAGCGGATCCGGCGCCAGATGCGGATGGTCCACTTCTCGGGAGGTTGCGGCGGCGGTTCGGATGTGGCGGCGCGATAGCGTTCCACCAGGCGATCGACATCGTAGTGGATGGCCTGCGCATATTGGCGGATGTAGCCGAGGCCATATGCGCCGCCGGGCAGACTGCGGAACTTGCCGCGCTCGATGTCCTCGAGGTAGCGCTCGCTGATCTTGGTAGCCGCCGCGATGGCGGACAAAGAGATGCCGTTCTTTTTCCGCCAGGTGGCGAGATCGATCGCGCGCGCGGATTTCGGGCCTCGCATCGGGTGCCTGTATTGCAAGTTTAGTGCAAACCGACAAAAGCAGAAAGTGCCAAAACTTACGGAACTACGGATTTGTCCATCGGGTAATTCCGAAGGTGATGGGCGTAGGAAGGGGTGTAACTATTTCCGGAATTCACAGGGGGGCTAGGCCTGGCTCGGCCGACATGCGAAAGGCACCGCTCCCTCGCGGTCGCGGCTCAGTTTCGGTCGCGGCTCAGTTTCGGGCGGCTACGGCTTACACGGCGGGGCGGCAGGCTGCACGACAAACGAGGGTCCGCAGGCGGCACCGGAATGACCATGTGGTCGTTGGTTTCCATTGGCGTCACCGTGATCAGTGGGATGGAGCAAACGACGTGCATCTCCGGCAGGGACGGGACGACCATTGGGACTTCGGGCGGGGCCGATTGCTGAGCGCGGCCGGGGGTGCAGAAATCGAACGGCGCAAGCAGACTCCGGCGCCACGGCGGAAGATCGCAGGAGGTTTTCGGTTTTGGTAATTGCGGAGTTGAGAACTGAGATGGCCCCTGAGGCGGGGCGGAGGGAGCAGATTGGGAAAACGCCGGCAGGCATGCGCAGGCGAGAACGCACACGAAACGCATAGAGCCTCCATCCGGAATTATTCCACAAATCAACGGCCGCGGCGTCATACTATCGATGATGCGCATACTGGATGGCCTATTCGCCGGCGTGCTGCTGGTTTCCGCCTGTTACGCGCAAGCGCCAGCGCGCCTGGAGTTCGAAGCGGCTTCCGTGAAGCCTGCCTCGCCGGACCCGAAAGGGTTCATGGTGTCCTTCCATGGGGGACCCGGATTTCCGGACCCGACTCTGTTCCGCTGCGAGAACTACAGCCTTTCCAACTTGATCAATTGGGCCTATGCGCTGGGACCGAACGACCTTTCAGCGCCCGACTGGGCCCAGGCGACGCTGTTCAACGTGGACGCCCGAGTGCCGGAAGGGGCCACTCAGGACCAATTTCGCGTCATGCTCCAGAACCTGCTGGCTGACCGCTTCAAGCTCGCCGTTCATCACGAGACGCGGGAATCGGTGGAATATCGGCTTGTGGTCGCCAAGGGCGGTCCGAAATTCAAGGCTGCCGCGAAGGTGCAGCAGGAAGAGCCGAAAGCGGATGACGGCGCACCGCCTGTTCCCAAGCCACTCAAACTCAACGCGGACGGGTATCCGGCATTTGAGCCGGGGAAGGGTGGTGTGGCAGTGTCGCGCGGGCGGGCTCGCATGTCACTGCAGCGAGAGACCATGTCTGGGCTCGCGGGACAACTGTCCGCCTATCTGCACACGCACGTTACCGAAGCCACCGGACTCGCCGGCGAGTTCGCAATCGACCTCTATTGGGTAATGGACGAAGGCCCTTCCGCGGGCGCCGACGAGACGCCTGGTCCGACGCTCGTCGAAGCTGTACAGAAACAGCTTGGCCTGCGGCTAGAGAAGACCGCAAACGGGACCAAAGATGTCCTGGTGGTCGACCACGCGGAGAAAGTGCCCACAGGAAACTAGCGCTCAGCACCGTCTCGCTCAAAGAATCCAGGAGTGTGTTATCGGCGTTCATCTGTGTGAATCGGCGGCCTATAGAATGGATCGGCAGGAGTCTCCAAGAGCTGTATGGCCGCTGATGAACACCGATTAACGCCGATCTCTGGGGCTCGGTTTGGATCTGTCCAGCTATTTCCTGGACACTAGACCAGCGTAGCTCATGCCACTACAAACGCCCTGATAGCCATGTGGGTACTAATGGCGGGCAATTGGAATCTTTGGCAATCAAGCAGCCGGGATTTTCGGACTCCTGGAAAAACGGTTTCCTCTCGTTAGCCCTCGCGAACTGATTCTAAAGGGATATGAGCGGTGGAATGTAACGTGCCAGAGCGGCCCCAACCAGCTCTCATGGGGCGGTTCCGAGTCCTCGGGGGTGTGCAGAAAATCCCGCACCTATAATCTATGTGCTGGTTGGAGGGACTTTGAAGACGATTTTGCGCCTTTCGTCGTTAGCTTTGCTGGTAATGGGAGTTTCGGCATTAGCCTTCGCTCAGACGCAGTCTGCTCCGGAGATTAATCCGGGCACCGGCATGAACGCGCTCGCGTTGCTGGCAGGCGCCGCGCTGGTTGTCCGAACCAGACTCAAGAAGTAGGTTTAGTCGACCACCGGGCGGAGCTGCGGCAGGATCCGCCCGGGTTTTCTGATCCGGCGGCCCCCTGTCCTCATCCATTACAATAACGTTGGATATGGACAAGGGACGACACCCCAAAGTCGTCCGAACCTGGACGACCGACAAAATTCGCAAGGCTACCGCAAAGCAGAGATCTCCGGCCGTTCCGCGCAAGCCTGAATCGCATAACAAGACTTGAGCGAGACCCGGCTTACGCCGCAATCTCACGTCTTTTGGCGGACTGGGAAAGTGATCCGGCCAATACTTATGCCGCGGAAGTCGTCGATATCACATTGGCCGGCGGCGCCGTGTTCGTCGTCAGCGACCTGCACATTGGCGCCGGATTGTCGGCCGACGGTGTCTATGCCGCCAGAAAAATGCGCAGGTGATTGGCGCGCTCATTGTCCGGCTCCTCGTTAATGCTGGGTTCGACGTCCCACACCAGCGGCAGTCGCTCCACGGGGCTGCGCCGCGAGCCAGCCGCAGGCCGAAGGTCAGCGCGCCCATCGCATAATCGAGCAGAGCGCCGCCGGCCACGGGCAACGCCTTGACGGTCGCCGGCGCGCGGCTGACCAGCAGGAGCAACATGGTGCTGCCCGAGACCAGCTTGAACCACGTGAGGACCAGCGCGCAGTCCTCGTTATCCCGAATCCCACTGAACAGGTACAACGACGTGAGAAACAGTAGGACCTGACCCGCTCACGTGCCGGCCAGTAGAGGAGAGGCCTGATTCAGGTCTCTCCCGGCGGGCACAAATACGGCGGCAGACATAACCAGGACACCGCCGCCGAACAGAAAGGGCCACAACTTGAGCAGTCCCCGAAAGTGCTCTTCCGAGTGGGTGATGACCATAGAAGCTCCCGATTTTGATGTACCCGGCCGGCCGCCCCGCGCGCCCCGCTTGGTTAGTTAGTTAAGCGCAAAGCGCGGTCAAAGCGGGCCAAAATCCCGCGGCGCACTAAACGCTCCGCCGGTTCTCAACTATATCGCGGAAGTCTTTGGGAAGGAATGGCTGGGACGCAGGGATTCGAACCCCGATACGCAGATCCAGAGTCTGCAGTCTTACCGTTAGACGACGTCCCAACGATTGTGACAACGCTATTTTAGCAGACGCCTAACGGCCGAATCCATCCCGCGCGCTCATAGTAAACTGGAAGCTCAGCATGAACAAGTGGTTGCGGCTGGGCGTCGCGCTCGCGCTGGGCGCCTCCGGCGGCTGGGCGGTCGACTGGAAAGCGCGCTACCCCAAACCCGAAGGCTACGTCAGCGACTTCGCCCACGTCATCGACGCCGCCAGCAAGAAACAAATCGAATCCTACGCCGCCGGCGTGGAACGCGCCACCGGCATCCGGATGGAGTTCGTCACCATGCCCTCGCTCGAAACTGAGCCGGTCGAGGATGTGGCCGGCAGTATTTTTCGCGCCTGGGGAACGGACGATCGGGGAAACGACAACGGCATCCTGGTCCTGGTTTCCATCGCCGAGAGCCGATTCCATCTCGAAGAGGGCCGCGGCGTCGCGCCGATTCTGCCCGGCAAGTTAGACGACGATGTCCTCAGTGAAATGCGGCCGGCATTGCGGAAGAAAGATGCCGGTGACGCCATGGCCGCGGCTGCCGCGGCCATCGGCACGGCCATCGGGCGCGCCAAACACGTGCATGTCACCGCCCGCCTGCCTCACCGCCGCCATCTGCCTGCCGTCTGGGACCGTTTAAACTGGATGCTGGTGGTTGGCGTGGTCGCGCTGGTGTGGCTGCTCTCGCGCGCGCCCGGTCCGCGCGGCAGTGCCGGCGCGTTGGGCGTCCTTCCCTGGATGTTTTTCGGGAATCGCGGCGGGCGATCGAGCTATGGCGGCCGCGGCAGCGGCGGCTTCGGAGGTTACGATTCCGGCGACGGTTTCGGCGGATTTGGCGGCGCCGATTCCGGGGCCGGCGGCGCGTCGAGCGACTGGTAACGGCTATCTATGGATTGGTAACGGGTATCTATGGATTGGTAACGGCTATATATGGACCCGGTAGTGCAACAGCTCGTCGAAAAGCTTCAGAAGGCCTATGGCGATCGCCTGGTCTCCGTGGTGCTCTACGGTTCGGCGGCCGCCGGCGATCGTCAGAAGGGCTTTTCCGATTACAACGTGCTCTGCGTTTTGAGGCGCGTCACGCCGCAGGAATTGAGCGACGGCGAGGCGGTTTTTCGCTGGTGGCGCGAACGCGGCAGCCCCTCGCCTTTGCTGCTCGGCGAGCAGGAACTGGCTGCTTCCACGGATTGTTTCGTGATCGAATTCCACGACATGAAGCGGCAACACCAGTTGCTCGCCGGCAAAGACGTGATCTCCAACCTCGCGGTGGACGGCCGCTATTATCGCTCGCAGGTGGAGCACGATTTGCGCGCCAAAGTGCTCCGTTTGCGCCAGAAGGCATCCGGCATGCTTTCCGATTCGGGCTTGCTTCTGCGCCTGCTGCTCGATTCCGTCTCGACTTTCTGCGTGCTCTTTCGCCACGCCCTGATTCTCCATGGCGCGGACGGGCCGGCAACCAAGCGCGAAACGATCGCGCGCGCGAGCCAGCAGTTCGCCTTCGACCCGCAGCCGTTTGAAAAGCTGCTCGCCGTCCGTGAAGGGAAATTGAAAGCGCGCGATGTGGACCCGGCGGCCCTGTTGGGTTCGTACCTGGAAGCCATCTCCGTGGTGATTGCCGCGGTGGATGGCTTGGAAACCTGAGACCGCCGTGAGAAACGCGCTCATCGCCGTCGGCGCCGCCGCCCTGCTGGTGTTCGCGGGGGTGAAGTATACCAGTGTGCGCACCCGGCTGCTAGCCGAGCGGGCGGAGATCGGCGCGCGCTGGGCGGGCGTCGGCGAAGCAATGCAGCGGCGGGCGGACCTGATTTTTGGCCTGATCGCCCCCATGAAAGGCCTATCGAAGGGGAGCAAAGGCGTGGTGGGAAAAATCGCCGAGGCGCGGGCCCTGCTGGCAGCGAGCCGCGCCCCACACGAAAAAATGGCCGCCTACGATCGCTTGAACGAAGCCATTTCGCGTCTACCGGTGGTGTTCCAGGATGAGCGGCGGCTCCGCCCCGGGGCGGCGCTGGCGCATTTGGCGGACGATGTTTCCAACACCGAGAACGAAGTCAATATCGCGCGCCAACGTTACAACGATGCGCTCGAAAACTACAACACCGCGCTGCAGCTCTTTCCCAATAACATCGTGGCGGCCCTGTCCGGTTTCACCCGCAATGACGCGTACTTTCAGACGGGGACGGGCGCCGGGCAGGGCGCAAAAATGCAATTCTAGTCTCATGTCTCGGATAATTCCTGACAACCAGGTGGGGCAGGCAATCGTGAGGCACTCGCAAGATTCAGGCAAGTTGCCAAGGCACCGCTCCCTCGCGGTCGCGGCTCTTCAACTATGCGTTGAAACGACAGCGCCTACTGAGCCGGGCCCAGAGGGCACCCCGCGAGGGAGCGGTGCCTTTCTGTGCCGAACATCGAATTCTGCAGAATCGATTTGTTACCTGAGACTGGGGACTAAGACTAAAAAGAACTCCTATGACTGAGAACTTTGCGAACTACATCAATGGCGAATGGGTGTCCGGGGCGAAGACCTTCGAGAATCGCAATCCCGCGAACACCGATGAACTGATCGGCACGTTTACCAAGGGCAGTGCGCAGGATATGCACGATGCCGCAGCGGCTGCGGGCGCCGCGTTACCGGCGTGGTCGTCGATGAGCGGTCCGGCGCGCGGAAACATTCTTTACAAGGCGGCCGATATCCTCGACCGCAAATTCGATTCCGTGGCCGCCGATATGACCCGCGAGGAAGGCAAGACGTACCCCGAAGCCAAAGGCGAAGTCCGTCGCGCCATCAACATCCTGCGCTACTTCGCCGGTGAAGGCTCGCGCATGCCGGGCATGCTGGTGCCTTCGGAGCGCGATCGCGTCCACATGTTCGCGGTGCGCAAACCCATCGGGGTGGTCGGGCTCATCACGCCCTGGAATTTTCCCAGCGCCATCCCCGCATGGAAGCTGGCGCCGGCGCTGATCTGCGGCAACACCGTAGTGCTCAAGCCGGCGTCGGCGGCGCCGCTGAGCGCGTGGCGCATCGTCGAAGCGCTCCATGAGGCCGGCATTCCGAAAGGCGTGGTCAATTTCGTGGCCGGCTCGGGCGGAGAATTAGGCGAAGCCATGATCGCCGCGCCGCCCTTGAAAGCCGTGTCGTTCACCGGCTCGTGCGAGATCGGCCAGTGGCTGCACGGCGCGGCATCGAAGCGGCGCTTGCGCATCCAACTCGAAATGGGCGGGAAGAATCCGACTATCGTGCTCGCCGATGCCGATTTCAACGCCGCCGTAGAGAACGTGGTCAACGCCGCCTTCTTCTCCACCGGCCAGAAATGCACCGCCACCAGCCGCGCCATTGTGGAAGATGCCATCTACGACCGCTTCGTCGCCGCGGTGGTGGAGCGCACCAGCAAGCTCAAGGTTGGCGACGGCATGCAAGCCGGCATCGAGATCGGCCCGTGCGTAGACCAGGCGCAGATGGACACCGTGCTGCGCTACATCGCGATCGCGCGCCGGGAAAACGGCGAACCGCTATGCGGCGGCTTGCGCCTGACCGATGGCGCGCTCGCCAAGGGATACTTCGTCGCCCCCACGGTGTTCGCGGGAGTCGAAGAGTCTCACACCATCGCCAAGGAGGAGATTTTCGGGCCGGTGCTGGCGATCATGCGCGCCCGGGATTTTGAAGACGCCATGCGGATCGCCAACAATACTCCCTTCGGGCTTTCCTCCTCCATTCAGACCACTAACCTTTCGCGCGCGTTCGAGTATATCTACCGTTCGGAGGCGGGATTGCTGACCATCAACCTGCCCAGTGCCGGGGTGGAGTATCAACTCCCGTTTGGCGGCACCAAGGAGTCCAGCTTCGGGCCGAAGGAGCAGGGTCCGGCGGCGCTGGAGTTCTACGGCGACTACAAGACCGTCTATCTGAAGTACTAAAATGCCGGACGTCGATCGGCTGGTACAACTGGCGGCCGGGCTTGGGATGCCCGGCCACGAGCTTCATATTTTCCTCTGCTGCGATCAGACCAAGCCGAAGTGCTGCGACGAGGAAGTTGGACTGGAGGCTTGGGATTATCTCAAGCGCCGCCTGGCGGAACTCGGCCTGCTCGATCGCGTCAACCGCACCAAGGCCAATTGCCTGCGCATCTGTGAGCAGGGGCCGATAGCGGTGGTGTATCCCGATGGCGTTTGGTATCACTCGGCGACTCCGCCGGTCTTGGAGCGCATCATTCAGGAGCACTTGATCGGCGGCCGGGTAGTGGAAGAGTATGCGTTCGGAACTTTTTTACGGGACAATCGTACATGACTGCTAGAATGCAACGCGCAAGTATCGTGATTTTCGCCCTCCTCGCGACCCCTGCGGTTTACTGCCAGCCGCAGGCGCCGCGTTCGGAATTTGAAGTCGCGTCGGTAAAGCCGTCGCCCGCCATTCGCGACGACCATTTCGCGGTCGGCGTGCACATCGACGGCGCCATGGTGCGCTGCGACTACCTTACGCTCATGAACTACCTGGACATGGCGTACGACGTGAAGGATTATCAGATCATCGGTCCGGACTGGCTGGCGACCGAGCACTTCGACATCGTCGGCAAGCTGCCCGAGGGCGCCAAGGGCGAGAATGCGCTGCGCGGCATGGTGGCGTCGCTGCTGGAAGACCGGTTCAAGATGGTGACGCATCGCGAGACGCGGGAACTGCCGGCCTATGCTCTGGTGGTGGGAAAGGGCGGCCTGAAGATCAAGGAAGTGCCGCCGGACACGGATGGCGTGGATACCGGAAAAGTCGACGTGAACGTGACGGGCGGAGGCCGCGGCGGGACCACGGTCGATCTCGGCGGCGGGTCGCAAATCAGCTATGGCCTCAACAAACTCGAGGCGCGCAAAGTTACTTTCCCCCTCATTCTGGATTCGCTATCGAAGTTCCTCGACCGTCCCGTGGTGGATGAAACCGGGCTCACCGGCCGGTACAATTTCACGCTGGAATACTCGGTGGAAGAACTCCGCAGCCTGGTGCGGGCCTCAGGCGCCGACGCCAGCCGGATTCCCGATTTCGGAGGCGACCAGGTTTCCATTTTCACGTCGGTGGAATCGATCGGGCTCAAGCTGGAGCAGCGGAAAACCTCGGTGCCGGTGATCGTGATCGACAGCATCCAGAAGACGCCGACGGCGAATTAAAAGGCACCGCTCCCTGGCGGTCGCGGCTCATTAAGCGCCGCCGTTTCATCGAACAATTGAAGAGCCGCGACCGCCAGGGAGCGGTGCCTTTGTAACTTGCCCGAATTTTCCAAGTCCCTCGGCTCCCCACTTGACGCGGCCATTCATCGCGCCGCCCTCACTTCACCACCAGCGAGTACGGGCCCGCGGTGTCGTGCTTCGAGAAAATCTGCAGGTAGTACCTCTGATTGGCTTCCACCTGCATCGGTTGATGAATCGAGTCTCCTGGCGATTTCGGGTCGGGCGCGAAGCCGATACTGTGGAGGTCGGGCGCGAACATGCCCAAGCCGAGCTGCAACGTGTTGCTGCCGGGAACGACATCGATGCTTACGGTACCGGCCGTGGTGCTGACAAAGGAATAAAAATCCGTGTCGTCGCCGTCCATGATATTGGCATCGGTGGTTTGCCCGGGGACAATGCGCGCAGCCGTCAGAATCGTGTCGTTGGGCTCATAGATATCGTACGCGTGCAGCGCGCTCACCGATAAAGCGTAAGCTCCGCTGGTCCCGGAGACTCCGTCCACCTGGACGTAATACAGAGTGTTGGGGGGTGGCGAGAAATCGAACCGCACGGACGCTCCCGGGCTAGGGGCTTCCTTGAGCCCGGTGACCAGGTTTTCGTTCTGGTCGTAAATCCGCAGCCGCGGAATCAATGTCGACGATTGGTTGACCACCGAGATCGACACACGGTCGCGCGGCGGCCGCGGCGTGATGAACCAGAAGGAGTCCACATCTCCGACCGACGGGCTGATGGCGGCCTGAACCGGTCTTTCCAGCCACACCGCATTGGCCTGCGAAATGTCGTTGTTGGGCTCCAGTTCCGTGGCGCCCGGATCGGCCGATTCGTTGCGGTTCATCTTCCTGAGGTTGGCGCGGACAGGGGCGTAATCGTGGTCGCGCGCCAGCGCGTCGCGGAATGCGCGTAAGGCGTGCGGGCCGTCTTTGAGCTTTTCGTACAGCACTCCCAGATCATTGAACACCGCCGGAACGGGAATCTGTTTCGCGGCCGTTTCGAGAATGATCGCCGCGCTGCCGTAATTTCCCTGCTTCATCAGTTCGGTCGCCCGGTCGAACTGCGCCGCCGCCATGGGGTCGAGGGACCTTCCCGTGAATGTCAGGTATTCCGCTTCGATCTGGTTGGTACCGGTGATGTAGCCGGCGAGCGGTTGGTTGCGGGTTTGCGGGCCAAACAGAAAGCGCCAGACCAACGGTACCACGATGAGAAGAACCACCAGCGGAACCAGCCACCAGTATCGAACCAGAAAGGGCCGGCGCCGATGACGGTGTGAGCGCCCTGGAGCGTGTTCCGCGGCTGGCTGCAATGCGCCGCCTTTCTCGGTTTCGGACATGAATGTGGGCTCTGCTACAATCCTAATTCTATGCGCTCTGGGCGCGGGCTGGAGAGTGGGAAATGCCTGAGACTGGCGGTGCTCGCGTGCGGTTTGGCACTCGCGGCTTTGGCGCAAAAGCAGAAAAAAGAAGAGAACCAGGTACTGCAGCTTCCCAAGGAACTGCCTTCCGTGGTGGAAGGCGACACCCGCCGCCTGGCTTTTTATGTCACGCCTCTAGCCTCCAAGGGACTGCTCAGCCGGCAGGTGCGCGAAGCCATCGGTGAACTCACCCATGAAGCCAAAGGCGAGACGATCCTGGAGATTCGCGCCTTTGTAGCCGGATCGGGTGACGCCCGCCGGGTCCGCGACATCGTGAGCGAGGTCTTCACCGAGCACAAACAGCCGTTGCCGGTCCTCAGCCTGGTGCAAGCCGGGGCACTTCCGGAGGGCGCGCAGGTAGTTCTGGAAGCCATCGCGGAATCCCGTAAGGACGTCAATCCGCAAGGGCTGGCTTTTCTTTCGGCGCAACCGGCCGAGGCCGGCGACCCCACTGCGCCGGTGGCTCCGCTGGCCGATAAATCCCTCGCCGCGCTCGGGTTGGCGCTCCGGGCCGCTGGTTCGGAACCTGCCGACGTTGTCCGCGTGTCGTGCTTTCTGAGTTCCCTCGACGATGTCGCGGCCGTCCGCAAACTGGTGGGCCGGGATTACGCGAACGCCGCCGCCGATTATGTGCAGAGCGAGCGCGCTCCGGCGCATGGCATGGCGGCCTGCGAAGCCGTGGCGAGATTACAGCGCGACCCCGGAAAGCCGCTCGCAATGGTGAATCCGCCAGGGCTTCCGGCCATCCCCGGGGCATCGCAGGTCGCCCTGGTGGCGTCCGGGAAAGTCGTGCTCACCGGAACACAGGTCTCCTTCGGCTTCGAAGAAAAAGATTCCCGGCTGGCGTTCCAGCGGGTCGGGAAAGCGCTGGAACAGGCCGGCGCTTCCCTGCACGATGTGGCATACGCCCACTTTTATCCCCTGGCGACGGGACTCTCCAGCCAAATTGAGAAGGTGCGCGGCGACTTTTTCGATCCTTCCCACCCCCCCGCCACCTCGCTGTTGCTGTTCGCAGGGCTGCCTTCCATGGACGCGGGATTCGCCATCGACGTTGTGGCCGTGAAATAAGCCGGCGCGCCGGGGTAAAATAAACCCAACGCAGGTTTTCTCACTATGAACCGCTTACCGGTGGCCACTTTGCTTTGCGGGCTTTGCCTTGCGATTCCCGCCGCGCCTCAACAAATGGAATCGAAGGGAACGCAACCGCCGATGGTGCCCCCTTCGGGCGGCGCCGCGGCACCTGCGAAAGCCGATCCGCAGCCTGCCAAAACGCAGTCTGGCACGGTGCCTTCCTTCATAGGCGGGACCAAGGAAATCATCGTGCCCGTCACGGTAACCAACGCCAAAAACGGGAAATACCTTTCCAATCTGGAATTGAAGGATTTCCGCATCGAGGACGAAGGCCGGCCGCAAAAAATCACTTATTTCTACCATGATTCTCCCGGCCTGCGGCAAAACACTGTCATCGGATTCCTGGTGGACCTGAGCAGCAGCATGCACAGCCATTGGGAAAAGTTCCAGGACGCCATCAAGCAGATGATCTGGGGATTGATGCCGTATGACCCGAATTACACCGGCTATCTCATCGGCTATAGCACCACCGCCGAAGTGAAGGTGGATACGACTTCCGATCCCGACAAGCTCACCGAGGCGGTCGATCGCATGAAGCCGGGCGGCGGCTCGGCTCTCTACAATGCGATTTACAAGGCCTGTACCGACCGGAAGCTGGTGCCCGGCGAGCCCTACCAGCCGCGGCGCGTCCTGATTGTCGTTGGCGACGGTCACGACACCGCCAGCGAATATACCCTCGACCAGGTGATCGAGCTGGCGCAGAAAAACCTGGTAACCGTGTTCGGCGTCAGCACGCTGGCGTTCGGCGCCGCCGCCGACGAATCGGATAACCTGGAACGGATCGCGCGCGAGACCGGCGGCCATGTGGAGTACCCGTTGGAAGATCCTTATGGCAACACGGTCTCAGGTTATCTCTCAAACCCGTCGGACGATGGCAACTATGCCCTGCACGTGGGCACCGGCGGATATACCGCGGTCATCGCCGCGGCGGTGAACAAGTCGGTGATGGCGCTGCAGGGCGAGATCAACACGCAGTACATTCTGCGCTACGTGCCGGATATCGATCCGGCTACCGCATTTAAAGATAAGCGGCGGATCAAAGTGGATATCACCAGCCTGCCGGCGGGTTCGGTGAAAGTGCAGGCGCGCCAGTATTACTACGCCAATAGCGCGCCGTCGTCTCAGGCGCAGTAAGATCGCGGATCTTCAACCCGGGTAGTCAGCCGATGTGGCGCGAGTTGGCGCTTCGTGGTGGGCGTTTCTTTCCAGGTAGAGCAAGGCCTGTCTCGTCATTTCCGCGATCAGCGGGTCCGGGTGCCGCAACAGGAATACCACGGTGCGCACCCAGGCGAGCTCGCCAGGGTCGATGCCGATCACCGAGACCGTTTTCGCCACCGCCTTCCTCCAAACTACTCTTCGGCCGGATTCGAGGTTCCTTGCGCCGCGGGCGCCATCGGGCCCGTTTCACGATTTCTACCGGGCGGCCGATAAGCAGGGTACGGGAAATTATCGGAGCAATCCCGCCAAAGTCCGATGGTTTTCCCGGAGGAGCTTGGTATGGACGTCAATGCACTGAGCCGGATTACGCAGGGGTTGCCCACCTCGGCCACACCTGTCAACACGGAGAATGCCACGCAGAACCGCCAGGTAGTGCAGGCAGTAAAAGCGCTGAACAAGTCGGAGATGTTCGGCAGCGAAAACGGTCTGGAATTTGAGAAAGACCCCGATACCAAACGCTGGGTGGTCAAGGTGGTCAACAAGAATACCGGGGATGTGGTTTCGCAGATCCCGCCGGAATATGTTCTGCGCCTGGCCGAAGATCTCAAACAAACCGGCTAGCCGACCCTCAAGGCCGGTGAAACGCACCCGATAAGTTCTGTGGAGAGAATCGAATGTGGCGCAACGCGCATGACACTTATTTGGAAGAACGAATCCTTTCGGCCGATCCGCTGGAATTAGTCCACATGCTGTATCAGGCCGCCATGACGGCGGTTGCAGACGCGCGGCGTCATCTGGCGGAGCGGCAAATTCTGAATCGCGCCCGGTGCATCACCAAGGCGTGCAACATCCTGGTGGAGCTGAACACCTCGCTCGATTTCGAACGCGGCGGCGAGTTCAGCGTGCGGCTGTCCCATTTATACGGCTATATGTACCGCCGATTAGTGGAGGCCAACATCCGTCAAGAAGATGAGCTTCTCGCGGAAGTCGCCGGGCTCCTTCACAACCTCTTAGAGGGATGGTCCGCCGTCAAAGCCCGTCTGCAGCGGGAAACTCCGCGCGAAAACTCTTGGATGCCGTCCGCCTTCGCGGAGCCGGAACTGGCGACAGCCTCCAGCAGTTGGAGTCTGTAATATCGTTGCCTTGTGGGGCAGCCAATCGTGGCTGCAGCCGGCTGGACCGGCAGGAGTGCCGGTCCGCGGGCAGGATTGCCGCCCCACAACACGCCGCGACCTCACCTGTGAAACTGGTCGCCCGGGCGCCAATCGGGTAACTGATCCCGATTGGCGATATCGCGGCCCAGCAGGAAGCCGTACTCCGCGGCCTGCGCGAGCGCGGTGAAATCCCAATCCTCCTGAAATTCGTCCGATGGGTGGTGGTAGTGGTTGGTATTGTAGTCCACCCACTTCTCGTGGCCATAGCCCGCGGGCTTGCCGGCGAATTCCGTGGCGCCGCCGATGGAAAAAGCCGGAATGCCGGCGTGCGCGAACGAGAAGTGGTCGGAACGGAAATAGTGGCCCTGCTCCGGCTGATCGTCGGGCGAGATTTCGAGATTCAGGCGCGCGGCGATGTGCTGCGCCAGCGGATAAACTGTCGTCCGCTCGGCGCCGGTGATCACCACGTCCTTCGCGCGCCCCCACGGGAACAGCGCGTCATAGTTGAGATCGATGGCCGTCTGGGCGGCGGGAATGAGCGGGTGCGTGGCATAATACTCCGAGCCTTTCAATCCGCCTTCTTCCGCCGTCACCGAGAGAAACAGCGCCGACCGCTTGGGCTTCACCGGCAGCGCCGCCCAGGCGCGCGCCAGTTCCAGCAGGATGGCGCAGCCGGTGCCATTATCGATGGCGCCGTTGTAAATGGCATCGCCGTTCACCGGAGTGGCGATGCCGAGGTGGTCCCAATGCGCGCTGAAGATCACCACCTCGCGCTTTAAAACCGGATCGCTGCCGGGGACGATGGCGGCCACGTTGCGGGTGTTCAGGTCGCGGACCTTGGAGCGCAGATGGCCGCGGAAGGTGATGTCGAGCGGAATCGGCCGGAAGTCCGGCTTGTCGGAAGCGGCCAGCAGTTCGTCGAGGTTCTTGCCGGCCGCCGCCAGCAGTTTGGCGCCGGCATCGCGCGTCATCCAACCGGCGATGGCGAGGCTGGGCTGGCCCTCGGTCAGTTTCACGAACGGCGTTTCGCGGCCCCAGGAACTGCGCACCACGTCCCATCCGTATCCCGCGGTTTCGTTGGTGTGGATGATGATGAGTCCGCGCGCGCCGCGGCGTACCGCTTCTTCGTACTTGTACACCCAGCGGCCGTAGAACGTGAGCGCGCGGCCGTCGAAAAATTTGGGGTCGTTGGACGGCGGCTCGTTGGTAAAGACGAGAAGCAGTTTGCCTTTGACGTCGAGGCCCTTGAAATCGTCCCATTTGAATTCCGGCGCGGTGATGCCGTGGCCGGCGAAGACGGCCTGCGCCTCGAACTGAGTGTCGGTCTGCTGGGTCTGGCTGACGCCCACGAAATCGTCGAGCCATTGGAACGCGAGTGTTTGGCCGGCGGCAGCCGCCGTGAGGGTGGCGTCGGGCTGGGTCTCCACGCCCACCAGTGGCACCTTCTGGAAATAGGTGCCGTTATCGCCCGCGGGCTTAGCCCCGGCGAGTTCGAACTGGGTAGCGATGTACTCGGTGGCGATATCGCCGCCGCGCTGGCCGACGCCCCGGCCTTCCAGGAGATCGCTGGCGAGGAAGCGATCGTGCGCACGGATGCGCGCGGCAGAGATCTCGGGGCCTTGGGCCCACGCTGAAAAAGCAATCACTGCTATACCGATAGACTTTACCATAATTGTGCTATCCTAATAAAAAGGTGGGCCATGGATGGACACGGCCATCCGTGGCTAATTCTACATTATGCCGACCCGCACGCTGACCGATTTGCAGGCCCTGGAAGCCGAGAGCATTCACATTTTGCGGGAAGTGGCGGCGGAATTCCAGCGCCCGGTGATGCTCTATTCCATCGGCAAGGACTCCTCGGTGATGGTCCGCCTCGCGCAGAAGGCCTTCTATCCGGGACCGCTCCCGTTTCCGCTGCTGCACATCGACACCAGCTACAAATTTCGCGAAATGATCGAGTTCCGCGACCGCTTCTGCGCCGAAATCGGCGCGCGCCTCATCGTCCACACCAATCGCCGCGCGCTCGACGAAGGCGCCAATCCTTTTCGCCTGGGCACGCAAAAATGCTGCGGATTGCTGAAGACGCGCGCGCTTCTCGATGCGCTCACCGCCGGGGGATTCGACGCGGCATTCGGCGGGGCCCGGCGCGACGAGGAGAAATCGCGCGCCAAGGAGCGCGTCTACTCCTTTCGCGATTCCTTCGGGCAGTGGGACCCGAAGAATCAGCGCCCCGAGCTCTGGAATCTCTTTAACAGCCGAGTGGATAAAGGTGAGTCCATCCGGGTATTTCCGCTCTCGAATTGGACCGAGCTCGACATCTGGGACTACATCCACCTGGAGAATATCCCGGTAGTCCCGCTCTATTTCGCCAAACCGCGGCCGATGGTAGTGCGCGGGGAAACGTTGATTCCGGTGGAGCACGATATCCCGCTGCTCCCGGGCGAGAAGCCGCAGATGGTGATGTGCCGCATGCGCTCGCTGGGCTGCACGCCCTGCACCGGCGCCATCCGCTCCCAGGCCGACACGGTGCCGAAAATCATCGCGGAAATACGCGAATTCCGGCGCTCGGAGCGCGAGAATCGCGTGATCGATCACGACCAGGAAGGCTCCATGGAGCTCAAGAAACGCGAGGGATACTTCTGAGCGAGCTCCTGCGGTTCACGACGGCGGGCAGCGTGGACGATGGCAAATCCACGCTGATCGGGCGCCTGCTCTACGATTCACAAACCGTCTACGAAGATCAGCTCGCGGGTATTCGCAAGGCGGCGAAGCTCAACGGGGGGCTCGATCTTTCGCTGCTCACCGACGGCCTGCGCGCCGAGCGCGAGCAGGGCATCACCATCGACGTGGCCTACCGCTATTTCGCCACGCCGCGGCGCAAGTTCATAATCGCCGACACTCCGGGCCACGAGCAGTACACGCGCAACATGGCTACCGGCGCGTCGACGGCCGATCTAGCCATTGTGCTGATCGACGCCCGCCACGGCGTGCTGGCGCAATCGCGCCGGCACGCGTTCATCGCTACGCTGCTGGGCATCCGGCGCCTGGTGATCGCGGTGAACAAGATGGACCTCGTGGGCTATAGCGAGGACGTTTTCCACGCCATTTGCGCGGATTTCCGCGCGTTCGCCAGGCAGATCGGCAATCCGCCGGATCTGCAATTCATTCCCGTGAGTGCGCTGCGCGGAGATAACGTAGTGGCGCGCAGTTCGCGCATGCCGTGGTATCGCGGGCCGGCGCTGCTGGAGCATCTGGAGACCGTGCCGGCCGCCGCCGAGAAACGCGCGCTGGGTCTGCGCCTGCCGGTGCAATACGTGATTCGCCCCAACCAGGATTTTCGCGGCCTCGCGGGGCAACTGGCCTCCGGCTCGATCCATCCCGGCGACGCGGTAGTGGTGCTGCCATCCGGCCGCGAGACGCGCGTACGCTCTCTCGTCGCGCGCGAGGGCGAATTACACGAGGCGTTCGCGCCGATGTCCGTCACGGTGTGTCTCGAAGACGAGGTCGACGTGAGCCGCGGCGACATGCTCGTGGCGCGCGACGATCTTCCTTCTCGCGTGCAGCGCTTCCAGGCGACCCTGGTGTGGATGAACGAGAAAGCCGCGGCGCCGGGCCGGCCCTACCTGCTGAAGCACACTACGCAGACCGTATCGGCGCGCATCGCGGAGATACGGCACCGCATCGATATCCACACTCTGGGCGCTCAGCCGGCCGGCGAATTACAGCTCAACGAAATCGGCGTTGTGCTGGTGGAAGCGCAACGGCCGCTGTTTGTCGATCCGTACCGAAACAATCGCGCCACCGGCAGTTTCATCCTGCTCGATCCGCTCACCAATGAGACGATGGGCGCGGGCATGATAGAGGCGGCAGCGGCGGAGAACATGGATGCGCCGCGCGGCGGCTCCGTCACCATCGAAAACGATCCTGACACCCTCTGGCTGCTGGCGCGCCGGCTGGTGGAAAACGGCCATCCGGTAGTGGTGCTTTCCAACCAGCGCCTGCAAGTGGGCGCGGCAAGCGCGGCTTCGCATGTCGAATTGTCCTTCACTCCGGCCGCTCTCGCGGATCATTCCACACACGCGTTGGAAGAAATCTCCCAGGAACTGGTGCGCCGAGGGATAATCGCCGAAAATTAGCGAAACTTTCCACGCTCCGCAGCCATAATCATATTCAGGAGCAATTTTACGAAGATGAGATCGGCGCAGTTGTTAATGTTGTTGGCCTCGGCGGGCACGATTTACGCTCAGATTCCCTCGAATTGGGATACCAGCGGAAATAGCATGTTGAACGGCACCTATTATTTCCGCCAGGTAGTCTATACCGTGGGCGACTCCTCCGGAGACTTGGGCGCCGCCGACACTGTTTATGGCGAGATCACCTTCAACGGGAACGGCGGCTACACGATTAGCGCCGCGGGCGCGAACGGCGGCGCGGTGGTTGTAGATGCTTCGCAGGGCGCTGGCGTCCTGCCCGCCACCACCGGCACTTATGCTATTGGCGCCGGCGGTTATGGCTACATTAACAGTCCCGCGGCAGCCGGAGACGCCGTTTTCGGAGCGGTTTCGGCGAACGGCGTGTTCGTCGGCAGCAGTACCGACAATAGTTTCGGGTATAACGATTTGTTCATCGCGGCTAAGATCGCGAGTCCGGCGTTCACCAACTCCAACTTCACCGGCTCCTGGACATTTTCCGATTTCGACCCGAATATCAACGAAGAATTCCAGGCTGCGGGTATGCTGAACATGATTTTCACGGCAAGTCCGGATGGCGCCGGGCATTTTAATGCCGGTGTGGTGAAAGGTTATGTGAACGGCAGCAGCGAAGCGTACACTCAGACTTCCAGCGGTCTTCCCTTCCTGTTCAGCAACGGCGCCGCGGTGGTGACGTTTCCAGCTCTATCCAACAACACGTCGTTGATCTACGGGCAGAAATATTTTTATTTCTCGCCGGATGGCAATTTCGCATTCGGCGGAGCGCCCAACGGCTGGGACATTATCGTGGGGGTGAAAACCACGTCGACACCGGCGCTTTCCGGCCTGTACTACCAACTCGGGCTGGATGAGGTCGAGGGCGATCTGGACACGTGGTTCGGTTCCGTTAACTTCCTTGCCGGCGGGTCTCCGCAGACTCTGATCGGCCACCAGCGCGTCAACGATTTTGGCGGCACACTGAATGAGCCGGATGGCGCCATGCTATACGACTACACTTACACGAATACGATTGCGCTTAGCGGCAACGAATACGCTACGGACTCCACGGGTTTCATCGCCGGCGATGGCGGACAGGTACTGATTACCACCGGGCTCGGGGGAAGCCTGGCGATCAGCGTCGCACTACAAGCGCCCACCCCGACTGGCACGGGGGTATTTCTGAATCCGCAAGGCGTGGTGAATTCGGCCAGCGACGCGCCGTACACCGCGCGCATCGCGCCCGGCGAATTGCTGACGCTATACGGTTCGAACCTGGCGCCCTCCACGATGGTGGCGGGAAGTCCGTTCCCCACGACCGGGCTCAACGGCGTACAGGTCACGATCGGCGGGTATCCCGCGGCCATTTACTATGTGAGCGCGACGCAAATTTCCGCCATAGTGCCGTATGAAGTAACTGTGGGGAGCGTGGCGACCATCCAGGTAAACAACAACGGAACCCTGTCTAATAAGGTAACCCAGATCGTGAGCTACACCGCTCCGGGCGTGTTCACGCAAACGCAGAACGGCCTGAATTATGGAGAGATCGAACACTTGGGCGTCGGCAACTCCGTCTCGCCGCCCGGATCGGTGGTGACCGACGGCAATCCCGCGGCCGAGGGCGAGACCCTGGCGGCTTATCTGACGGGGTTGGGCACGCTCACGGCCGCCATTACCGATGGCGCGGCGGGACCGTCCACAGGGAATGGAGACCCGACCACGAACACGATCACGGTAGACTTCGATGGGGTGGCTGGAACGAATGACTACTCCGGCCTTGCGCCCGGCTACTCCGGTCTCTATCAGCTCAACTTCGCCATCCCGACTTCGACCTCGACCGCGCCAATCACGGTCGGCCCCAATTATTTCGATATCGCGGGCGATGGGCCCGCAGGCTACCTCGATTCGTACATGCAGTATCTGCTGCTGCCGATTCAGGCGACGCCGTCGGACACTGTTACCTCCAACTTCGCGCCCCGGAAGTTACTCCGCTCGCGCAAGGGATCGCCGGCGGTGCGCATTCCGGTTAACAAAATCTTCTTGCAGGCGAAGGCAGGCACGCAGAACTAGAAGCAATGCCCCACGCTGATATATACTGATCCCCAGGGAGCACGGGATGTCTGATGTCAGCCGCCGCCGTTTCCTGGGGACCGGCGCAATGGCCCCACTGATTCTCCACGCCAACGACAAGTCCGGAACCAAACGGCCTGTTCTTGGCTCGGGCGACCACGTCTACGAGGCTTACCACGATTGGGGCGAATTGCCCGCCTCCATCCAGTACGGCAACACGCACGGGGTGGTCGAGGACTCGCAGGGCAGGATTTATGTGCACCACACCGTCGGGTCTACCAGCGAGAGTTCGGACTCGATGGTGGTCTTCGACGCCCAAGGGAAGTTCGTCAAATCGTGGGGCAAGGAATTCAAAGGTGGCGCGCACGGTCTGCACATCCGGCGCGAAGGCAGCACCGAATTCCTCTACCTCTGCGACACCAAACGCGGCGTGGTGGTGAAAGCCACGATCGAGGGCGAAGAGGTGTTCACTCTCGGCTATCCCGACAAGTCGGAGGCGTATAAGCCCGGTGCGGACGGCAAACTTCCCAAGTACAGCCCGACCAATCTCGCCATCGCGCCCAACGGCGACCTGTATGTCGGCGATGGCTACGGATCGAGCTACATCAATCAGTACAATTCCAAAGGCGAGTATCTGCGGACCTTCGGCGGCAAGGGCAAGGAGGCCGGTAAACTGGATTGCCCGCACGGAATCGCGGTCGATATGCGGACCGGCTCGCCCGTCCTGACCGTTGCCGACCGCGCCAACAATCGCATTCAGCGATTCACGCTCGCGGGCGAGCACATCGATTTCATTGCCGGCACGAATCTGCCGTGCCACTTCAGCTATTTCCGCAATGGCGACGTGGTGGTTCCCGATCTGGGCGCGCGCGTCACGCTGATGGATCGCCATAACCAGGTGATCGAGCATTTAGGCGACGATTCGGCGAGTAAGTGGCAGGACACGCGCAAGCTTTCGCGCGATCAGTTCACTCCCGGAAAATTCGTCTGCCCGCACAGCGCCTGCTTCGACCACGAAGGCAACATATTCGTGGTGGAATGGGTGGAAGTCGGGCGCGTCACGAAGCTGAAGAAGGTGACTTAGCCGCCGATGAACGCGGATTAACGCCGATTGAAAACAAGCAACCTATCCGCGTTCATCTGCGTTTATCGGCGGCTATGTGCCTTTTTTCAACAGCCTGTTACGCCAGCATCTTTTGCACCACCTGCCCACTCACGTCCGTCAACCGGAAATCGCGGCCCAGGTGGTGGTACGTCAGCCGCGTGTGTTCGAGACCCAGGCAATGGAGGATGGTCGCCTGCAAATCGTGCACGTGGACTTTATTCTCGACGATGTTCATGCAGAGATCGTCGGTCTTGCCGATGACTTGCCCGCCCTTGATGCCGCCGCCCGCCAGAAACAAACTGTACGCCAGCGGATGATGATCGCGTCCGGCATTGTTCACGTCGCGCGGATCGCGAATCTCCACCATCGGCGTGCGTCCGAATTCGCCGCCCCAAACGACCAGCGTGTTGTCGAGCAGGCCTCGCTGCTTGAGGTCCTTGATGAGCGCGGCGGTCGGAAGATCGGCCAGATCGCAGTTTTTCTTGAGCTTGCGATTGAGGTCGGAGTGATCGTCCCAGCTTGCGTGGGTGAGCATCACGAAGCGCACCCCGCGTTCCACCATCCGCCGCGCCAACAGGCAGTTGATGGCGAACTGGGAAGCCGATTTCGGATCGTGAATGCCATAGAGGGCGAGCGTTTCCGGCGATTCCTTGGAGAAATCCAGCAGTTCCGGCGCGGCGGCTTGCATGCGGAATCCGAGCTCGTAGGAAGCGATTCGCGAAGCGATTTCGAGATCGCCGGTCTGCGCCTGGTGCTCTTGGTTCAAATCTTTGACCGTGTCGAGTGCGGCGCGCTGCATCGATGTCGTGACGCCAGGAGGGTTCGACAGGTACAGCACAGGATCGCCCGAGCTGCGAAAGACCACGCCCTGATACGTCGACGGTAGAAATCCGCTCGACCAGTTCGCCGTCCCGGCGCTCGTGCCTACGCCCGAGCCGAGCACCACGAATCCCGGGAGATTTTGCGATTCGCTGCCCAGCCCGTAGAGCACCCACGCGCCCATGGTTGGCCGGCCCACCTGGATGCTGCCGCCGAAGAGCAGCAGTTGCCCCGGATGGTGATTGAACGCGTCGGTGTACATCGAGCGCACCAGGCACACGTCGTCGGCGCAGGAGCCGATGTGCGGGATGTAGTCGGAGAATTCGATGCCGCTTTGGCCGTACGGCTGGAACGTGCGCGGGCTCGCCAGCACGGCAGCGTTCGGCTTGGTGAAGGCCAGCCGCAGGTCTTTGGTCATTTCGGGCGGAAGCGGCTTGCCGCTCCATTTTTCGAGGGCCGGCTTGGGGTCGAAGAGATCGAGTTGGCTCGGTCCGCCTTCCATGAACATGAAAATCACGTTCTTGGCCTTGGCCGGGAAGTGCGGCTTGCGCGGCGCCAGCGGATTGACCTCGGCCGATGCGGCGCGGCCCTCGCGCTCCATCAACTGCGCCAGCGCGACGATGCCGATCCCCCCCGCGCACTGTTCGAAAAAGCTGCGACGCGTCTGAATTCTGCGAAACTGCTCGCCGTCCATACTCATTCCCTCGTGATGAATTCGTCCAGGTTGAGCATCACACGGCTCAACTCCACCCATGCCGCGGCATCGACTTGCGGCACACCCTCGATCCGGTTGGGAAATAGCGCCGCCACCGCTTTTGCGTCCTGCCCGAGGCTCTCTTTGGACTGCGCGAAGTACCGCTCCATGCGCTCGCGTTCGCGCGCGGAGGGATCGCGTCCGAGCGTCACCAGGAACGCGTAGTTCAACCGGTCGCCGAACGAATCGCCGCCCTCGCGCATCACGCGCAGCGCCAGCCCCTGTGCCGCTTCGAAAAATACCGAATCGTTCATGAGATTCAGCGCCTGCAGCGGCGTGTCGGTACGCTCGCGGCGCGTGCAGGAAAGGTCGGCGTTGGGCGCGTCGAAATTCATGAGCTGCGGGTAGGGCGACGTGCGCTGGAAATGGATGTACATGCCGCGGCGGTAGCGATCGGAGCCGGTGCTTTCCACCCACTTCACCGACCCCGCGTAGGAAAGTTCGGCCACGCCCTTCGGCTGCGGCGGCTTCACGCTTCGCCCTCCAACGCGCAAATCGAGCAATTCCGCCGCGGAAAGCGCTTCGTCGCGGATCAACTCCGCCGGCAGGCGCAGCGCCGATTGCCGCGCCACCAGCGTGTTATCGGGATCGCGCGCCTCGAGCTCCGGCCGCGCGTTCGACGACTGGCGGTATGCCGCCGACGTCACCATGAGCCGAATCATCTGCTTCACGCTCCAGCCGCGCGCCACGAATTCCGACGCCACCCAGTCGAGCAATGGCGGATTCGTGGGCCGGTCGCCCTGCGTGCCGAAATCCTCCGCCGTGTGCACGATGCCACGGCCGAACAACTCCTGCCAGAAGCGATTCACGGCCACGCGCGCGGTGAGCGGATTGTCGGGCGCGACCAGCCAGCGTGCCAGGCGGAGCCGCGGCGGCTCTGGTCCGGCGGGCAGGGGAGGCAATACCGCAAGCGTGTCCGGCTGCACCTCCGCGCCGTGCTCGCGCCAGTCGCCCTTGACGTGCACGTACGTCTTGCGCGGCGTATCGCTCTCCATCAGCACCGGCGCGTAGCTGATCTGCGGGGCCGACGCGCGTACTTCATTGAGCTTCGTGCGAAGCTCGTTCAACTTCAGGCTCTCACAGTAAGGCTTCGGAAACAGATTGCCGCACGAGCCGATCAGCGTGTCGGTCATCGCCGCCTGCTGAACTTCGCTGCGTTCGGCAGGGTCCGTGTAGAGCACCTTTTTGGCGTTATCGACGGTGTGGGTGAACTCGCCGTAGGCGAAATCCCAATCTTCGTGCTCGCCCTTGTGTTCCTGTGCGTAGCGCAGCTTATTTTCCCAGTCGGCCTGCACTTCGGGAATCTTGTACTGATCCAGCAATTCCTGACGCTGTCGCTCGTATTCCGGGCGCGCCGCCATCCACGGGCCGATTTCGCCGGCGAGCGGCGCGGGGACATCCACTTCATCTTCAGTATTGAAGAAAGCGGCGAACTGGTAGAACTCCTTTTGGCTGATAGGGTCGTATTTGTGGTCGTGGCACTGGGCGCAACCTACGGTGAGCCCCAGCCAGACGGTCCCCAAAGTCGCCGCGCGATCGAGCACCTGCTCGTCGCGGAACTGCTCCGGGTCGGTGCCGCCTTCGCGATTGGTGAGGGTGTTGCGGTTGAACCCGGTGGCCACCAGCATTTCCTGATTGCGGTGCGGAACGAGATCGCCCGCGAGCTGCTCGATGGTGAATTCGTCGAACGGCAGGTCGCGGTTGAAGGCCTCGATCACCCACTGGCGATAGCGCCACGCCCACGGGCGCGTGCGGTCTTTTTCGTAGCCGTCGCTATCCGCATAACGCGCCAGGTCGAGCCAGTAGCGGCCCCATTTTTCGCCATAATGCGGCGAGGCGAGCAGCCGATCTACCACGCGCTCGTAGGCATCGGGGCGATTGTCGCTGACGAAATCGCGCACTTCGTCGGGCGATGGCGGAAGTCCGGTGAGATCGAGACTCAGGCGGCGAATGAGCGTCGCCTTCGATGCTTCCGGCGACGGCGCGATGCCTTCCGATTCCAGTTTCGCCAGTACGAAATCGTCGATGGCATTGCGCGGCCAGGCGCGATCTCGCACCGCGGGCGGCTCGGGGCGGGCGATTCTCTGAAATGCCCAATGGGACGGCCGTGCCGCCGCGGTCACCGGCGGAGCATCGGGCCATTCCACGCCCTGGTCGATCCAGGCCCGCAGCAGTCCGATTTCGGCCGCGGTCAGGCGCGCGCCCGCCGGCGGCATCACTTTCTTGTCGGGCGAGACGCCGGCCACCAGGCGGATCAGGCGGCTGCCGGCGCTGTCGCGCGGAACCATCACCGCGCCCGATTTTCCGCCCTTGAGCGCGGCGGCCTTCTGATCGAGCCGCAAGCCGCTCATCTGCTGCTGCGGACCGTGACACATGTAGCAATGGCTCGCCAGCATGGGGGCGATGTCCCGCGCGTAATCGACCTTCACCGTGGCGGCAGGCGGCAGATCGTCCGCGGCCATCGGAAGTGAAATCAGCGCGGCCCAGGCCAAGCCCCGCACGCACCCTCGTAACATGTCTAAATTATATGCGCTGGAGGATCACGGTGAAAATGCAAAGGCACCGCGCTGTGAGAGATTACTGAGCCACGACCGCAAGGGAGTGGTGCCTTTCTTCGAACAGTACAGCAAAAGCACCGCTCCCTCGCGGTCGCGGCTCCCCAACTATGCGTTACGCGCTTAATCTTAATGAGCCACGACCGCAAGCAAGGGAACGGTGCCTTCGCCGTTTTTACCACATCCGATGTTTAGGCAGCGGGATCTCCAGGTTCACCGTGGTCGCTGCACCGGGCGACGACTTCATGCGCAGCGTGCCCCCCAACGCGGCGGCGCGGTTCGTCATGCTGGAGAGCCCGTGTCCCGCATGGTGGCCGCGCGGGTCGAACCCGCAGCCGTTGTCGCGAACCATGAGCTGCAACGCGCCGCCGCTCATCGTGAAAACGATATCCACCTGTGTCGCGCCCGAATGCCGCGCGATATTATGGATGCATTCCTTGAAGATCAGGAATATCTGGCGGCGCAGATCGGCGCCTAGCGTCACCTGGCTGGACGCGCCCTCCGCGTCGAAAGTAAAGTCGATTCCGCCAGGCACCAGCATCTCCCCCGCGAACTGCCGCATTCTACGGGTCAGATCGAGCAGGTTGTCGCGTTTCGGATTGACTGCCCAGACGATGTCGGACATGGAGTCCACCAGTTCGCGCGAGATGCGCGCGATGCCGCCCAGCGGGTCGAGTTCCTCGGCGCCGGCTTCATTCGGCCGCCGCGCCACTTCGCTCAGGATCGCGATTTGCGAGAGGCTCGATCCAATGTCGTCATGCAGGTCGGTGGCGATGCGCATGCGAATGTGCTCCAGTTCCAGGATGCGATTCAGCCGGAAGCGGTAGATTCCGTACAGCACCAGGCACGCGATGGCCGCCGCGAGCGCGCGAAACCAGGGCTGGCCCCACAGCGGCGGGGGAATCTGGAAGCCGATGCTCGCCGGTTGTTCAGAGACCTGGCCATGGCTATCGACTGCGCGCACCTCGAAACGGTACGCACCCGGACTGAGGCCGGCAAGATCTACGCTGCGCTGATCGCTGGGCACGCTCCATTGCCCCCCGGCCCCTTCGAGGCGGTACTGATACCGAAGCACCTCGCCGGCCTCGAAATTGAGGCTGGAAAAAGCGATCTGCAGATCGCCGTTCGCGAACTCCAGTCCCGCCAGATTGGTTTCTCCTAATTGCGAGACGGCGTATGGCCGCGCGGCAACCGTCAGTCCGGTGATGCGGATGGGCGGCGGCGCGGAGGGCTGCTCGGGTTCGGGAATCAGTCGCGAAACGCCTTTCGTGGTTGCGAACCAGAGCCAGCCGCGGCGGTCGCGCCACGAAGTGGAGGGCGTGTCATTCGCCAACCCGTCGTTGATGGTGTAGTGAATCACTTGATCGGATGCCGGATCGAGCCGGTCCACGCCGCGTCCCGTGCCGGCATAAATGCGGCCCCAACGGTCGGCCGTGAGGCTGGTGACATGGTCGCTCGTGAGGCCGTGAGACGCATCGTAAATGCGCACCGCGAGGCGTTCGGCGCCGGGAGAGTCGACGCGTCCTAATCCGCCCTCATGGCTGCCGATCCATAATCTGCCGGCGTCGTCGACGAACAGGCTCGAAATGTATCCGGCCGGGATTCCGTCGCGCGCGCCGAACTGCGTGAATTTGCCGTTGGTATAACGCACCAACCCGCTCCCGTAGAGCCCCAGCCAAATGTTGCCGGCATGGTCTTCGGCAAATGCGGATACCAGTTGTTCCTCGGGGCCGTTAGTGGGCGGGAGCAGTTGCAGGCCGCCGTTCTCGTCCCAGCGGGCGACGCGATTCGACCGGCCTTTCAAGCTGAGCCAGATGGCGCCGTGCGAATCCTCGAACATCTTGAAGACGTCGGGGAAATCGGGGGTGGGATAGATCCTTTCCGGCCGCGCGTGCAGAAGTTGCCCCATCGGAATCCGGCCCATTCGCACCAGCCCGCTCGAGCCCAGCCACCACGTGCCGGAATGATCCTGCATAATCGGCGCCCACGGCCAGTTGTGGCTGCTCGGATAACGAACCGCCTCGAACTTTTCGCCATCGAACCGCGAGATCTCCGAACGGCGATTGGTGAGATTGTTGGCGGCGAGACAGAGATATCCATCGCGATCCTCAAAAATCAGGTCTGCCCGGTCGTTTGCCAGACCGTCGGCGCGCGTGTACGTGAGGAATCCGCCGCGCACGATGCGCATCAGGCCGGCGCCTTCGCCTCCCACCCACAAATTGCCTTTACGATCGTGAGCCAGTGCGATGATAATGTCGTCGCTCAATCCCTCGGTTTTCGCATACGTGCGAATGCGCGCCTGGCCGTTGGCGCCCATGGTGATGTGACTGAGGCCGCCGGCCAGGCATCCGACCCAAATGGTCCGGTCCGGCGCCAGCGAGAGCGCTTTGATGTCCCGGTAGCCGAGCCCATCCGCTTCGGTGTAGATGTGCTCCACGATCTTCTGTCCGGGACGGGGGTCGGCCACCAGGCGGCAGAGGCCCTCGCGCGTACCCGCCCAAATTCGTCCCTCGGTATCCTGAAGCACCTTCTCGACGAAGGTGGTCGGCAAGCCGTTCGCGGTCGAGTAAGCCTCGATCCGGCCGTCCGGATAACGGCGAAACAGGCCGGACCCCGCCCCAATCCACAGCGATCCGCGGCGATCGAACAGCAGGGCGCGCATTTGCTCCGGCCGTCCGTCGTGGGGTACATCCACGTGGATCCACTCCGGGGCACTTCGCACTCCAGCGGCCGGATTCGTCTCGCGGTACACACCGTCGTCCGTCGCCGCCCAGATCGCGCCCATGGCATCCTGGGCCAAGGCGTTGACCGCGCGGAGGAACTCGGGCGCGGGCTGGTGATACAGCGTGAACAAACGAGGAATGCCTTTGGGATGGAAGATCGAGAGACCTTCATCGGTGGCGATCCAATAAGTGCCGTCGCGCGCTTCCAGCACGTCGTTGATTACCGTGCTGGGGAGGCCGTCGCGGGTTCCGTAATTGACGAAGCGGTAGCCATCGAATAGCGAGAGGCCCTCAGCGGTCGAGATCCAGAGGAAGCCGCGCGAATCGGCCAGGATGGCGTGAATGCGGTTGCGCGCCAGTCCGTCGGCGGTGGTGTAGATCTTCACCGGCAGATGCTCGGCGGAAAGAGTCGCGGCGGCGAAAAGGAGAGCAAGCGCTACGAGGATTACGCGTGGTTCCGCACAAAAGGCACCGCTTCCTGGCGGTCGCGGCTCAGTAGTCGTTATGCATCGAGATAGCAGCGGTTGATGAGCCGCGACCGCGAGGGAGCGGTGCCTTTCACCCCTACCGCAGCACGCCATCGCGCAACGCCTTGGCCACCGCTTCCGATTTCGAGTGCACCTGCAGCTTATCGTAGATGCGGCGCACGTGGAAGGAGAGCGTGTTGACCGAAATTCCCAGGTCGGCGGCGGCGGTCTTATAGTGGTGGCCTTCGCCCAGCAGGCGGAGCACGCGCGTCTCCTGCGCGGTGAGAGTGTAATCCGCCATCTCCGGCGGGCGTACCTGGCGAAAGAGCGCGATCACCCGCCGAGCGACTTCCGGCGACATGGGCGCGCCGCCGGAATGCACCTCGCTCACGGCACTGAGAATGCGCGCCGGCGGGGTCTTCTTCAGCAAGTAGCCGCAGGCGCCGGCGCACATCGCCTCGAAAATGCGCCGGTCATCGTCGTAGACCGTCAGCACCAGGAATTGCGCCTGCGGGCAGAGCGATTTCATCACCCGGATTCCGTCGATGCCGGACATCCCGGGAAGGCCGATATCCACCAGCACCACGTCGGGGCACGCCGTTTTCATTAGTCCCAGCGCTTCTTCCACGGAGGCGAACGAACCGCGGCTGCGATATCCCTCCGTGCGGCCTATGAGCAGCGCCAGGCCTTCGCGCACCTCGCGCTGGTCTTCCACAATCGCTACGCGGATCGCATCCGGTTGACTGGTCATCATTCCCAGCTTAGGACATCAGCATAGCAGCTCATTCCCACCAGAATATGTGGTTTGCGCCCAAAAAAACCTTGACTTGTATTAGTTAACTAGTACATTATGTATTTAGATGAATAACAACCGATCCCCATCCCGCAAGAACTTCGAGTTCCGGTTGGACCCCGAGAGCGGTGTACCGGTCTACCGGCAACTCATCGATCAGGTAATGGGGGGGATGGCCGCGGGCGCTCTGGCCGCCGGCCATCAACTTCCCACGGTTCGACAAGTGGCGGTGGATCTTTCGATCAACCCCAACACGGTGGCGCGGGCTTACCGCGAGCTGGAAATTCGCGGCGTGCTGGAGACGCAGCAGGGCACCGGCACCTTCATCAGCCACCAGAAAGTGAAGCGCGACGACCTGGAGCGCGAGCGTCAACTCGCCCAACTGGTAGCCGATTTCGTGGCGCGGGCCGGCGCCGCCGGCTTCACCATCGAAGATTTGCTGGAACAATTGCGCGAACGGCAGAACGGTTCCGAGAAAACGAGGAGATAAACATATGTGGCCGGATCAGAATCAGATGCGATTGAGCAGTGTAGGAGTGTCGTTGTTTGTGCTTTCCCTGGCGGCCGGCGCTTTCACCACGACCGTCACGCACCTCCAGGCGCCGGCGATCGGCGCGACGCTCGTGGGGTTGTATTTCCTTTTCGCCATCCGGGTAGCCGACCAGTGGGAAAAGGTCGCGGTGCTGCGATTCGGGCGATTTACCGGGCTGCGTGGACCGGGGATCTTCCATATGATCCCCATCATCGACCGCCTCAGCCGCTACGTCGACCAGCGCGTCCGCGTGACCAACGTCTCGGCCGAATCGACGCTCACGCGCGACACCGTGCCCGTGAACGTGGACGCCATCGTCTTCTGGATGGTGTGGAATCCGGAAAAGGCGATCCTCGAAGTGCAGGACTTTTCGCAGGCCATCACGCTCAGCGCGCAGACGGCGCTGCGCGAATCGATCGGGCGGCATGAACTGCACCAGATGGTGGCCGAACGCGAAATGCTCGGCAGAGAACTGCAGCGCATTCTCGACGAGAAGACCACCGCGTGGGGCATCACCGTGCAATCCGTGGAGATTCGCGATGTGCAGATTCCGCAGGCATTGCAGGACGCCATGTCGCGCGAAGCACAGGCCGAGCGCGAGCGGCGCGCGCGCACCATTCTGGGCCTGGCGGAAACCGAAATCGCCGAGAATTTCGGCAAGGCGGCGCTCACCTACCAGAACAATCCTGTGGCGCTGCATCTGCGCGCCATGAACATGCTCTACGAAGCCATCAAGGAGAAAGGCGCGATGGTGATTGTGCCGTCCTCCGCCGTGGAGACCATGGGACTCGGCGGAATGCTGGCGACCACGTCGCTGGCCGGGGCGAAAGCGGGGCCGGCATAATGCGGCTTCTGACGATCGCCGCGGCCTTTCTGGCGACCGCGGGATCGACCGGGCCGGAGCCGCTCATTATGGGCTATCTGGGCGGCTCCGGCACCGACGATTGCGACGGCATCGCGGTCGATGGCGCCGGCGATATTTATCTCGGCTGCCATTCCGACTCGCCGGATTTCCCCCACCTTCCTGCCAAGCCCCCGCCGCGATCGAATGCCGACATGGATGCCGTCATAGTGAAGATCGCGCCGAAGACCGGCCGCATCGTGTGGGCCACGCGCACTGGTGGAAGCGACTGGGACGCCGCGGGCGATCTCGAGGTGGCGAAGGATGGATCGGTCTACGTGCTGGGACAGACGCAATCAGCCGATTTCCCAACCACTCCCGATGCCGTCCAGCGCAAGTTCGGCGGACCGCGCCGCGATGCCGTGGTGTTGAAGCTCGATGCCACTGGAAAAATCGTCTATTCCACCTTTCTCGGCGGCTCGAAGAACGACGAAGCTACTGCGATGGCGCTGGCGGACGACGGCACGGTCTATGTAGGCGGTACCACCTGGTCGGACGATTTTCTCGGTGTGCGCGCCCGATTCGGACCCGGCGGAGCGCCGGACGGTTTCATTGCGCGCTTGCGGCCGGGCGATCCGAAGAGCCTGCAGACGGTGGTGCTCGGAGGCAAGGGGCGCGACCCCGTCGGCAGCCTGGCGCTCGATCATGCGGGCAATCTTTTTGCCTCTGGCGCCACTTCTTCCAGCGATTTTCCGCTGAAAAACCCCCTGCAGGCGCACTTGGGCGGCGAGCTCGATGGCTTCCTGATGAAACTGCGACTCTCCGACTGGAGCTTGCTCTTTTCCACTTACCTGGGCGGGTCGAAATTGGACTTTGTAATGGCCGTCGCACTCGATTCCGCGGGCAATCCAATCGTCTCTGGCACCACTGGCTCGGACGACTTTCCGACCACCCCAGGAGCGTATCAGCGGCAGCGCCGCGGGAATTATGACGCCTTCGTCACCAAGCTCGATCGCGATGGCGGACGAATCATCTGGTCGACATACTATGGCGGATCGACGGATGGCCCGGGACCCTACGACAACGGCCGCATGGCGGTCGACGACCAGGGCCGCGTCTGGATCGACGGCATGACAGCCGCAACCGACCTGCCCACGCGCAACGCGTTTCAGTCGTCGTACGGCGGCGGACATCTGGACGGGTTTCTCGCCGCTCTCTCGCCCGATGGTTCAAAGCTCTGCTACGGCACTTACGTGGGGGGGCCCGGCGAAGATCTTCTGGAAGGGATCGCGGTCGGACACGGCAAAGTGTACGCCTCGGGCATTTCCGCCTCGAAGACGTCGCCGCAGAAGGGCTGGCACGTGCAATCGGGCTTCGGCGGCGGGCCGTACGACGCGATCGTGATCGGCGTCGATACCACGCGATTACCGAAATAGATCGGCCACCTGGAGCGAGAGCTTATCCACATCGAAATCGGTGCGATTCGCCAACACCACGATGGTCAGCTTTTCAGCGGTGAATCGTTGGATGATCGTCACGAATCCGCGCGTACCCCCGGGATGGTACATGCGCGCGCGTCCGTTGTACCGGTCGAGAAACCAACCGAAGCCGTACGACACGGGCCGGCCCGGTCTGTTTTCGCCGCCGGGCGCGGGCGGCAACATCGTCTCGCCGCCGTCCGCAAGCTTCACCGGCGTAAGCGCGGCCTTCATGTTCGATTCCGGCAGCAGAGTGTGCTTTTCCAGCGCCTCGTCCCATTTCGCCAGATCGGTGAGGTTCGAATAAACCCCGCCATCCCCCAGCGTGGCCGAAGCGGCGCTCTGATCGGTCTCCTGGAACCCGCCCGGACCTTTTGTGTGTCCGAACGCGCGATTCCGTAGGCTGTTCCTCCCCTTCACGAAGGCCACGGTCTGATCCATACGCAGCGGCGTGAAAATGCGCCGGCGCAGGAATTCCTCGAACGAAAGGCCCGACGCCTTCGCCACCACAAGGCCAAGCACCACGTACCCCGAATTGCTGTACTCCCAACTCGTCCCCGCCGCGAATTTCCCCTTGGTCTCCTTCTCCAATAGCGCCAGAACTTCCTCATCCTGAATTTGGCGGGTCTCGCTCCACGGACCGCCCTCCATCAGTTCCCCATAGTCGGGCATCCCCGAGGTGTGCGTCAGCAGATGCCGTACCGTGATGGCGCGGCCGTATGCCGGAAACTCAGGGAAGATTTCGGTCAGCGGCTCGTCGTAGCGCAGCTTGCCGTCATGCACCAGCAGCATGATCGCCATGGCGGTGAACTGTTTGGTGAATGACGCTAACCGGAAATCCGTGTGCGCGTCGATAGGCGTCAGCGTTCGCAGATCGCGCACGCCGTATCCACGCTCGAACACGCTTTTCCCGTCTTTGCGCACGAGCACGGCACACCCCGGCGACTTCGCATCCACCAGCGGGGCGAAGATGGCGTCGATCTGCGACGAATCGGCGGCGATCGCGATGCAGGCGGCGATCAACAAGCCGGCCAAAATTCGCATGGCCACATACGGCATTGTACTGTGGGGCAGGCAATCTTGCCTGCTGCCGCCTTTCCAGGCGGCTGGCCGGCGTTTGCAAAACTCTTTATTCAGCACAAAAAGCACCACTCCCTCGCGGTCGCGGCTCAGTAGGCGCAGTTGTTTCAGCACGTGATGAATGAGCCGCGCGCGCAAGCCAGCGGTTTGCTGCTGGTTTCGCAAGTCCCTCACGATTGGCTGCCCCTCAACCTGCGTTATCCTCGTGAGGAAAGGATCACTCATGAAACCAGCCGTTATCATCGCCGCAGTTCTCGCTGCCGCACTTGCCTTCGCCGAAACCAAGGCCGGACTTACCGAATCGGCCACTTTCGACGGTAAGAAAATTTCCATCGTCTACTCCTCGCCCGCGGTCAACGGCCGCGAGGGCAAGCTCTTCGGCAAGGACGGCCGCATCGGCCAGGACCAGACCTACCCAGTGTGGCGCGCCGGCGCGAACGAAGCCACCGCATTCCACACCGACGCCGATCTCGACCTCGGCGGCCTCAACGTTCCCAAGGGCGACTATACGCTGTTCGTGAATCTCGCCAATCCGGCAAGCTGGGAGCTCATCGTCAACAAGCAGACCGGACAGGGCGGCTTGGATTACGACGCGAAGCAGGATCTCGGCCGCGTCAAGATGACCACGGTCAAACCGAAAGCGATGGTGGAGCAGCTCAAGTACACCATCACCTCGCTTGGCGGGAACAAGGGCAAACTCGAACTGGCGTGGGAGAACGTCGGCGCCTGGGTCAATTTCACCGTGAAATAGCGCCATGTCCGAATCGCGCAGGCAGTTTCTAGGCGGCGTGCCGGCGGGACTGATCGCCGGGCCGCGGCGTGCCAAAAGAGCGCGCCCATAGCTTCCGGGCCTCCCGCCGGTGCGCCGCCCGCGTTCGGGACCGCGCCCGAGGCCGGCCCGCCGGTCTCCACCAAGACTTTCGCCGAAGCCGAAAAGCTCGTACAGTTCGAGATGACGCCCGCCGACCGCCGGATGGCTGCGGACAGTTGGCGCCGCACACTGGCGTCTTTGTACGAGCGCCGCACCGGCCCGAAGAAAGTGGCGATCGAGGAGTCGGTCGCGCCCGCCACGCGCTGGGATCCCGTGCTGCCGGGGCTCGCTAACGGACCCGATCGCGACCGATTCATTCGCACCAAAAACGATCCCGGCCCACTGCCTGCGAACGATGCCGACATCGCCTTCGCCCCCCTCACGCAGCTTTCGCGCTGGATCGAAACGCGCAAGCTCACCTCCGAGCGCCTCACCAATATCTATCTCGATCGCATCCAGCGCTTCGATCCCAAGCTGCGATGCGTCATCACGCTCACGCGCGACCTGGCGCTCCAGCAGGCGAAATCCGCCGATGCCGAGGTCGCCTCCGGCAAATATCGCGGTCCGCTGCATGGCATTCCGTTTGGCGTGAAAGACCTGCTCGACACCGCCGGCATTCCCACTACCTGGGGCGCCGAGCCGTATCGCAATCGCGTTCCCGCCGCGGATGCTGCCGTGGTGACGCGCCTGCGCAACGGCGGCGCCGTGCTCGTGGCCAAGCTCAGCCTGGGCGCGCTGGCGCTCAACGATATCTGGTTCGGTGGCCAGACCATGAACCCGTGGCTGCTCGAAGAAGGCGCATCGGGGTCGAGCGCCGGGCCGGGCGCGGCCACCGGCGCGGGGCTGGTCGGATTCTCCATTGGCAGCGAAACCGGCGGCAGCATCGTCTCGCCGAGCATGCGCTGCGGCGTTACCGGATTGCGTCCCACCTTTGGCCGCGTGCCCCGCACGGGCGCGATGACGCTGTGCTGGTCGCTCGACAAGCTCGGTCCGATGACCCGCGGCGTGGAAGACGGCCTGCTCGTGCTCCAGGCGATCTCCGGCCCCGATCCGGGCGACCTCGGGAGCGTCCCGTGCCATCTTGATTTCGACGCTGCGGCGCCTGTCGCGGGACTGCGCGTGGGATATTTCCCCGCGTGGATGAAAGAAGCTCCCGCCACCGATGTGGACCGCGCCGCGCTCGAAACGTGTAGGAAGGTCGGCCTGATTCCGGTCGAGGTTTCGCTGCCCGATTGGCCTTACGACTCGCTCCAGTTGATCCTCTTCGCCGAAGCCGCCGCTTCCTTCGAAGACCTCACCATCTCCGGCGGGCTCGCGCAGCTCAAGGCGCAGGTGCCCGACGCGTGGCCGAACCTGTTCCGCCAGGCGCGCTTCCTTTCGGCGGTGGATTTCGTGCAGGCGGACCGCATGCGCCGCAAGGTGGCGCACGAGATGGCGCGCATCTTTTCGCAAGTCGACCTGCTGCTGGTGCCTTCGCTGCGCGACGAAATGCTCACGCTCAGCAATTTCACGGGCCATCCATCGCTGACGTTGCGCGCCGGCTTCGTCGAGGTCTCGGAAGCGCGCAGCGATTGGGCGCCCGACCCGGCGCATCCACTGCCGAAGTTCTCTCCGCCGCGCCGCGTGCCGCATGGCGTCACGCTTCTCGGGCGCTTGTTCGAGGAAGGCACGGTAGGCCGCGCCGGCATCGCGCTGGAGCGCGAGTTCAACGTCGCGAGCGAGCGGCCGCCGCTGTTCAATTCCTAGTCGGAATCTTCTCCACTCGATCGACTACCAGGTAATCGTAAGGCAGCTTATGCGCCTCCAGCTTCAGCCCCAGTTCTTCCTTCTTCCTGGACGGCACTCGCAATGGAGGGGCCGCAACCCCGCCGGCGATCATCAGAATCGGCTGTCCCGTTCCGCGAGACTCATAGATTGAAAGACTGCTCGATAGAGCTGGAGTGAAGGACATTGACTCCCACAGCGAATAGAACACTGAGTGCGCGTTCTACACTCTCTCTCAGGTCAGCTTTGCCGCGTTGTGGTACCAATAAACCGATGCGCTTCGGCCCCATCCTGAAACGCTCGTTTTACGAGCGGCCTACTGTCGATGTCGCGCGCGATCTGCTGGGCAAGATCCTGGTCCATGGCCCGACCGCAGGTGTCATTGTCGAAACCGAAGCCTATCCCGGCGGCGACGATTTCGCCTCCCATTCCTCCCGCGGAATCACGCCGCGCACCCGCGTCATCTTCGGTCCGCCCGGACACGCTTACGTCTATTTCATCTACGGGATGTACCAGTGCCTCAACTTGGTCTGCGAGCCGGATGGCAAGGCGGGGTGTGTCCTGCTGCGCGCGCTCGATCCGCTCGCGGGCGCCGAAATCATGCGCAGCCGCCGCCCTGCCGCCCCCAAAATCGAAGACCTGGCGTCCGGCCCGGGCAAACTGACACTCGCCATGGCCATTACTCTCCAGCACAACGGCGCCGATGTCACCCGCGGCAGCCTGGTCGTCCGCGAGACGCTCGAAAAGCGCCGATTCGAGATCCGGACGACTCCGCGGATCGGCATCAGCCAATGCGTCGACGCGCCGCTTCGTTTCTTGATCACCGGCAATCGATCCGTCAGCAGGTCCCCCAAAGGCTAAATACCAAACGCCTTGCTGGCGCCTTGAACCAGCGCTAATGTAACGCACGCTATGGCGAACTCTCCCACGGCGTCCACTGCCATGGGTCGAAGTCCCTGCTTTCGCAACTCACTGAAATTCGTCCGCAGGCCGACCCCCGCGAAAGTCAACAGGAACGCCCAGCGAGAGAGATTGGCCAAATCCACGAACTGCACCGGACCGAACACGTGAGCCGTGGCGAGAATCGAGATCGCGAGAAAGCCCAGCACGAACTTCGGAAACTTCTACACTCATTTGCCGGCTCCTTTCTGTGCCACCGTTTGCGGCCTGGTGACTTGAAACGACGCTTCTAAATCGGAGAGAGTGTGCGCCGTTTCTTCGCCGCTCACCGCGAACAACCAGAACTGTTCGAACCGGTGCTGGTTGTAATCGGTCTGAAAAAGGCCCTGCGTCTTGTGCTCGGCTATCAGCCAGTTGGCCACCATCTGATAATTCAAAGAGTCGCGGTACCCAAACGACGCATTCCGGTCCAAAACCAGAATGGGCGTGGCCGCAACGGTGCGGGTGAGGCCTTCGCCGGGCAGGTTCGAGAATTCGCGGACCGCTTCGTCGTTACCCCGCGGCTCGGCGCCGAAGATCAGAGGCCGATCCCCGGAAAGATGCGCGACGGCTTCCAGAGCGAGCATGGTAGCGGCGCGGTGATGACCATGGGTCTCTGCCGTGGGCAGGAGCGTGAACACGGCATCGTACCGTTCGCGGTTCAGCAGGTCGGAGAGAAAACTGCGCAGATAGGCATAATCCCAGTTGCCGGTAGTGGCCGCGCTGGGATCGGTTTCGAAGCCCAAGTCTTTCTGGTCCAGAAAATAATGGCGGCGGATGCCGAGGATCTTCCCGGCATTGATCGCCTCCTTCTTGCGAATCTCCGCCAGATTCGCCCGGCCTTCGGCGGTTGGCGCCAGTGAAACGCCATAAAAATCCTCGGCCAGTGCCGCGTAGCGATACCCGGATTCGCCATTCGTGACGATCGCCTGGTCCACGGTCCAACCGCATTCTCGAACCAGGCGGTAAGTGGCGGCGGCGAAGGCATATTCGTCATCCGGATGGGCGGCAACCATCAGAAGCTTTCCGCTTCTGTTTTGGGCATGCGCCAAATGCTGCAGGAGCGCGCCGCCCGCTAGCGCGATCAGAAAGTCCTTGCGGGTGGGAAGCGGATCGGCACTCATTGTGAGAATGCCTCCGCTGGCAGGTCCGCGCCCGATTCGATTACCAGTTCCGCGATCGTCCGCATGGGCATACGATTGCGGCGGCTGAGCCGGCGAATCCGCAGATATGCCTCTTCTTCCGTCCAACCGAAACGGGCCTGCAAGATCCCCTTCGCACGCTCGAAAACTTTTCGATCCGCCAGTTCCTGGTGGGCCTTTTGCAATTGGTCCCTGAGTGCGGACGCAACCAGCAGAGCGCCCAGCGGAAGGCTCAGGTTCATCAGGAATGACAGCGCGCCGGCGCTCAGCGGCTCATCGCCCTTCAGGCAGAAGTTGGTCAGCCCCACGGCATCGCCGGAATCGAGCAGTGGAACCGAGACAATGCCGTCAAAGCGGCCGTTCTGGAACTCCGGAAAGCGGCTGAATCGCCAGTCGGATGCGGCGTGGGAGCGGAGTACAACGGGCGTTTTGCGATTCCAATGGATGGACGCAGCCTCGCGCACCGGCGCGTAACCCTTTTCTTCCGGCGCCGGCCCGACGAACGCGGCCAGCGCCGCGTCTCCAGCGGCACGGTCGAAGCGGTACACGTAGGCGCCTTTCGCGCTGGTTTGCAGAATTGCCAGGTCGAGAAGCGGCGAAATCGCGCTCGTCTCGCCGGGTTGAACAGTAGGCGTCCGGATTTCCGCCTGTTTTCTGAAAGAAACTACCGGTGTCGCTGCCATAACCTCCTCCAAGTCTCAGATTTACTTGTAGTTACAGTGATGCTGAGCGCTATTGGCAGCGACAACAACAACGCTGGTGCGGGGAATCAGGAAGATGGTTCGAGTACCGCATCGCGTTGTGCTCCATATACTATACTATCCCTATAGACATTATCATGATTGCGAAAAGCCGTCAAGCTTCTTGCTAATCACCCGATTCCCGATCTAGTATTAGTTAATAGGAGCCTTTTATCTTTATCTGAGTCATTATGCGATATCAAGACAATTCCTTGAGTATTGGCGGCACGCCTCTCGTGAAGTTGAACCGCCTGGTAGGGCCTGACCGCGCCCCGGTGTGGGCGAAAATCGAAGGCCGCAACCCTTCGTATTCGGTGAAATGCCGCATCGGCGCCTCCATGGTATGGGATGCGGAAAAGCGTGGAATTCTGACTCCCCGCAAAGAACTGGTAGAGCCGACGAGCGGCAATACCGGCATTGCGCTGGCATTCGTGGCGGCATCGCGCGGCTATCCCATCACGCTCACCATGCCGGAAACCATGTCCCTGGAACGGCGCAAGGTCCTCAAAGCCTTCGGCGCCAATCTGGTGCTCACCGAGGGACCTCTCGGCATGAAGGGCGCCATCGCCAAGGCCGAAGAGATCTATTGCTCCGATCCCAGCCACTACGTTCTGCTCCAGCAGTTCAAAAACCCGGCCAACCCGCAGATTCACCGCGAGACCACCGGCCCCGAGATTTGGAACGACACCGAAGGCGCGGTCGACGTATTCGTCTCCGGCATCGGCACTGGCGGCACCATCACCGGAGTATCGCGGTACATCAAAATCGACCGCGCGAAATCCATCCTCTCCGTCGGCGTCGAACCCGCTGCCAGTCCAGTGATTACGCAAACTCTGCGCGGCGAGCCTGTGAAACCCGGACCGCATAAGATCCAGGGAATCGGCGCCGGCATCATCCCGGAAACGCTCGACCTCACTATGGTGGATCGCGTGGAAACCGTCTCCAACGACGAGGCCATCGAGATCGCACGCCGGCTCGCTCGTGAAGAGGGCATTCTCAGCGGCATCTCCAGCGGCGCGGCGGCTGCGGTCGCGATTCGACTCGCGGCACTGCCGGACTTCGCGGGCAAGACCATCGTCGTTGTATTGCCCGACTCCGGCGAGCGATACCTAAGCTCGGTCCTATTCGAAAACCTCGCGTAAACCTCAGCCGATGAAATTCCGAACGCTTGCCATTCATGTAGGCCACAAGCCCGAAGAGCACCTGGGCGCCGTTATGCCGCCCATTTACCAGACGTCCACATTCGCCTTTCAAGGTGTCAACCGGCCTGGTCCATACGACTATTCGCGTAGCGCCAATCCCACGCGTCGAGCCCTGGAAACCTGCCTCGCGGCTTTGGAAGGCGGGACCGCCGGATTCGCGTTCGCTACCGGCATGGCAGCGGAAACTACCGTTCTGATGCTGTTTAATTCCGGATCGCGAATCATCGTCCACTCCGATCTGTACGGCGGAACGTATCGCTTGCTGGAATCGGTTTTTCGCCGGCTCGGCGTGACCGCGGCCTATGTCGACCTGCGGGATCTGGATGCGCTCGAGAAGGCTTTGGCGCAGGGTGCACACGCCGTGTGGATCGAATCCCCTACCAACCCGCTCATGAATCTGGTCGACCTTGCGCCAGTCGCGGAGATGGCGCACCGGCACGGCGCCCTCGCGATCTGCGACAACACCTTCCTCTCGCCGTACTTTCAACGGCCTTTGGAATTCGGAGTGGACATCGTAGTGCACTCGACGACCAAGTACATCAACGGCCATTCGGACGTGGTCGGCGGAGCAGTCGTAGTCGCCGACCCCGCCTTGGCCGAGAAGATCGGCTTCCTCCAGAATGCTATCGGTACGTGTGCCGGGCCCCAGGATTGCTTTCTCGTCCTGAGGGGCATCAAGACGCTGGCGCTCCGCATGGAGGCGCACCATCGCAGCGCTATCGTGACCGCCCGATGGCTTTCGGCACACCCTAAAGTCGCGTGCGTTCTCCATCCCGGCTTGGAATCCCATCCTCAGCACGACCTGGCAGTCCGGCAAATGCGCGGTTGCGGCGGGACATTTTCCTTCCGGCTGGACGGCGGTCAGGCTGCGGTGTTTCGAATGTTGGAGTCGGTTCGACTGTTCACTTTGGCGGAGTCCCTGGGCGGCGTGGAATCGCTCATCGAGCATCCCGTTACGATGACGCATGCTTCGGTGGCTCCCGAGGCGCTCAGCGCCATGGGAATTACCGCGGACCTGGTCCGCATCTCCGTTGGTCTCGAAGACATCGACGATCTGATCGAGGATCTCGATTCGGCGCTGAAAAAAGCCTGAACGCACCTAGATTCGATATCCTGACCACCCCGCGGATCGGCATCAGCCACCGCGTCGACGCGCCGCTTCGTTTCTTGATCGGCGGCAATCGGTCCGTCAGCAGATCCCCCCAAGAGTAAGTCCCGAACGCCTGCGAGCGAACTCCCGCGTGGCGCCCACTAGCCTATCGGTACGTCTTCTCGGACCTCGGGAGAACCCGCGCGATGTCGACGATTCGCTGCGCACGATGAGGAAAGAAAATGATCCGGAAGTCGCCGGTACGTTTCCGGTAGTAGCCTTTCCAGCCCGTGCCTTGAAGCGCCTTCACGTCGCCCTGGAATGGGTCTTGCTCCATTTGGCTGATGCTGCGGGAAACTTGTCGCTTAGCCTTGTGTGGGAGGCTGTCGATAAAGAGCCGGACATCGTCGGCGATTCTAACCGCCCAGTTCATGCTTCACATCGCGCCACATCTTGAAGCGACCTTCCTTGATCTGTTTCATGCCGCGGCGGACGATTTTAGCTTCCGAGGGCGTCAACACGGTGTCATCGTTTGTCAGGTGCTTCGGCTTGATGAAAACGCCATTCGCCTTCGTAGTGAATGCAACGAAGTCCCCCTCGCGGATATTCAGGGTCTCCATGATGTCGCGGGGGATGACCACTTGGCGGCGCTGTCCCACACGGCCGATCTTTTCAACTGTAGTTCTTTTGCCGGCCATGTCTTCAGATTATCTGACTGTCGGCAATTGTCAAGCTATGGTTTTTCAATGATTTCGCGGAGCCGGGGCACCGGTTAACGACCACGGACATCGCTGCATCCCCCTTTGGTCACGAATACTCCGACATTGAAAGGGCTGACGCAACGCTCCGTCGGCAAGTCCCCCAAACTTATAAAAATTTAATTCGCGAACAATGAAACCCGTACGCTACCCATTCGTCTGAAGTTGTGTTCCGCGTCACGGCGAGCGGCTCCATAGGCGAGGTGTGAGCCCGCCCGCGACTATTCCTCGCTGCGGAGGTTTGGTGTATTCATATGGCGCAAAGCGGAACGAAGCAGCCACAAGCGCGAATCAGCGGCCAGATCATCATCGACGAACTGGTCCGCAACATGGAATTGGGCCAGCTCGAGCTCGGCTACAGCATCCTGTTGCCCTGTCTTTTCAGCGTCTACCTGCATCCCGACGATTACGAGCGCCTGATCGGCGTCCAGGACCTTATTAAAGAAGATGCCCGCCGCGCCCTCACCGCCCGCATGGCGGAGTGGAACAAGAAAGGCGTGGTCCTGCGCCGCGGCGCTCCCCGCAAAGAGTACAAAATCGCACAAAACACCTGGTGGATCGAATTATTCCGCGATGGCGAAAACGCCGTACCGCCGGGCGACGTCGAGATCCATTCCGAGCTGAACGACGTGGTCCAGCCCGGTTACCGCGGCACCAAGACCACCCTGATCGATCGCCAGCCTTCGGTGACTTCAGCGCGCGTGGTGCGCGATCGCGAAAGCACCCGCCGCCAGTCCGATCGCGTCTACGCCGAAATCCGCTATAACGACGATTCCGGCCCGCAAACCTATTTCGTCACCCAGAACGAGGTCAGAGTGGGCCGCGGCGGCGAGGGGCTCTGGGTCGACCTTCCACTCTACGCGAGTGACCAGGTCTCCCGTGAACATCTCCGCCTCCGCCGCGACCCCACCACCGGCGCATTCGCCATCCGGGACCAGAGCCGCAACGGCACCTGGCTGAACGGCCGCCGCCTGCCGAACGGCGCCGAGGCCGCCCTGCCCGACCGCGCCGAAATCCGCGTGGCCGAAGTCATCACGCTCAGCTTCGAGGCGCGCAAATGAAGTGGCTCTACGATCTCCACATTCCGTTTGTCATCGCCTTCCTGGCGTTCGTCCTGCTCTTCATCCTGGCACACGTTCGCGAGGGGCGCTCATGACTCCGCTCGCCGGCGCGGCCACCGACACCGGCATGCTGCGCGATCACAACGAAGATCGCTACTGGATGGATGCCGATCGCGGCGTGTTCCTGGTGGTGGATGGTGTGGGCGGGCAGGCCGCCGGCGAACTGGCTGCCCAGACCGCGGTCGAGGCCATCCGCGAAGGCATGCGCTGGACCGATGCTCCCGCCGAAGAGCGTGTGAAGGCCGCCATCACCGCTGCCAACAACCGTATTTTCCGCCGCGCGCAGCAGGATGAAGAGCATCGTGGAATGTCTTGTGTGCTGACCCTTGCGCTGGTGGAGGACGGAACCATCACCATCGGCCATGTCGGCGATTCGCGGCTGTACCTCTTATGGGACGGCGCCATTCGAAAACTCACCTCCGACCATTCTCCGGTGGGCGAAGACGAAGACGCCGGCGCTCTCACCGAGGAGCAAGCTATGCTCCATCCGCGCCGCCATGAAGTCTTCCGCGATGTCGGCTCGCGCCTCCGCGACGTGGATGACGAGGGCTTCGTCGAAATCCGCCAGGCGCGCTTCCGCGATGACGCCGCGCTCCTGCTGTGCAGCGACGGCCTCACCGACCATCTCACCGCGGCGCATATCCGCACCATCACCGGGCGCTACGATGGCGACCCCGCCCGCGTAGCGGCCGAATTGGTGGAAGCTGCCAACGATGCCGGCGGGCGGGACAACATCACCGCGCTCTTCGTGGCCGGGCCCAAGTTTTGCGGGCGCGGCGGCGTTACCCGGCCGCGCATTGCTCCTACTACGCGCCCGCGCTCGCGCGCCAGCCACTTTGGCGGACGGCTCGCGTTTCTCATCTACGGCGTGCTCATTGGCATCCTGCTTTTGGCGGTGCTGCGCAAATGACTGCCCCCACCCAAGTCGGCCGCTACCGGATCGTCCGCCAGATCGGGCGGAGCATGACCGATGTCTATCTCGCTATCGATACCGTGCAGAATCGCAAAACGGCGCTCAAGCTGGTCCCCCTGGGAAGCGATACCCATTCGCGGCTGGTGATGGAAGCGGAACGCCGCGGCGCCGCGATTCAGCGCGAACTGCGCGCGCTCGATCCGCGCGTGGTGGAAGTCTATGAGACGGGTGACTTCGACGGCTACTTTTTCGTCGCCATGCAATACGTGGAGGGCCGCGACCTCGACAACGTCCTCAACGACGAACACACCCTCGAAAGCCTTCGCGCCGCCGCCATCGCGCTCGAAATCTGCGAGCAGCTCTCCAAGTTCCACACCTGGCGCTCGGCCGTGGTGCATGGCGATATCAAGCCTTCGAACATTCACCTCGGCCCGAACGACACCGTCCGCCTGCTCGATTTCGGCATCGCCAAGACGCTCCGCGACGATTGCGACGCCACCGTGGCGCATTTCGGAAGCCCGAGTTATTGCTCGCCGGAGCGGCTCGCGCGGTCCGAAGTCGATGAGCAATCGGACCTCTGGGCGGTGGGCGCGACACTTTATCAGATGCTGTCGGGCTCGCCGCCCTATCAGGCCGAGAATACCCGCAAGCTCGAAAGCTTAATCCGCTCAAAACGGCCGCCGCGCGCGCTGCCTTCGAGTTGTCCGGCGGCGCTGCGGGCCATCGCCATGAAAGCGCTCGCGCCCGATTCCGCGCGGCGATACCGCTCGGCGCGAGATTTTCAGGCCGATTTGCAGGCGTTCCTGGAGAACAAGCCGGTGCGCGCGGAACTGGAGCGGCGTCACGGCTGGAATGCCGCCGCCACCGTGCAGCGTATCCGGCGGTTCACTCGCACGGTGGTGCGATTCCATCGGCATATTAAGGTGGCCACCGGCGTGAGCTGGTTTCTCCTGGGCATGGCCCTGTGGATCGGCGGGACGCTGACGTGGAATTGGGTGCACGAGCCGCTACTCCCGCTGGGATGGCCCGCAACAGGACCAGGGATCGCCATCCAGCCGCCCTCCGCGCCCAAGGTGCTCGAGAAAGTTCCGGGATTCGCGCCCGACCCGCCGCCGGCGCCCGCGCCCCAGCCGAAGCTGCATCGCAAGCCCAAGCCGCGGAGGTACCACCTATGGCGATAGCCCATACTGAGCCGCGACCGCGAGGGAGCGGTGCTTTTGCTGTGCGGAGCGGTATATGCCCGTCGTCGCCACCCAACCCTCGCCGACCTATGGCGTTTAATTGTGGGGCAGCCAATCCTGGCTGCCGCCGGCTTTCAGCCGGCGAAAACTGCCTGGAAAGGCGACCGCGAGGGAGCGGTTTATGCCCGTAACCAAAAGCTGGGCCGCCCCGGGAGCACGACCCGCGATCGTCGCCATCCAGCCGCCGCGCACCCGCAACGCCGAGCTACTCTGGCTGATCTTCGCATCGCTCTTCGTTGCCACCGGCCTGGCGACGGTCTTCGCCGCCAAATCGCAGGATTTCGCCAGCGTAGAAGAGAAGCTGGCCCACGGCGGACTGGTGAACCTGAACGCCGTCGAAAGTCCCGCCGATCTCGTACCCGTACTGAAATCGCGCGAGGACACCGCCGGCGCGGTATTCGACGTCATCGCGCGCCACCGTCCGCTGCGCAATACCGGCGTCCTCGCGCACGTCCTGCCGCTGGCCAAATTAAAGCCGCGGCTCATCGTTCGCACGCCGCGCCAGTTCCGCCTGGAATTCCTGAAATGGGTGGCGCTCTACTTCGCGGGCTTTTATCTCGTCGCCATCGCCTGGCGCGTCACCCGCTTCCGGGGCGATCGCGCCTTCTTGCCCGCGCTCCATCTGCTCAGCGGTATCGGGCTCGCTCTCATGCTCAGCCTCCGCGACCCATTGCGCGACACACTCGAATTCCAAAAGTTCGCGCTCGGCGTTTTTCTCGGCTGCCTGCTGCTGATTCTCCCCGCGCTCAAGCCGTTCCATTATCTGCGCCTCTCCGATTGGTGCTACACGCCGTTGTTCCTGGCGCTCGCACTCTTCGGCCTCCTGCTGGCCTTCGGCAGAGGGCCGGCAGGCAACGACGCCAAGGTGAATCTCGGCCCGTTCCAGCCGGTCGAACTCATCAAAATCTGCCTCGTGCTCTTTCTCGCCGGTTATTTCACGCGCAATTGGGAGCGCCTGCGCGATCTCCGCGAAAAGCGCATCTTCCCGAAATTCTTTAGGCGTGCCGGCCTGCCGCGCCTGGAGCACGTCGTGCCGGTCGGTATCGCCACCGCGTCCGCGCTGGTGCTGTTCTTCGTCCTGAAGGACATGGGCCCCGCGCTGGTAACATTTTTCGTCTTCCTTGCGATGTTCGGAACGGCGCGGGGGCGTCCCGGACTGGTGCTCGCCGGCATCGTTCTGATGGTCGGTGCGGTCTTCGTCGGCTATCGCGTGGGCCAGCCCAAAACCGTCGTCCAGCGTATCGACATGTGGCTTTCGCCGTGGGATAACCAGGTGCACGGCGGCGATCAACTGGCGCACGCGTTGTGGGCCTTCTCCACCGGTGGACCGTGGGGTTCTGGCCCCGGCTGGGGCGATCCCGGAATGATCCCGGCCGGCAATACCGATCTCGTGCTCCCCGCGATCGGCGAGGAATGGGGCTTCGTCGGCGTCGCCACCGTGCTGTTGCTGGCCGGATTCCTGGTGGCCCGCGGACTTCGCGTGGCGCAGCGCGCGCCAACTCACTTCGGTTTCTTCCTCGGACTTGGACTCTCGAGCCTCATCGCTTTCGAGATGCTGCTCATCAGTTCCGGCGTACTCGGCGTGTTGCCGCTTTCCGGCGTCGTCTCGCCATTTCTCAGCTCGGGAAATACCGCCATGCTGGCGAATTTCCTGATCTTCGCGCTGCTTTTATCCATCTCCGCGGAAGGCGAGCCCGAGCCTCGCCCCTTGCTGAAAACCCGCTCGTTGCGATGGGCCTTGGTCGCCGCGGCATGCGTCCTGCTTGCCGCCGCCGCGCGCTATCAAATCGTCAAAGATGCCGACTACCTGGCGCGCGATTCCCATACCTTCGATAAGGACGGCGTCAAGCGACCGCAGCACAATCCGCGCATGAATTCCCTCGCGCACGAGATCCCGCGCGGTACCATTTACGACCGCAACGGCATCCCGCTCGCCACTTCCGGCTGGAGCGAGCTCGAAAGCCACGCGGCCGATTACCAGGCGCTCGGCATCGACATCGAACAAGCCTGCTCGCGCTTCGACAACCGCCATTATCCGTTCGGTTCGGCCGCCGCGCATCTCATCGGCGACCTGCGCACGGGCGAGAATTTCCACGCCACTAACGCCTCGCTCGTGGAGCACGATTCCAATCGCAAATTGCAGGGGTACGAATACCCGGAACTGGCCGCGCTGGTGCGCTATCGCCATCAACCCGGCAATCAGGGCATCGCACGCCTGCTGGCCCGCGACCGCAACGTGCGCCTGACCGTCGATATCCGCCTGCAAATGCGCGCGCAGGAAATCCTGGAAAGGCATCTCGAGCAGGCGGGCGTGCAGAATGGATCGGTGGTAGTGCTCGATGCCGCGACCGGCGGCGTGCTGGCGATGGTGAGCGCTCCGGCGCCCGATCCGCACGCCGCGCACACGCCCGGCGAACTGCTCGACCGCGCGCGCTACGGCGAGTATCCTCCCGGCTCGACGTTCAAGCTCGTCACCGCGATCGCCGCCCTCCGGCTCAACCCCGAGTTGAAGCATCGCACGTTCCTCTGTCATCGCCTGCCCGATGGCCGCGCCGGAAACACCATTCCCGGATGGAATCGCGCCATCAAAGACGATATCGGCGACGTCGCCCACGGCACGATCGACATGTCCCAGGCCATCACGGTTTCCTGCAATGCGTACTTCGCGCAATTGGGCGTGCACGATGTCGGGTCGCAGGCGCTGGCCGAAACGGCCGCGCAATTCGGCATTTCCACCGGCGATCCTGCGCAGCTCAAGCACGATCTGCCCTTCGCGTCGTACGGCCAGGGCGCGGTGCTCGTCTCACCATTCAAGATGGCGCGCGTCGCCGCCGCCATCGCGGCGGGCGGCAGGATGCCCGAAGGCCGCTGGATCTCCGATGACAGCAACGCACGCACCGATGCGCCGGTGGACGTGCTCCCCGCCGATCAGGCGCAGTTTCTGGCCGGCGCGATGCGCCGCGTGGTGCTCGAGGGAACGGCATCGCACGTGATGGCGGGCACCAAAGTAAGCATGGCTGGAAAAACCGGTACCGCGCAGCTCGGCGAAGGCATGCCGCACGCCTGGTTCACGGGGTTCGCGCCCTACGATGGCGGTGGCCCCCGGCTGGCTTTCGCGGTGCTCGTGGAGCATGGCGGATACGGCGGCCGCACAGCGGCCCCGATCGCACGCGAAGTGATGGAGGCAGCGCACGATCTCGGATTGCTGCCGTAAGGGGTGAATCGATGAACGTGGGACAATTCCTGGAAAAATGGGGCCGCACGATGTTCGAGCGTCCGCTCACTACCTCGCCCGACCCGGAGGAGCCGCCGGAACTGGCGGAAATCCGCCTGGCGATTCTCGACCAGGTGCGCGAGAAAAGCTATCGCGCGGGCGGACGGAAGGTGTTTCCCTTCGACCTCATCCGCGTCGAACTGCACGGCGTCGAGCAAAGCCGCGCGCCCGTGTTCACGGGGCAATTCTTCCGCAAATACCTGGAGCAGGAAGTGCACGGCGCCCTGCGTGCGGCCGGCTGCCGCTATCCGGAAAATCTGCGGGTCGATGTGTCGGCGGCTGTCGGCCTGCCGCAGCGCAACGAACCATGGCTCGTAGTGGAAGCAGTCTCGCTCACCGAGGCTGGCGCGGGCAAAACCACCGCCCGCCTGACGGTGCGGGAGGGCGCCGCGAACACCGCCGAGCTGCGCCTCGATAAGGCCCGCGTCAACGTGGGCCGCGTCGTGGATGTTTACCGTGAGGCCGGTCTCTACCGGCGCAACGACCTCGCGTTCGCCGACGATACCGAGATCAATCGCACCGTCTCGCGCGAACATGCCCACATCACGCATGATCGCGTGAGCGGTGAATATCGCCTGTTCAACGATCGCTGGTATGCGCGCGGCGCCGAGTGCGGCACATGGATCGTGCGCGACGGCATGAGCCAGGAAGTGCACCGCAACGCGCGCGGTACGAAGCTCGAACCGGGCGATGAGATCCACTTCGGAAAGGCCGTGGTAGTGTTCGAAACGCCCAACTAAAGCGTGACGCTCTTCTTGCCGCCGAGTCCATAGTGAATGGTGTAGGTGGTCTGGTTTTTGCCGGCGTCCTGGTGCTGGCCAATGCCGATCACGTCGATCTCGTTTCCGGAGAGCTTGAAAAATAGTGTGCAGCCGCCGGCGTTCTTGCCAATCTTGCCCGCTGAAGCGTGCAGGCACCCCACCGATCCAGTGGGTTTTCCGCGCCCCATCGGGTAGGCGGTCCGAACTGTGCTCAGCGATCCATTCATCGAATTTTGCCTACACCGAACGCGAGGAACGCATCCGAATGATCTTGGCACGGAGGGCAACGCAGTATGAGCAAGACCATTATTTCGAACAAACGCCGGGCATATGCATGCTCAGGATCCACTGCAACCGTAGCGATGTGACGGGTCGGCCATTGCAGATTGCAGTAGTACGAGCTTAAGGCTTGGACTCCTTGGACTCCGAAGATGGTGGATTTAGTTGGAGTGGCTGAGGGATACTAATAAATGGACAGAGGGTCGCCAGCTTTAGGCAAACGACCCTCCGCATAGGCACTGCCATCGCAAGCTGGTAGTGCTAATAGCGCTACTGCGTCCACCACGGGCCACAGCGACAGGCCGCTCAAAGTCAGCGCTGTGGTCCTTCCGGTTTAGGCCCCCGCCGTCGGTGAACTTGAACGGTAGAGGCTACTGCTCTCCTCACTTTAGATATCCAGAAATGTATCATTTCCAAAGCATTACAAGCTTTTTTCCAGAAGGCGCAACTGTGCCGACTTATTTTTGAGAAGGGTTTCCGGTACCTTAACCTCAAGAAACACCTCGGCGTTGATGTTTATGTCTATAGGGATTGCTTTCCGTTCGGCGTAGTCGATACCGGCATAATCCAAGAAGGTCTTGGCTGAGAAGCTGGCGCCGTTACCCTTTTCGTTGTAGCGAATGCGGTAGGCGCGAGGGTCCTTCTTGTTAGCAATGGCCTTCATAGCGATCTTGGCCTCAGCGGGGTCCCATCCTAGCAGGATGTATTCTACCGGTTCCTTCTGGAGAATTCTCGCCGCCGTCTGGTTAAACGTAACTTGCCCAAGCTTGGAAAACGATAGTAATGGACTTCCCATTCGAGGCGTCTTCTTTGTGAACCACTCAATCATAGTCTCAAAACTCTCCTATTCCTAACAGATATAATGGTACCGCGTTCCGCATGTGACGTCAACAGGGACATACGTAGTCCCAGATGTAGACAAAACTACAAACATCCGAGGCCAGCTCGCGAATCCGCAATTAAACGGCATTCCCGAACTGTATACACTACTGTGGTGCCCGTAGCTCAGTTGGACAGAGCGAGGTTGGTCCGCACCGTTGGAACCAGATCAGCCCACACAGGCTTATCCCAAAGTCATTGCGCGCGCTCCCGAGGGTGTACGGCGGCCGTTTGTCGGACGGGTATCGCAGGGCGCCTTAGAAACCAAAAGCCATTTAACCCCGCCCCTGCACCCTTTCGCCCCCCTCCCGCATCCATTAGATGCGTAATCTTGACTAAAAAGTACGGATTAGCTAATGTGGTATCAGCACAACAGCTTAGGAGTCCATCCCGGTGAGTGATTCCACCCAAACCATTGAAACTTTTGCGAATCAGGAATATAAGTGGGGATTCGTCACGGACATCGCGGCCGACACCATCCCCCGCGGCCTGAACGAAGACGTCATCCGCCTGATTTCCGCCAAGAAGCAGGAGCCGGAATGGCTGCTTGAGTGGCGCCTCAAGGCCTACCGCCACTGGCTCACCCTCAAAGAGCCTACCTGGGCGAACGTCCACTACCCCAAGATCGATTACAACGACATCATTTATTATTCTTCGCCCAAGGCCCAAAAAGACGGCCCCAAGAGCCTCGACGAGGTCGACCCGGAGTTGCTGAAAACCTACGCCAAGCTCGGGATTCCGCTGCAGGAGCAGGCGGTGCTCGCCGGGGTCGCCGTCGACGCGGTGTTCGATTCGGTTTCCGTGGCCACCACCTTCAAAGAGAAGCTGAAAGACCTGGGCATCATCTTCGGTTCCTTCTCCGAGGCCGTTCGCGAGCATCCCGATCTCGTCCGCAAGTATCTCGGCTCCGTGGTCCCGACGTCAGACAACTTCTTCGCGGCCCTCAACTCCGCGGTTTTCAGCGATGGATCGTTTTGCTACGTGCCCAAGGGCGTGCGCTGCCCCATGGAGCTCTCCACCTACTTCCGCATCAACGCCAAGGATACCGGCCAGTTCGAGCGCACCCTGATCATTGCCGATGAAGGCGCCTACGTCAGCTACCTCGAAGGCTGCACCGCGCCCATGCGCGACACCAACCAGTTGCACGCGGCCGTAGTGGAACTCGTGGCGCTCGATAATGCGCAGATCAAGTATTCCACCGTCCAGAACTGGTACCCGGGCGACAAGGAAGGCAAGGGCGGAATTTACAATTTCGTCACCAAGCGCGGCGCCTGCCGCGGCGTGAATTCCAAGATCTCGTGGACGCAGGTGGAGACCGGATCGGCCATCACCTGGAAGTACCCGAGTTGCCTGCTGATCGGCGACAACTCCGTGGGCGAGTTCTACTCGGTAGCGCTCACCAACAACTGGCAGCAGGCCGACACCGGCACGAAGATGATCCACATCGGGAAGAACACCACTTCCACCATCGTGTCCAAAGGCATTTCGGCCGGACACGGGCAGAACACCTATCGCGGCGGCGTGAAGATTCTGAAATCGGCCACCGGCGCGCGCAATTACTCGCAGTGCGATTCCATGCTGCTGGGCGACAAGTGCGGCGCGCACACGTTCCCGTATCTCGAAGTGAAGAACACTTCCTCGCAGGTGGAGCACGAAGCGTCCACCTCGAAGATCGGCGAAGACCAGATTTTCTATTGCAAGCAGCGCGGCATTTCCGCCGAAGACGCGGTCTCCATGATCGTGCACGGCTTCTGCAAGCAGGTTTTCAAGGAGCTGCCCATGGAATTCGCGGTGGAAGCGCAAAAGCTGCTGGGCGTGAGTTTGGAAGGAAGCGTCGGATAACAAGCGAATGTCACTACTCGAAATCAAAGATCTGCACGCCACGGTTGGCGATCGCGAAATCCTCAAGGGCATCGATCTCACAGTGGACGCCGGTGAAGTACATGCCATCATGGGCCCCAACGGGTCCGGCAAGAGCACGCTCGCGCAAGTGCTGGCGGGCCGCGAACTGTACACCGTCACTGCCGGTTCGGTCACGTATCAGGGGCAGGATCTGCTGGCGCTTTCTCCGGAAGATCGCGCCCGCGCTGGAATTTTTCTGGCCTTCCAGTACCCGGTGGAAATCCCCGGCGTCAGCAACATGTATTTTCTGAAGGCGGCGCTCAACACCATCCGCAAAAGCCAGGGGTTGGAAGAGCTCGATGCGTTCGATTTTCTTAGCCTGGTCCGCGACACGATGACGCTCATGAATATGGACCAGACGCTGCTCAATCGCCCGGTGAACACCGGTTTTTCGGGCGGCGAGAAAAAGCGCAATGAAATCTTCCAGATGGCGGTGCTCGAGCCGAAGCTGGCGGTGCTCGACGAGACCGATTCCGGCCTCGATATCGACGCCCTGAAGCTGGTGGCGCATGGCGTGAACACGCTGCGCTCGCCGGAACGGTCGATGATTGTGGTGACGCACTACCAGCGGCTGCTCGAGTACATCGTGCCGGATTTCGTCCACGTTCTCTCCGGCGGCCGGATCGTGAAATCGGGCGGCAAGGAGCTGGCGCTGCAACTCGAAAAAGAAGGCTACGCCGGCCTCGGCATCGCCGATGACGAGGAAGTGGTGATGGCATGAGCGCGGTCGCCGAACAGACCGGCCAGTGGCTGGCGGAATTCACCAGACAGGAACGTGTCGCTCCCTGGTTGCAGGAGTTGCGCGATAGCGCCTTCCACCGTTTCGCCGAGCTCGGTTTTCCCAACACGCATGACGAGGAATGGCGATTCACCAACGTTGCGCCGATCGCGCGCGCACAGTTCGCGCACGCGGCTTCGCTCCCGACGGTCACCGATGCGCCGGGCGAAGACGAGGCAAATCTCGCCGGACAGTACCTCGCTAAATTGGCTTCGTTTCGTAATCATGCTTTCATCGCGCTAAACACAGCATTTCTAAAGGACTTAGTCGTAATTCACGTGCCCCGCGGCGCGGTCCTCGAAAAGCCCATCCGCATCGATTACACTGCTGCCGATGGCGCCCATACCGCTCCTCGCGCGCTTATCGTAGTCGGCCCCGACGCCCATTGCACCATCGTGGAGAGCTACTCGGGAACCGGCCGCTACTTCACCAACGCCGTCACGGAGATCGTGGCCGGCGCGGGCGCCGTGGTCGACCATTATAAGGTCCAGCGCGAAGACCCTTCCGCCTTCCACGTCGCGACCCTCGCCGCGCAACTCGGCCGAAGCACCAATTTCTCCACCCACTCCATTTCGCTGGGCGGAGCGCTGGTGCGAAACGAAGCCAATGTGGTGCTCTCGGAAGGCACCGAGGCGACCGTCAACGGCCTCTACATCGTGAACGGAACCCAGCACGTCGATAATCACACGTCCATCGACCACGCCAAGCCGCACGGTACCAGCCACGAGCTTTACAAAGGCATTCTCGACGATAAGGCGAGCGCTGTCTTCAACGGCCGCATCATCGTCCGCAAAGACGCGCAGAAGACCGATTCCAAGCAGACCAACAAGAACCTGGTGCTGTCGGACGACGCGGTTATCGACACCAAGCCCGAACTGCAAATTCTCGCCGACGATGTGCGCTGCACCCACGGCGCCACCATCGGCCAACTCGATGCCGAATCGATGTTTTACCTGCAATCGCGCGGCATCGGCAAGCAGCAGGCCCGCAGCCTGCTGACTTACGCCTTCGCGCAGGATATTATCGACCGGATTCAGGTCCCGGACCTGCGCGGGCAATTGGAAAAATTCCTCTTCGAGAAATTCCATGAGCACGCGAAGTAGGCAACCCCTTATTGAACTAGTCAACCCCTTACTGAGCCGCGACCGCGAGGGAGCGGTGCCGTTTGCAACAGCCTTGGTGACCTATGCCAACTAGCGTGATCGCACCCGCCTTCGACGTCGAAAAAATCCGCGAGGATTTCCCCGTCCTCAAGCAGCACATTCACGGCAAGCCGTTGGTGTACCTGGACAGCGCAGCCACCGCGCAAAAACCCACTTCCGTCATCGACGCCATTCGTCATTTCCACGAAGTGGATTGCGCCAATATTCACCGCGGCGTGCACGAACTGAGCCAGCGATCCACCGCGGCCTACGAAGAAACCCGCGTCAAAGCCAGGCACTTCCTCAATTCCAAAACCACCAACGAACTGATTTTCGTGCGCGGCACCACCGAGGGAATCAACCTGGTGGCCAGTTCGTGGGGCCGCAAGAACGTCAAAGAGGGCGACGAAGTGATCATCTCCGCCATGGAGCACCACTCCAACATCGTCCCTTGGCAAATGTTGTGCGAAGAGAAGGGCGCGAAGCTGCGCGTCATTCCCATGAACGACCGCGGCGAGCTCATCCTCGAAGAATACGAAAAGCTGCTCAATCCGCGCACCCGCATAGTGGCCGTCGCGCACGTTTCCAACGCCCTCGGCACCGTCAATCCGGTGAAAGAGATCATCGCCATGGCCCACAAGGCCGGCGCCGTCGTGCTCATCGACGGCGCGCAGGCCGCGCCCCACATTCGCCTGGACGTGCAGGATCTCGACGCCGATTTCTACACCATCTCCGGCCACAAAGTGGTGGGGCCGACGGGCATCGGCATCCTTTATGGCAAAGCCGATCTGTTGAACGCCATGCCTCCCTATCAGGGCGGCGGCGATATGATCAAGGTGGTCACCTTCGCCAAGACCACCTACGCCGATCTGCCGTACAAATTCGAAGCCGGCACGCCGAATATCGCCGGCGGAATCGGGCTCGGCGCGGCGTTCGATTACGTGAATGCCATCGGGCTCGACAAAATCGCGGCCTACGAGCACGAATTGCTGCAGTATGGCACGGAAGTGCTCTCGCGCATTCCCGGCCTGCGGATTATCGGTACGGCGCGCGAAAAAGCTGCCGTGCTTTCGTTCGTAATGGAGGGAATCCATCCGCACGATATCGGAACCGTGCTCGACCGCCAGGGAATTGCGGTGCGCACCGGCCATCATTGCGCCCAACCGGTCATGGATTGGTTCAAGGTAACGGCTACTACACGAGCGTCGCTGGCGTTTTATAACACCGCGGCGGAGATCGACGCGCTGGCGGCCGGTCTCGGAAAAGTGAAGGAGATTTTCTCCTGATGGTTGACGATCTTTACCAGGATCTCATCCTGGACCACAGCAAGCATCCGCGCAATTGTCATGCGATGGACGATGCCACCCGCAAGGCCGAGGGCTACAATCCTCTCTGCGGCGACAAGCTCAGGCTCTACATCAAGATGGATGGCGACGTGGTGAAGGACGCCAGCTTCGTCGGCTCCGGCTGCGCGATTTCCACCGCGTCGGCCTCGCTCATGACCGAAAGCCTGAAAGGCAAAACGCGCGAGGAAGCTCTCAAGCTGCTCGACAAGTTTCACGATCTGCTAACCACGGACACCCCCGTGACGAAGGACCTCGGAAAACTGGTGGTTTTCTGCGGCGTGCGCGATTATCCCGCCCGCGTGAAGTGCGCCACGCTTGCCTGGCACACGCTGAAATCGGCGCTCAACGGCGCCACAGACCCGGTGACCACGGAAGAATCACTTTGAAAGACCAGGTGATAGCCGCGCTGCGCAAGGTCTACGACCCGGAGATGCCCGTCAACATCTACGAACTCGGGCTGATCTACGACTGCGCAGTCGATGACGGCGGTAACGTCGCCATCCGCATGACGCTCACCGCGCCCAACTGCCCCGTGGCGGGGACGCTGCCGGGCGAAGTCGAACGGGCGGTGCGCGCCGTGCCCGGCGTCACCAGCGTAAAGCTCGAACTGGTCTTCGATCCGCCCTGGAGCAAGGCGCGAATGTCGGAAGCCGCCAAGCTGGCGCTCGGCATCGAGGACATTATTCCGATCGCGAGGCTCGATAGAAGATGAAACTCACTGCCAACGAAGAATACGGCATCCGCTGCCTGGTGCGGATTGCTTATGCCGGCTATTCGGGGCAAGGCCTCACCATTCCGGAAATCAGCCAGGCGGAAGGCGTGTCGGCCGCCTATGCGGCCAAGATCCTGCGCGTGCTTCGCAAAGGCGGATTCGTCAAAGCGGCGCGCGGCAAAGAAGGCGGCTACACGCTGGCGCGGCCCGCGGAAAAAGTCGTGATCGGCGACGTGATCGACGCACTCGGCGGACGGCTCTTCGAAAGCGATTTCTGCGACAGCCACGCCGGCCAGGCGGCCATCTGCACGCGCTCGGTGGATTGCTCGGTTCGCTCCCTCTGGCGCGCCGTGCAAGTCGCCGTCGACCAGGTGCTGAGCAAGGCAACCCTTCGCGATCTGTTGCAGAACGAAGAAGAGATGAACTCCTGGGTGCGCACCATCCCCGGCGCCAATGGATTGCGGCTAATCCAATAGGAAGTTGCAAAATTCAGGCAAGCACCGCTCGCTTGCTCCTCAACCAGCAAACGATAGCGCTTACTGAGCCGCGACCGCGAGGGAGCGGTGCCTTTTGCCTTGTGTTACTGAGCCGCGACCACGCCCACGATCCTTAAACTGGCTTGCGTCAGAGTAGGATATTTTGTCATACTCAAGGCATGGTGCGGAAAATTGCTGTCACCTTGGATCAACGGACGGTCGCGGACCTCGACCGCTGGGTCCGGGAGGGCAGGTACCCGAACCGCAGCCGGGCGCTCCAATCGGCCGTGAACTTATTGAGTGAGCGCGAGAAGCGGACCCGGCTCGCCCGCGAGCTCGCCAAAATCGACCCCAAAGAAGAAATGCAGTTGGCTGAACAGGGTCTGGGAGACCAAGCTTGGCCCGAATATTGAGAGGCGAAGTCTACTGGGCGGACCTGAACCCGGTCCGAGGGCGCGAGCAGGCCGGGTTGCGGCCGGTCCTTGTTCTGAGCCACGACCTGTTCAACAGGAAGTCCGAAACCGTGATCGCGATGGCGATTACAAGTCAAGCGCAGAAAGCCGGATTCCCGTTGACCATGGCGCTTCCGCCGGAGATGATGCCCAAACCCTCATGGGTGAAGATCTCG
>Ga0181521_10000300_pt1 | contig 59517 bp, 55 predicted proteins | sample PEATcosm2014_Bin_32_FD_119764 | JGI IMG/M metagenome (GOLD analysis project Ga0181521, IMG submission 119764) | Peatland microbial communities from MTU Mesocosm Facility, Houghton, MI, USA - PEATcosm2014_Bin02_60_metaG | ecosystem: Environmental > Terrestrial > Soil > Wetlands > Peat | place... | reverse complement strand
TGGGGGGACTGATCGGTCCGCAACTGGAATTCGACCTGCTGCCCAGCAACCCGATCGACATCGGCGCATCCTATACCGACTTCTACGCCGCGCGCGGCTTCAGCAAGAGCCTGGGTTTGTTCCAGGCATCCGGCACCTTCAATTTCGACCCCAGCAAAATCGTCGGGCTGACACTGCAATACTCGAACGGCCGGCGCGACGATACCGCGGCACGCGTGCAGCTCTGGTCGATCGGCCTGACGCTGCACTATTGATGGCGTGCACCACCGTCCGCCCTCAATACCCGATCCACACGGCAATCGCCGCGGCGAGCAGCGACAGCGCCAGCAGCACGCACCACAACGGCAGGATGAAGCGCATCCACGTGCCGTACGGGACGCGCCCGGTTCCCAGATACGCCAGCAGCATCCCCGAGGTCGGCGTCACCATGTTGGTCAGTCCGTTGCCGACCAGGTAGGCCAGCACCGTCGTCTGCCCCGACACGCCGGTGAGTTGCGCGATCGGCCACAGGATCGGCATGGAGATCGCCGCCTTCGCGCTGGTCGAGGGGATCAACACGTCGAGGATGATCTCGATCGCCACCAACGCCTCGGCGACCATCACCGGCGCCCGATCGCGCGCGAGCGACGCCAGATCGTTGATGATCGTGTCCAGCACAAGCGATTCGCGCAGCACGACCTCGACCGCGCCGGCCAGCCCGACCAGCAGCGCCGCCAGCATCATGCTCTTCATGCCATCGACGAACGCTTCCGCCGCAGGTTCCGCGCGCACGCCGCCGAGCACCGCGATCACCGCCGCCAACCCGACATAGAACGCCGCCAGTTCCGGATTGCGCCAGTCCAGCGCGTCGGCACCGTACACGATGGCGAGGATGCCGAGCCCCAGCACGGCCAGCACCGCGACCTGCCGCGGGGTCAGCTTCGGCGCGGCGAACCCCGCATCGGCGCGGGGGGAAAAACCGCTGCGCCACACGTTGACCAACAGATACGCCATGCCCAGGGCGAGAAACACCACCCACATCACCAGGCGGAATCCGGCACCGCTGAACACCGGCACGCCGACGATCGGCTGCGCGATCACCAACGGCAGCGGGTTGGTGACCGAGGCCAGGTAGCCGAGCTTCGCCGGGATTGCCACCAGCGCGACAGCGAACAGCGGCCCGAGTTTCAACTTCTCCGCCAGCACCAGCATCATCGGGATGAGCACAAGATATTCCGAGATCAGCCCGAGGAACGTGCTGCCCGCCGACAGCGCGATCATCAATGCCGGCGCGAGCAGATAGACGTTGCCGCCGGTGGCGGAGAGCAGACGCTCCATGCCGGCATCCAGCGCGCCGGAGGCGCGCAGCACACCGAACATGCCGCCCAGGAACATGATCATGAAGATCAGCCCTGCGGCGGCGGTCATCCCCGCTGGGATGGATAGGGCTAGCGCGACGAGCGGTGCGGGGTAGGCGAGGCGCGGCGTGCTACGGTGCGGCAGCAGCAGGGCGTCGGCCGATAGTTGCTTGGGAATTTCGTGGTAGGTGCCCGCGAGGACGTGGCCGTTCGGCGCCCGGTCGAACAGGCCGGACGGAATGATCCAGGTGAGCAATGCCGCGGCGGCGATGATCAGGATCATCATGATGATCGGATGGGGGATAAGGCTGCGGCGGTGCGCGGCCGGTGCACCGGAGTCGGTTGGTGCGGGGCGCAGCAGTTCCTGGACCATGCTCATCGCCGGATTCCTTTCGCGCGCGACGTTAGCGGGTGTGGCGGCCGTGTCCATCGAGTCGCATCGTGTCGCGGGAGGGTGGCCGGGCGGGTCGTGCCCGCCGCGATTGTTGCACGGACGAAAAGCGGTGGTGGTTCAGCCCACCGAAACGACTATCGATCGATCCGTAAGCCAAAGGGGCCGTAGCTTCGCCTCCGCTTCGCCTGCGTTGTACCAGGCGCCCGTGGGTCAGGTCCGGCCATCTATCGCCGCAGGGTAATGGTGTTTGGCGCGGGGCCCACTCGCCATGACGAGGGGGGGTGGCGGCTTATCGTTCAAGTGCGATTGTCCGGTCTATCGCGGCGCCACGTCGGTAAGGACGGCCCGGGTCAAGCCCGGCCACGACGGGCGGGGCGGTCCGTGCCGCCCGTCAATCTTTCCGCCGGTTGGTACCGGTTCTTCGCGGTTTCCCGCCGCCGCAAGAACCTGCTACGCCACGGCCTCGAGACGCGTTCCGCGGGTAGGGCAGTTGCATGATCACCGATGAGACAAACCAGTTCGGGACAGGGGGCGCCATAGCTCCGCGTCGCCTGCCGAACGTAGAGCCCTCGGCTTTTCCCGATCGGTCGGTGCCCGCTGGCCATGCCGGCCTGCGCCAGCATCCAGGGCATCGGTCATGAGTCGGCCGCTTTCGGTTGCCGTGGCGGGGCTCGGCACGGTTGGGGGCGGCGTGCTGAAGCTGCTGCGCGACAATGCCGACGTGGTGGCGGCGCGCGCCGGCCGGCCGATCGCGGTCACGGCGGTGTCGGCGCGCGACCGCACCAAGGATCGCGGCGTTCCTCTGACCGGGTTGCGCTGGTACGAGGACCCGGTGGCGTTGGCGGCTGATCCGGCGGTGGATGTGATCGTGGAGTTGATCGGCGGCTCTGACGGGCCGGCGCGGGCGCTGGCCGAGGCGGCGATCGCCGCCGGCAAGCCCCTGGTCACCGCGAACAAGGCGATGCTGGCGGTGCATGGTGCGGCGCTGGCGGCGGCGGCGGAGGCGCGCAACGTGCCGCTCGGGTTCGAGGCAGCGGTGGCCGGCGGCATCCCGGTGATCAAGGCGTTGCGCGAGGGACTGGCCGGCAACCGCATCTCGCGTATCGCCGGCATCCTGAACGGCACCTGCAACTACATCCTGACGCAGATGCGCGAGCGTGGCCGCGAGTTCGCCGAAGTGCTGGCCGATGCGCAGAAGCTGGGTTACGCCGAGGCCGATCCGTCGTTCGACATCGACGGCATCGACGCGGCGCATAAGCTGGCCATCCTCGCGGCATTGGCGTTCGGCCGGCCGGTGGCGTTCGACGCGGTGCACGTGGAAGGCATTCGTCGGATCTCCGCCCTCGACATCGCGTTCGCCACCGAGCTTGGCTACCGCATCAAATTGCTTGGCATCGCGCGGCGTTCGGATGGCGGGATCGAGGCGCGGGTGCATCCGTGCATGGTGCCGGCGGCAGCGCCGATCGCGCGCGTCGATGGCGTGTTCAACGCCGTGGTCGCCGAGGGCGACTTCGTCGGCCGCGTGATGCTGGAGGGGCGCGGCGCCGGCGCCGGGCCGACCGCGTCGGCGGTGGTGGCGGACCTGATCGATATTGCGCGCAACCGGCTGACCCCGGTGTGGGGCGCCGCGTTCGACGCGCTGTCCAACGCCCCGTCGGTGCCGATGAGCATGCATGTCGGCCCGTATTACCTGCGGCTGATGGTGGTGGACCGGCCGGGGGTGATCGCCGACGTCACCGCGGTGCTGCGTGATCTCGGCGTGTCGCTGGAATCGATGCTGCAACGCGGCCGCTCGCCGGGCGAGGCGGTGCCGGTGGTGCTGGTGACGCACGAGACCCAGGAGAGCGCCATGGTTGCGGCGCTGGAACGGATCGCCGCGCTGGATGCGGTGCTGGAGACACCGACGATGATCCGGATTGAGGCGGGGTAGGACGACGGGCTGCCGCTGATGCCCGCGAATCCGGCAATCTTTCTGTCTTCTACACTCCAGGATGCCTGAGCGGCTGGGGGCCGTCGCTGCCTCATTGCGATGACCGGAGAACCGCGGGCGAGATCGCAGCCGCCGGCCGTTATTATCCCTCGTACGCGAGAATCGACATTCCCCCATTCGTGTCGGTCACATACACCGTGCCGTCGGTTGCGACGAACACATCCGTCGATTGCGTCACCAACTCGGCGCCCGGACGGATATCGACGATCCGCTCCGGCGGCGGTGGAATGAAGCGGGCCACCTCGCGTGGCTGATACGCATCGCGCAGGTCGAACACCCGCACGCCGGCATTGTGCCAGGTGGCGAACACGATCTCCTCGCTCTGGAACGAGCCGGGCCGGTTCTCGTGCAGGTTATGCGGCCCGAATTTACCTCCCTTGGCGCAGAAGTCTGCTTCGCCCGGCGTCGGCAGCGTGGCGATCGTGATCGGGTTGGACGCCGCGCGCACGTCAACCACCCAGGTGTACGCAAGACCTTTGGCGCAGCGATTGCTGGTCGCTTCATCCGCGACCACAGCCAGTCCGCGGCCCGGCAAGGGCAGCGGCGTGTGCGTCCCGCCGGCATAGGGTGGCGACCACATGCGATGCGCCAGCAGCTTGGGATGGGTCGGATCGGACAGGTCCATCACCGTCAAACCGCCGTCGCGCCAGGCCGCGTAGCCGATATCGCCGGCGGTGATCATGTGATGTAGCGCGAAGCGCTGGCCCTCGCGCCAGGTCGGCGCCTCGCCTCCGGCGCGATGCATGCCGGGTAGCCACCAGCGCCCGACAATTTCCGGCTTCGTGGGTTCCGCCATGTCGATCACCGCCAGGATGTGGTCGGTGAACCCGTCGAAATGCGCCGAGGCGTACGCGTAACGACCACCCACCCACCAGATGCGATGCAGTCCGATGCCTTGCACCGGCATGAAGCCGATCTCGCGTGGCTCGGCCGGGTTGGTCAGGTCGAACACCCGCATTCCGGCGGCAAATTCCCGGGCACGCTTGCTGAAACTATCCGCCAGCGGCTTGCCAAAATAGTCGCCAGCGGCGTCGTAGCGCTGCAACGCCCAGACATTCGCCGCGTTGATCGCCAGCAGCAGCCCGTCATGCACCTGGATGTGGCTGGCGCGCGTGTTCGGCGGACAGGCGATAAAGCGCTCCGGTTTCGGCGCGCGCGGATCGGCGACGTCGATCACGCTGATGCCGTCGGCGAACATGTGCCCGACATAGGCGTGACCGCGCGCCACCATCACCTGCACGCCATCCGGCCGCCCGCCCTGGTCGGTGCGGCCCAGCATGCGAATCCCGTGTGCGGACATCTGTCCCCCCTTATCCGGTTGCCGCATTTACCCGCGGCAGTACCTGTTCTGCCATCAACACCATCGACCGCCGCGCCAGCGCCGGATCGCGCCAGTCATGCCCGGCATATAGCATCGTGCCGAACGGGCCGACCTCGTCGCGAAATTCCAGAAGCTGGTCGGCGACGCTGTCCGGGGTGCCGTGGATGATCAGCCGCTCGCATACATCGTCCAGCGTCACGCTCTCGTCCGGCAGGTTCGGGTTGGGCTTGAAGATCACCGCGCGTCCCGCCTTCAGCATCTTGGCCAGCAACTGGCTGTAGTAGAACCGGTACGGGCTGCCCGGCCCCATCGCGTAGTCCCGCGCCGTCGTGGCATCATCGGCAACGAACACGCTCTTCGCCACTCGCCAGCGCGACGGGTCCGCCGCGTGTCCGCCCTGCGCGCAGCCTTCCGCATATTTCGGCCAGTGCGTCTTCACCCATTGCGGGAGCAAAAAGTTCGCCGAGATGATATCCCAGCCATGTTGCCCCGCCTGGGTCGCGCTGGCGGAATGCGGGCTGACCACGGTGGTGACGATCGGCGGATGCGGCCGCTGCAATGGCTTTGCCAGCACGCCCTGGCCAATCTCCGGCATCAGTGTGCGCGCGGTGGAAACATTCCAGTATTTGCCCTGGATGTCATAGGGCGGCTGCGACCGCCAGATGCGCAGCACCTGGTCGATGCATTCGAGGAACATCTCCCCGCGGTGCGGGCCGAGATTGCCGAACGCCTCGGCGTCCGACGGCAGGCCGCCCGGGCTGATGCCGAAATTGAATCGCCCCTCGAGCAGGTGATCGAGCATGGCGATCTCGGCGGCGATGCGTGCGGGATGGGAGTTCGGCAGGTTCACCGTGCCGGTGCCCAGCCGCATCTGCTTCACCTGGTCCACCAGCGTGGCGAGGAACAGCGCGCAGGAGGTAATGTTCTCCGCCGCGTCGGTGCTGTGCTCGCCGCAATAGGCTTCGGTGAATCCGAGCTCGTCGGCCAGGATGAAGGCCGCCCGGTCCTCGCGCAGCGACGTCCGCCAGTCCTTGTCCAGCGGATGGATCGGCATGGTGAAGAAGCCTAGCTGCATGGGGTTTCCTTCGGTCGATGAGCCAGCGCTACCATGCGGCGTCCGCGCCTGCCAATGCGCGAGGGCGCCAGCGGAGAGGGGAGTGCGTCATGCAGAATACGGTCGGTGTCATCGGGCTCGGTACCATGGGCGGCGCGATGGCGCGCAACCTCGTGGCCGCCGGCTGGCGTGTGCTGGGTTACGACATCGTCACGGAGCGCCGCACCGAGCTTGCCGCCGCGGGCGTGGAGCTTCCCCCCGACGTCGCTTCTTTGGCACGCGTGGCGCCGGTGCTGCTGTTCAGCCTGCCCAGTCCCGCCGCGGCGCTGGCCACCGCCGCGGCGATCGCCGCCGCCGGGGCGGAACGCCGCGTGGTGATCGAGGCATCGACGCTGACCCTGAAGGACAAGCTGACGATCGAGTCGGTGCTGCGCGCCGCCGGCCATGTCGCACTGGATTGCCCGATCAGCGGCACCGGCGCGCAGGCGATTAGCAAGGACCTGGTGATCTATGCCAGCGGCGATGCGCAAAGCATCGCGGCCTGCCGGCCGCTATTCGCCGGCTTCTCCCGAGCGGTGCACGACGTCGGCGCCTTCGGCAACGGCAGCAAAATGAAGTTCGTTGCCAACCTGCTGGTGGCGATCCACAACGTCGCGAGCGCCGAGGCGATGGTGCTCAGCGTGAAGGCGGGGTTGGACGCGCGCCAGGTGGTGGACCTGGTGACCGCCGGCGCCGGTACCTCGCGCGTGTTCGAATTGCGCGCACCGATGATGGCCGCGCGAAACTACTTGCCTGCATCGATGAAGATGGAACTCTGGCAGAAGGACATGGCGATCATCAGCCAGTACGCCGCCGAGCTCGGCTGCCCCACGCCGCTGCTGTCGGCGACGATGCCGATCTACGCGGCGGCGATGGCCAACGGTCACGCAGCCGAAGACACCGCGGCGGTCTGCGCCGTTCTGGAGGCGATGGCCGGGATATCGGGGACATAGGCCCATTCCTCGTCGGTCGGATCGCTGGGTTAGCGCAGGTGGCTGCGATCAAAGCGGCCACGGTTCTCCGCAGTGCAAATCCGATCCTCCCCCCAAGCGATGCTCACCGCATCGAATCGTGCCGGATTCCCCGGGTCAATCGCCGCCGGCTGACCGATTCTCATGCCTCGGTTGGTGCTCGGACAGACACTGAACAGGTCGCCGCGCAAGCGCACGCACTTGACTCTGGAACGCCGGCCGTCTGGCTGGACATCGTCTCCCGCCGCTGCTGTGGTCTTGCCCGCAGCCGGCCACGCAAGGCGGATCTGCCGGCATAAGGGGGGAAACGATGGCAACGATCGTGCTGGTCCACGGGGCGTATCAGGGCGGCTGGATCTGGGCGCGCGTGGCGCCGATTCTGCGCGCGGCGGGGCATACGGTGTTCGCGCCATCGCTGGATGGCTGCGCCGAGCGCAAGCACGCGCTGCGCCCCGGCATCACCACTGAGACGCACGCCGCCGAGGTCGCCGACCTGCTGTTCTACGAGGACCTGCACGACGTCGTGCTGGTGGGCACCAGTTCCGGCGGCATGGTGGCGTGCCGCGCCGCGGAGTTGGCCCGCGAGCGGATCGGCCGGATCGTGCTGGCCGACGCGCTGTCGCTGATGCACGGCGAGCGCATTTCCGACTTCGTCAAGCGACCGACCGCGGTGACCACGCCGCTGGCGACCGGCCCGTCGCCGGAGGACGCACGCAACCGCATGTTCGCCTCGCTCGATCCGGCGACGCTGGACTGGGCGCTGGCGCGCTACACGCCGCACCCGATCGCGGTGATGCAGGAGCCGGTGAATCTCGACAGCTTCTGGGTGCAGCGCTGGAACGCCACGGTGATCTGGTGCAAGCGCAGCGTGAACCCGCCGGTTGCGCATCAGCGCCGCGCCGCCGACCAGTTGCAGGCGTGCTGGTTCGAGCTGGACACCGGGCATTACCCGATGCTGACCGAGCCGCAGGAACTGGCGCGGCTGATCCTGGCCACGTGATGCAGATTCTTCCCCCTCCCCTTGAGGGCGGGGGTTGGAGGGGTGCTTGCCGTCGCCGTCCTTCGTTGTACGCACCCCTCCCCCTGCCTTGATCCGCTTCGCGGCTCAAGCCCACAAGGGGAGGGGGAGAGAATTGCCCGCCGCAGCACTCTGATGCCGCGGACGGACGACCCGCTGCGCGGCATCGCGCTGTCGGTCGGTTCGACCGTGTTGTTCTCGATCTCCGACGCGACGTCGAAGGTGCTCACCGCGTACCTTCCGGTGGTGGAGATTGCCTGGCTGCGCTACGTGATTTTCGTGCTGGTGGCGGCGGTGCTGGTGCGCCGCGGCAGGCCGCGCGCGGTGTGGCCGCGCAGCCCGGCGCTCCAGGTGACGCGCGGCTTGTGCCTGGTCGGCTCGTCGCTGCTGTTCGTGTACGGGCTGCGCCGGCTGCCGCTGGCCGAGGCGTCCACGATCAGCTTCGTCTCCCCGGTTCTTACCACCATGCTGTCGGTGCCTCTGCTGGGCGAACAGGTGGGGATTCGCCGCTGGGCGGCGGTGGTCGCGGGGCTCGCCGGCGTGGTGGTGGTGATGCGGCCGGGGCTGGCGGGGTTCCAGCCGGCGGCGCTGTTCCCGCTGGGCTCGGCGCTCTGCTGGGCGCTGGCGCTGGTGATCACGCGGCGCATGGCGGACATCGAGCGGCCGTCCACCACGGTGCTATGGTCGGCCGGTGTCGGCGCGTTGGTGCTGAGCCTGCTGCTGCCGTTCGACGCGACGTGGCCGACGCCCGGGCAGATGAGCCTGGCGGTGCTGCTGGGCGTGCTGGCCTCGGTCGGGCAGTCGATCGTGGTGGTGGCCTATCGGCACGCTCCGGCCTCTGTGCTGGCGCCGTTTTCCTACGCGCAGCTCGTCTGGGCGGGGTGCGCCGGGTGGCTGGTGTTCGGCACCCTGCCGGACCATTGGACGCTGGTAGGCGCGACGATCATCGCGGCGAGTGGCGTGTACACCGCGCACCGCGAACGGGTGCGGTCGCGGTTCAGCGCGTGACGGCGGCGGGCGCAGCGCCCGGCTCATTCTGGTGGATGTCGCGTGCCACGCGCTGGCTGGCGTCGCGGGCCTGGGCCATGCCTTGCAGGATCGCCTGGGCGTCGAGTGCCGCCTGGGCCGCGCGGGCGCCGTCGCCGCGCACGAAGCCATGCTCCGCCCCGGATTGCCCGATGGCGCAGGCGGCGACGATGAATGCCACGACAAGGGCAACGGCCAGGCGCATGACGTTTCACCCGTTCACGGAAACCCGGATGCTATCGCAATCCGCGCCGGATCGCCAGCCTGCGACTAGAATTTTCGCGTGTCCTGGCAAAATTCTCCCCGCCGTGTAGGTTGCTGCCGGATGCTTGCCTGGAGCCGAGGGAATGGTGGCCACTGAGACGACGACCGAAGCGGGGACAACCGAAGCGGGACGCGACTTCATTCGCGACATCATTCGGGCCGATATCGATGCTGGTCGGGTGTCCGAGGTGGTCACCCGTTTCCCGCCCGAGCCGAACGGCTATCTCCATATCGGCCACGCCAAGTCGATCTGCCTGAATTTTGGCGTCGCAGCCGAGTTCGGCGGACGCTGCCACCTGCGCTTCGACGATACCAATCCGACCAAGGAGGAGCAGGAGTATATCGACTCGATAGCGCGGGATGTACGGTGGCTGGGGTTCGAGTGGGGCCGGCATCAGTATTATGCATCGGACTATTTCGAGCAGCTTTATGAATGGGCGGAACATTTGATCCGGTCGGGTAAGGCCTATGTCGATGATTCGACGCCCGACGAGATCCGCGCGATGCGCGGCACGCTGACCGAGCCGGGGCGGGAGAGCGGCTACCGCAACCGCTCGGTGGCGCAGAATTTGGATCTGTTCCGACGGATGCGGGGGGGAGAATTTCCCAACGGCGCGCGGGTGCTGCGGGCGAAGATCGACATGGCGTCGGGCAACATGAACCTGCGCGATCCGGTGCTGTACCGCATTCTGCATGCGACGCATCCGCGCACCGGCGATGCCTGGTGCATCTATCCGACCTATGATTTCGCGCACGGCCAGTCGGATGCGATCGAGGGCATCACGCACTCGATCTGCACGCTGGAGTTCGAGGACCATCGGCCGCTGTATGACTGGTGCATCGAGAACCTGCCGGTGCCGTCGCGGCCGCACCAGTACGAGTTCGCGCGGCTGAACATCGCCTATACCGTGCTGTCGAAGCGCGTGCTGACCACGCTGGTGCGGGATGGGCACGTGTCCGGCTGGGACGATCCGCGCATGCCGACCATCGCGGCGCAGCGGCGGCGTGGCGTGCCGGCGGCGGCGTTGCGCGAGTTCGTACGCCGCGTCGGTGTGGCGAAGGCGTACAGCGTGGTGGACCTGGCGCAGTACGAGCATGCGGTGCGCGAGGTGCTGAACAAGACCGCGCTGCGTCGCATGGCGGTGCTGCGGCCGCTGAAGCTGGTGATCGAGAATTTTCCCGAGGGCCAGACCGAAACGCTGGATGCGATGAACAACCCCGAGGATGCCTCGGCCGGCATGCGGCGGGTGACGTTCGGGCGCGAGGTGTTCGTCGAGCGCGACGACTTCATGGAGGACCCGCCGCGAAAATTCTTCCGCCTGGCGCCGGGGCGGGAGGTGCGGCTGCGCTCCGCCTATTTCGTGACGTGCCGCGAGGTGGTGAAGGATGCGGCCGGCACGGTGACGGAGCTGCGCTGCACCTACGATCCGGCGACGCGTGGCGGCGACGCGCCGGACGGGCGGCGGGTGCAGGCGACGTTGCATTGGGTGTCGGCGGCCGATGCGCTGCCGGCCGAGGTGCGGCTGTACAGCACGTTGTTTGCCCGCCCCGATCCGGGTGCGGCGAGCGGCGGCGACGTGATGGCGGACCTCAACCCGGACTCGCTGGAGGTGCTGCGCAACTGCCTGGTGGAACCGGCGCTGGCCTCGGCGTCCGTGGGTGAGGCGGTGCAGTTCGAGCGGCTGGGTTATTTCTGCGCCGATCCGGACAGCGCGCCGGAACGATTGGTGTTCAACCGCACGGTCGGGCTGCGCGACACCTGGGCGAAAATCAATTCTTCCGGCCCGCCACGGGCGAGAGGCTAGGGTGCCCGCAGAATCCTCTCCCGCAACGCGGGAGAGGGTAGGGTGAGGGTGCAGCGTACGCCCCGCACGCCTTTGACCCGCACTCCCTGATCGCGCACTGTTACCCCGTGCCGTAATAGGGGGAAACGCGGAAATGGCCGCTCCGCACGATACGATCGACGCCGACTTCGTCATCGTCGGTGCCGGCTCGGCCGGCTGCGTCATGGCGGCGCGGCTGTCCGAGGACCTGGGCACGCGGGTGGTGCTTCTCGAAGCCGGGCCGCCCGACAATCATTTTTGGATCCACGTGCCGCTCGGCTACGGCAAGACCATCACCGATCCGCGCGTGAACTGGTGCTACGAAACCGAGCCGGACCTGAACGGCCGCCGCTTCTTCTGGCCGCGCGGCAAGGTGCTGGGCGGTTCGTCGTCGATCAACGGGCTGGTCTATATCCGTGGCCAGCACGAGGATTTCGACCACTGGCGGCAGCTCGGCAACACCGGCTGGTCGTTCGACGACGTGCTGCCGTATTTCCGGCGTGCCGAGGACAAGCTGGGCGGCGGCGACGAGTTCCACGGCACCGGCGGGCCGCTCGCCGTCTCCGACATCCATCAGTACGACCCGATCAGCCAGGCGTTCATCAAGAGCGCGACCGACCTCGGCTTCCCGCGCAACGACGACTTCAACGGCGCGACGCAGGAGGGCGCCGGCTATTACCACCTGACCACGCGCAACGGCCGGCGGTGTTCCACCGCGATCGGCTATCTGCGGCCGGTGATGAAGCGGCGGAACCTGCGCGTGATGACCAACGCGCTGACCGAGAGCGTCCTGCTGGAAGGCCGCCGCGCGGTCGGCGTGACGTTTCGCCAGGATGGCGTCGCGCGCACGGTGCGCGCGGCGCGCGACGTGATCCTGTGCGGCGGCGCGATCAACTCGCCGCAGTTGCTGCTGCTGTCGGGCATCGGGCCGGCGGCGCACCTGGCGCAGCATGGCATCGCGGTGCGGCATGAATTGCCGGGCGTCGGGCGGTCGATGCAGGACCATTACCAGGCGCGCATCGTCGAGAAGTGCCGGTTCCCGATCACGGTGAACGACATCATGCTGAGCAAGACGGCGATGTTGCGCACCGGCCTGCAATATTTCCTGCAACGCAAGGGGCCGCTGACCATCGCCGCAGCGCAGGCCGGGCTGTTCGCGCGCACGCGGCCGGAGCTGGCGACGCCGGATGTGCAGTATGCCACGGTGATCTTCAGCGCCGACCGGCCGGCCGAGGGGCTGCACAAGTTCTCCGGCTTCTCGCTGGTGGCGTACCAGTTACGACCGGAAAGCCGCGGCTATCTGGAACTGAAAAGCGCCAACCCGGCGGACCCGCCGGCGATGCATCCGAACTACCTGGCGACCGAGACGGATCGCCGCACCATCGTCGATGCGTTGAAGCTGGGGCGGCGGTTGCTGGGCACGCAGGACATGCAGCATTTCATCGCGTCGGAATACATCCCGGGCGACGCGGTGCAGACCGACGATCAATTGCTGGACTACGCGAAGCAGTATGGCGGCACGGTGTTCCACCCGACCAGCACGTGCAAAATGGGCAGCGATCCGATGGCGGTGGTGGACGCGGAGCTGCGCGTGCATGGCATCGGCGGGCTGCGCGTGGTGGATGCGTCGATCATGCCGGCGGTGGTGTCCGGCAACACCAACGCGGCCACCATTATGATTGCGGAGAAGGCGGCGGATCTGGTGCGTGCGGCGGCGCGGGCTGCGGAACGAATGGCCGCGTGATTGTTTCAATTCCTGTCATGGTCGGCGCAGGCCGGCCACCCACGGATGACGGTGCCATGCGCAGCACAGTCGTGGGTGGCCGACCTGCGCCGGCCATGACACAATTTTTCCCCGGCCGGCCGCTTATCCTGATGCGTCTGGGAGCGAGCCCGGCCACGGGAAGATGGCTGGGTGGGTAGGATCGGGGGAAACGAACATGGCCACGCAACAGGACGTCATCGAGGCCGACTTCATCGTGGTGGGCGCCGGCTCGGCCGGCTGCGTGATGGCGGCGCGGCTGTCCGAAGACCCGGCCACCAGCGTCGTGCTGCTGGAAGCCGGCGGCGCCGACTGGAACCGTTGGATCCACATCCCGCTCGGCTTCGGCAAGACCTTCGCCGATCCGTCGGTCAACTGGTGCTACGAGACCGAGCCGGATGCCGGTGCCGGCGGGAGGAAAATCTATTGGCCGCGCGGCAAGGTGTTGGGCGGCTCGTCCAGCATCAACGGCATGGTCTATATCCGCGGCCAGCACGAGGATTTTGACCTGTGGCGGCAGATGGGCTGCGCCGGCTGGTCGGCACAGGATGTTCTGCCGTACTTCAAGCGTGCCGAACACCAGGTGCGCGGGCCGGATGACTGGCACAGCACGGGCGGCCCGCTCGTCGTGTCCGATGTGCCGGACAAGCACCCGATCTGCGAGGCGTTCATTCGCGCCTGTAACGATCTCGGCTTTCCCACCAACGCCGACTTCAACGGCGCGACGCAGGACGGCGTCGGCTACCACCAGACCACGACGCGCAACGGCCGCCGGTGCTCCACCGCGGTCGGCTACCTGAAGCCCGCGACGCAGCGGCGCAATCTGCGAGTCGTCACCGGCGCGCTGGCCGAGCGCATCATCTTCGAAGGCCGTCGCGCCGTTGGCGTGGCGTTCCGCCAGGACGGCTTTTCCGTCACCGCCCGCGCGCGGCGCGAGGTCATCCTGTGCGGCGGCGCCATCAACTCGCCGCAGCTTCTGCTGCTGTCCGGTGTCGGACCGCAACAGCATTTGACCGATCTTGGCATTCCGGTCGTGCATCATCTGCCCGGTGTCGGCCAGGCGATGCAGGACCACTACTCGGCACCGATCAAGCTGAAATGCCGGTACCCGATCACGGTGAACGACATCATGCTAAGCCCCGCCAAGATGCTGGGCACCCTGCTCGACTACTACCTGCGCCGGCGCGGCGCGTTGGCGTCGATCTCGGCGCAGGTGGCGCTGTTCGCGCGCACCCGGGCGGAACTGGCGACGCCCGACATCAAGATGTCGATCTCGATCTTCAGTGCCGACCGGCCGCAGGACGGCCTGCACGAATTCTCCGGCTTCACCTTGATCGTCTATCAGCTTCGCCCGGAAAGCCGAGGCGAGATCAGGCTGAAATCGCCGCGTCCGGAAGACGCGCCGGCGATCTTGCCGAACTACCTCGCCACCGAGACCGATCGCCGCACTATCACCGACGGCCTGCTGCTTGGCCGCCGCTTGCTCGCGACGCCGCACCTGCAGCACTACGTCGCGGAGGAGTTCCTGCCCGGCCCGCAGGCACAGACCGACGCGCAGATCCTGGAGCATGCGCGCAACCGCGGCGGCACCGTGTATCACCCGACCAGCACCTGCAAGATGGGCATCGACACGATGGCGGTCGTCGATCCCGAATTGCGCGTGCAAGGCATCGGCGGGCTGCGCGTGGTCGATGCGTCGGTGATGCCCACCGTGGTGTCCGGCAACACCAACGCCGCGACGATCATGATCGGCGAGAAGGCCGCCGACCTGGTGCGCCAGCAGATCCGCATGGCGGCCTGAGAGTACACCTCTCCCGCTGCGCGGGAGAGGTCGGGGTGCGAAGCACCGAGGGTGAGGGTGCTGCGGCACGTACCGAACTTAAGATGCTGCGTGCGGCACGCATCACCCTCACCCGGCGCGGGCGCAATGACAAGGGCGAACGTTCGCGGTAGCGTCACGCCATACCGCACACTGGACCCTGCCCATGCGCCTGTTCAGCGCCACCATCGCCACCGAAACAAACACGTTCTCCCCGCTGCCCACCAGCCTGGCGGCCTACCAGGAAGGCGTGTTCCTCCGCCCCGGAGAGCATCCGCAAGACACACCGCTGATGTGCACCGCGCCGCTTTGGGTGGCGCGCCGCCGCGCCGCGGCCGAAGGGTTCACCCTGATCGAGGGAAGCTGCTTCGCCGCCAGCCCCGCCGGCACCACCAACCGCGCGGATTACGAATTCATGCGCGATGAAATCCTCGCGCAAGTCAAAACCGCACTGCCGCTCGACGGTGTCTTGCTCGGCCTGCACGGCGCCATGGTTGCACACGGCTACGACGACACCGAAGGCGACGTGATCGAACGCGTGCGCGCCCTGGTCGGACCGGACTGCGTGATCGGCGTCGAACTCGACCCGCACTGCCATCTCACGCTGAAGCGCGTGCGGCTCGCCGACATCATCGTCCTGTACAAGGAATTTCCACACACCGACGTGGTGGAACGCGCCGAGGACCTGCTCACGCTGGTCTTGCGCACCATCCGCAAGCAGGTCACGCCGGTGATGTCGCTGTACGACTGCCGGCAGATCGCCAGCTACCCCACCACGCTGCCGCTGATGCGCGCCTTCGTGGACAAGACCGCGGCGATGGAGGGCAAGGACGGCGTGCTGTCGGTCTCGATCGGCCACTGCTTCCCCTATGCCGATGTCGCCGAACTCTCCGGCCGCATCCTGGTGATCACCGACAACGACAAGGCCAAGGCCGATCGCCTGGCAACCGAGATCGGCCAGGAGTTCATAACGATGCGCGGCCGCACCGCGCCCGACTACCTGTCGATCGAGGACGGCATCAACACGGCGGTAACATTCAACGCCAGCCCCGTCGTGATGGCCGATCCGGCCGACAATGCCGGTGGCGGCGCACCGAGCGACAACACTACCATCCTGCGCCGTCTGATCGAGCGCGACGTGCCTGACGCAGCGGTCGGTCCCATCTGGGATCCGATCGCCGTGCGCCTGTGCTTCGACGCCGGCGAGGGCGCCAGCTTGCCGTTGCGCTTCGGCGGCAAGATCGGCCCGACCTCCGGCACACCGATCGACGCGACGGTGACCGTGACGGCATTGCGGCGCGACTGCTGGCAGAGCTTTGGTCCGACGCAGGTGCCGCTCGGCGATTGCGCCGCGGTAAGGGTCGGCGGCGTGGAGGTGGTGCTGATTTCCAACCGCACCCAGGCGCTGGGTCTGGAGCTGTTTCGCAACCTCGCGATCGAGCCGACCGAGCGAAAACTGGTCGTTGTGAAGTCCACCAATCACTTCATGGCGGCGTTCGGACCGATTGCCAAGAAGGTGATCTACGTCGATGCCGACGGGCCACTCAGCCGCGACTATCGCCGCATTCCCTACACGAAAGTGCAGCGTCCGATCTGGCCGTTGGATGCCGAAACCACCCCGGGGCTGATTCTGTAGAGGCAACGTTAGACGCAGAGTTAGAGGCCGGTCAGAGGCGAGGTCCTCTCCCTCCCCTGGTGGACCTGAGCCGCTTCGCGGCTCAAGTCCACCAGGGGAGGGAGAGAAGTTCGGAGGTGTGCACACGCTTGTGAGACACCGCGTGGTCCCGTCAGTCGCAGCCGATGCTTACCTCCCGCTGGTTCAGCATGTCTCCACGGAGGAAATCCCGCATGCGTCTGGCCCTGCTCGTCCTGTTACTGCCCTTCGCGCTCGCTGCATGCATCAGCAGCAGCAGTCCACCGCCACCCGCAAGCACCACCACCGTCGTTACGCCGCCGGGGTCAGTCGTGACGCATTGACGCCTGTTGCGCGCTGATCGAGCGCGCCGCTCCCATCACCTGGCCCACGAACAGCACGCCGGCGGTCGGCATCGGCAGCCCGCCGGCGTGCAACAGGTCGGCTGTCCAGGTGTTGCACGTGTCGAACGCGTCGTAGGTGCCGCGCGAGGCGTAGTATACGCTGCCGGGATACGGACCGTCGGCCAGCAGCACCGGCTCGCCGGTCGCCGACTTTTCCAGTTCCTGCCAGATCGCCGCCTCGATCCGCGCGAGTCCTTCACGCGAAATATGTAGCACCACAACATGCTCCGCGCCGAACGCTGCTGCGGGAGCCGTCGCCAGCGCCGTCATCAGCAGCGCGCTGCGGCTGGGCAGCATCGCGCTCAGCATGCCGCCAAACGTTGCCTGGCGTGCCAGCAGGAATTGCCGTTCGCCGAACCCGAAGGTCAGAACCTGCACCCCCGGAAACCCCTGCTCCAAGCCGGCCAATGGCCCGCCGATCTCTTCCACCGGCAGACCGATATCGGAGTGCCAGCTACGCTCGATCACATAGACGATAACGTTGTCCGCCGGCGCGAGCGGCGCGATCGCCGGGATTGATGGCGTGCACGCCCCCAGCAATAGTCCCAACAGCAGCCGGGCGCATGCAATGCCGCGGATCACGTTGGGTGCGGCCCCGTAGCGTCACAAACGGGCCATCACCTGGCGCGCGAAGTCCTCCGCCAAACGCCACTTCGCCGCTGTCCCCGTCGCAAAGATCAGCTCCCGCAGCCCGTCCTGCTCCAACGCACGAATGCGCTCCACCAAGTCGTCGGCGCTGCCCACCAGGCACGTGTCGCGGATAAGCTGCGCGTCGATCAACGCCGCCTCGCCCGGGTGCAGGCCGGTGTAGTGGAATTCGTGTGTGCGGAAATGCCGGTGCTGCGGCGGCGTTCGTTCTACCAGCGCGCAGTAGCGCTTCCAGATGCGTGACAGGAATGGCGGCGGATCGACGCCGCGTTCGTGCACCTCGTCGTAGAAGTAATACACGCTGGCCATCACATTCGGCCCGACGGTCGCCTTGATGCGGTCGGAGTCCACGGCCTCGCCCGGCTGCAACAGTGCGACATTGGTCAGCGCGCAGGTGTGGTAGCCGCCCAGGTCGCGGCCGGCCTGCGCGGCGCCCTGGCGCACATGCCCCAACGCCTCTGCGACCGCGACGCCGCGCGGCGGGATGGCGAACACCAGACCGTCGCCATGCGCGCCCGCCAGCGCCATCGCGCGCGGTCCAAACCCGGACACATACAGCGGGATTTTCGGTTCCAGCACGCCGTGCCCCGGCGCGTGCAACAGCATGCGCAGCGGCCTGGTGACGCCGTTGAACGCGTAGTCCACCGTCTCGCCGCGCAACAGCGCCGCCAGCACACGCAAATACTCGGCGAACGCGGCGATACGCATCGGCCGCTGACCCATGCTGCGCATCGCGGTGTTGCCGGTGCCGATGCCGAGGAACACGCGCCCCGGCGCCAGCCGGTTCAGCGTCGCCATCGCCGCCACCTGCACCGGCGGAATGCGCGTGCCGCAGATCGCCGTGCCGGGGCCGATCCGCAAGCGTTTCGTCTCGCGCGCCGCCAGGGCCAGCACGGCATAGCAGTCGGCGAACAGCATCTGGCTGTCGGCCACCCAGACCGAGTCGTAGCCCAGCGCCTCGGCATGGCGGAAGAAGCCGATTTCATCGATGTTCGCCATCACGCAAAAACCGAATTGCATGGCGCCTACCTATGCCTTGTCGATGTTCCAATAGAACAGCGCCGGACCGCCGATAATGCCGGTCAGGTTCTTGCGTGCCGCGATCACGCTTTGGTACTGGCCGAGCGGGATATAGGTCACCGATTCGAGGTGCCGTCGTTGCAATTCCTCGGTGATCGCGTGTCGTTTCGCGGCATCCGTCTCCACCGCCCATGCGTCGGTCAACTGCGCGATATGCTCGTCGCAGGGCCAGCCGTACCATGCATCGCCGCAGTTCCTGGCAAACGTGTTCAGCAGTGGATTGGCGATGCCGGTCACCGTCGCGTTGGTGACGAACAGGTTCCAGCCGCCCTCGGATGTCGGCTTCTTCGATGCCCGGCGCTGCGTCAGCGTGCTCCAGTCCATCGTTTGCAGATCGACCTTGGCGCCGAGTTGCCGCAGCGTGTCCGCCGCCACCAGCGCGCCGGGATGCAGCGTCGCGTTGTCGGCGGGGTCCATCACCACGATCGGCCGCCCGTCGTAGTCCGCCGCGAACAGCGCCCGTGCTTTGGCCAGGTCGCCGCCGATCGCGGCGGCACCCGTCTCGGATTCTTCCGCAGTGCCGCAGCCGAACATGGCGACGCATTGGCGCCATGGCGTCCGGTCGCCGACCGTCGCCTGCATGAACGCGGCTTGGTCCACCGCCATCGCCAGCGCCTGCCGCGCCGCCGCGTTGTCGAACGGCGGCTGCAGATGGTTGAGCACCATGAACAGCGCATAGCCGAGCGGATCGTTCGCCCGCACATCGACGTCGGCGGATGACTTCAGCAGGCCGATCAGATCGGGCGCCGGACTTTCCAGCACATCGACCTCGCCTTTGATCAGCGCATTCGCTGCCACACCGGCATCCGGCATGTAGAGCAATTCGACCCGATCCACCTTGGCAATCTTGCCGCCCGCGGCCTGGCTGGGAGGCTCGCTGCGTGGCACGTAGCCGGCGAACCGTTGGTACACCACTTTCGAGCCGGCGACCCACTCGTCCTGCACGAAGCGGAACGGGCCGGAGCCGATCGGCTCGGTGATCTGCGTGTTGGGATCGGTGTTCGCCAGGCGCTCCGGCATCATGAACGGCACGTTGCTGTCGATCTTGCCCAGCGCGTCGATGACGAAGCCGACCGGACGCTTCAGGGTCAGCCGGAAACTGCGCTCATCCAGTGGATCGATCGCAGCGGTGGCTGCCAGCAGGGCGCGGCCCATGCCGTCCTTGGCGCCCCAGCGTCGCACCGAGGCGACGCAATCCGCGGCCCGCACCTTCGAACCGTCATGCCACAGCAGGCCCGGACGCAACGTGAACTCGTAGGTCAGCCCGTCGCTGCCGGCGTGCCAGGACTCCACCATCTGCGGCTGCGGCCGGTTCTGCGCATCCAGCGCGAACAGCGTGTCCCACACCAGATAGGCGTGGTTGCGCGTGATGTAGGCGGTGGTCCAGATCGGATCGAGCACCTTCAGGTCGCCGATCGGCACCGCGCGGATCACCTTGGCGTCGGCGGCGCGCGGCATGCGCGGCGCGAGCAGGGCAGGGGCGGCCAAGGCGGATTGCAGCAGAGTGCGGCGGCGCAGGGTCATGGCGGGGCTTCCTGTCCTTTGCATCGCCGCCAGTAGACCGCTTGCGCCCTCGCGCGACAATGCCGCGCATCGGCTGCGGCCGCACCCTTCCCCTCGGATGCGCAAAGGCGCACATTAGGGGCATGCGCCTGGTAGCCCTCATGGTGTTGCTCTTGCCGCTGGCCGCCTGTGCCGGCGGCCCACAAGCGCTCGGCATCACCGGTCCGGACGGCGGCAAGTCTGCGCCGGTCGCCGCGCCCGCGCCCCCGAGCGATCCGTTCGACAACCCGAACACGCTGCAGTCCGGCGGACGCTACGGCCCGAATTATTCGCCCACCACAAACGGCGGGCACTTCTGGGGCTACGACTAGGGCGGCTCGTCGCGGGCTTATGCGGGCACCAGGCTTTGGTGTGGTGGGTGGGACCCTCACCCTCGGCGCCTCTGCGCCTTCACCTCTCCCGCCGCAGGCGGGAGAGGCTTTTTACGGCCTGCTATGCCGACAGCGCCTGCGGTTCCGTGCGCACGCGCTTGACCAGCAGCTTGTTCAGGGCGTGCACATAGGCGCGCGCCGCCGATACGATCGTGTCGGTGTCGGCCCCCTGGCCATCGACCATCTTGCCGGCCTCCTCCAGTCGTACCGTGGTCTTCGCCTGCGCGTCGGTACCCTCGGTCACCGCGCCGACCGAGAACAGCAGCAGGTTCGCCTCGTGCGGGAAGATCTCGCGGATCGCGTGGAACACCGCGTCCACCGGGCCGTCGCCGGTGGACACCGCCTGCTTCGCCACGCCGTCCACCGACAGCTCCAGCTCGGCCCGTGCCGGCCCCTTCGAGCCCGCGTGCAGATCCAGCGACACGAAGCGGATGCGCTCGTGGTCGCGCATAACCTCGTCGTCCACCAGCGCAACGATGTCGTCGTCGAACACCACCTTCTTGCGGTCCGCCAGGTCCTTGAAGCGGCGGAACGCGTCGTTGAGCTGGTTGTCGCCGATCGAATAGCCCAGCGTGTTCAGCTTGTCGCGGAACGCGGCGCGGCCGGAGTGCTTGCCCAGCACCAGGCTGGACTTCTGCCAGCCGACGCTTTCCGGCGTCATGATCTCGTAGGTGGCGGCATTCTTCAGCACGCCGTCCTGGTGGATGCCCGCCTCATGCGCGAAGGCGTTGCGCCCGACGATCGCCTTGTTCGGCTGCACGTCGAAACCGGTGATGGCGGACAGCAGTTTTGATGCCCGCAGCAAGTGCTGGGTGATGATGCTGTTGGCATAGGGAATCGCGTCCTGACGGGTGCGCACGGCCATCACGATTTCTTCCAGCGACGCATTGCCAGCCCGCTCGCCGATGCCGTTGATCGTGCATTCCACCTGGCGCGCACCGGCGCGGAACGAGGCGATGGTGTTGGCGACCGCCATTCCCAGATCGTTGTGGTTGTGTGTCGACAGGATGACCTTCTCGATGCCCGGCACCCGGTTGCGGATCCCGCTGTACATCCGCTCCATATCCTCGGGCAGCGCATAGCCGACGGTATCGGGCAGGTTGATCGTGGTGGCTCCGGCCTGGATCGCCGCCTCGACGACACGGGCGAGAAAGTCCGGATCGCTGCGCGTGGCGTCCTCGGCCGACCATTCGACGTCGTCGGCATGCTGGCGCGCCAGGGTGACGGAGTCGATCGTCGCCTGGATCACCTCCTCCGGCGTCAGGCGCAGCTTATACTTCATGTGCAGGTCGGAGGTGGCGATCACGATATGGATGCGCTTGCGCTTGGCTGGGCGCAGTGCCTCCGCGGCGCTCATCACGTCTATCTGGCCGGCGCGGGCCAGGCTGGCGATCACCGGCGTGTTGGCGCGCTGGCCGATCGTTTCCGAGATCGTCTTGACGCTTTCGAAGTCACCCGGCGAGGCGATCGCAAAGCCCGCCTCCAGCACATCCACGCCGAGTTCGGTCAGCGTTTCCGCCATGCGGATCTTCTCGTTCAAATTCATCGAGAAGCCGGGCGACTGTTCGCCGTCGCGCAGTGTGGTGTCGAAGATGATGATGCGGTTGTCGTCCAGCGTGCCGAAGCTGGGATGGGTGATGCTCATGGTGGGTCGGTTCCTCGGGATGGTTGCACGACGTCAGCCTCAGGGGTCCCCCTGAGCGTGCCGGCACTCAACAGCCCGGCGCGGCGCTCAGGGGCGGCTAAGTCGAAGGAGGAGGCCGAGGGCGATCGAGGTGGCGAGCAGCCGCGCGGCGCCACGCGTCATCGCGCGGGTGGTACGACAGGCGAGGTGCAGGCCACAGAACATCGGCCACGTATAACCTGAACCGAGGTTCCGGATCAAGTGGGGGGTGTAGCGGGGCTCGTAACAGAGTATATCTCCCTTGTGCGTGCCGCGTCATGGCGCGCCGCGACAGACCGGGGGGCTACCAGTGGCGCAGCCGCAACGCGACGTGAAACGCACCGCCTTGCGCACGAGCCCGCTCTTCCAGGCGATGCAGCCGGAGGAACTGGATGCAATTCTGGACTTCGCCATCGAGCGTCGCGTTCGCCGCGGCCAAATGATCGTCCAGAAGGGTGACGCCGGCTCGTCGATGATGGCCGTGCTGAGCGGCCGCGTGCGCATCAGCGCCGTCAACGCCGACGGCAAGGAGATCACCCTCAACGTCATCAGCCCGGGCCAGGTGTTCGGCGAAATCGCCCTGCTCGACGGTCAGCCGCGCAGTGCCGACGCCTACGCCATCGAGGACACATCGCTGCTGGTGGTGGAGCGGCGTCACTTCATGCCGTTCCTGGCAAGCAATCAGACGCTGGCCTCGCGTTTGCTCGCCGTGTTGTGCGAGCGGCTGCGCAGTACCAGCATGGCGCTGGAGCAGATCGCGCTGTTCGACCTGGAAACGCGGCTGGCGCGCCTGATATTGAAACTCGCTGCGGATTACGGCCGACCCGGCGCGGACGGCACGCGCATCGAGATGAAGCTGTCGCAACGCGATATTTCGAACCTGGTCGCCTCTTCGCGGGAGAGCGTGAACAAGCAGCTCGGGCACTGGCGCGACAGCGGCGTGCTGGCGTTCGATGGCGGCTACATCATCGTGCGCCGCAGTGCCGAACTCCAGGCCCTGGTGGAACCGAGGTAGCACACGCCGGGAAACGTGGCGGCGGTTTCGTGCCGCGGCAACGCAACGCACGGCGCCTTGTTTTTGCTGCCGGGATACGCAAGCGATCCTGTCAGCGTAGGCACCGGGCCTGGCCATGGCACCTTGTGGGCAAGCGAAAGGCGTATTGCGCACTGTGGTAACGACTGCCTTCTGGCAATCCATTGCTGTGGCGATGCGAGCGGCGGCCGCCTCGAGGATCGGGCGGACGAGCTTGTCGTGGCGACCCGGCCAGCTATGCTGCCGGGGTGCCGTAACACGGGCGTGACTAAAATCCAGGCACGACGCACAAGGAGCAGTTGGCAAGCGTAGTAAAACTTTCGGCTGATTGGTATTATTTCAACAGATCATCCTCCGGACCGTTCCGGTTCGCGCAACCTCGTCTCAAAAAATCTGCCCGCCGGGCACTCCCCGCCAGTTGCACCCTGGTAGCGCGACCGTGATTGACAGGCCAGACGGTTTCTGTGCCAACTGTGCAACGCAATCGCATTTGGCTTGGCTTGCTGCGCCTCCGTGCATCGGGTGCTCTCAAGACGTCCAAAGGCCCGATTGTCGACCGCGTTGCGCGCTGTTGCGCGACGCATCAGACGGAGAATGGCGCAGACCATGGCTACTGGTACAGTCAAGTGGTTCAATACCACCAAGGGGTTCGGATTCATCGTGCCGCAGGATGGCGGTAAGGATGTGTTCGTCCACATCACTGCGGTGCAGGCCGCCGGCTTGCGTGGCCTCAATGAAGGCCAGCGGGTGAGCTACGAGGTGGCGATGGAGCGCGGCAAGGCCGCCGCCACCAACCTCAAGCTCGCCTGAGCATCAGCCAAACCGGGTTCAGCACCACGTTGCCATCACCCATCCCCATAAGCGCGACAGGGGACGCGCATCGGAAGGAGTGACCATCATGGCTATCGGCACCGTGAAATGGTTCAACGCGACCAAGGGCTATGGCTTCATCATGCCGCAAGACGGGGGCAAGGATGTGTTCGTGCACATCACCGCTGTGCAGGCAGCCGGTCTGAAGGGTCTGAACGACGGCCAGAAGGTAAGCTACGAGATTGCCATGGAGCGCGGCAAAGCCGCAGCCACCAACCTCAAACTTGCCTGACGGAGCTAGATCGCCTGACAAGGCGGCGCCTGACATAGCAGGAGCTGACGAAGCGGGCCGTCGCGCCGGATGATAGTCCGGACCGACGGCCCGTGGTGCTTCTTGGGGGCGTTTCCCGGGGGTCGCGATGTTTTCGCTCGCCGAACTCGAAACCGCGCAACGCCTGGTGCATGCGAGCTTCCCGGGTACGCCGCAATACACTTGGCCGCTACTGTGCGAACGCGCCGGCGCGGAGGTCTGGGTGAAGCATGAGAACCACACGCCGACCGGCGCCTTCAAGCTGCGCGGCGGATTGGTGCTTGTCGAACGCCTGGCGCGCGAACGCCCGCATATTGCCGGGATCGTCTCGGCGACCCGCGGCAATCACGGGCAATCGCTCGCCTATGCCGGGCGGCGCTATGGCGTGCCGGTGACGATCGTGGTGCCGCACGGCAACAGCGTGGAGAAGAACGCAGCGATGCGCGCGTTCGGCGCGCGGCTGATCGAACACGGCACGGATTTCGAAACCGCGCGCGATGAGGCCGGCCGCATCGCCACGGCCGAAGGGCTGGAATTCGCGCCGTCCTTTGCGCGCGACCTGGTGATGGGGGTTGCAACCTACGCCCTGGAACTGTTTCGCGGCGCGCCACCGCTGGACGCGCTGTATGTGCCGATCGGCCTCGGGTCCGGCATCTGTGGCGCCATTTTGACGCGCGATCTGCTGGGATTGCCCACCGAGATCATCGGCGTGCAGGCGGCCGGCGCGGATCCTTATGCGCGATCCTTCGCCGAGGGGCGCCTGGTGGCGCTGAACCGCGCCGCGACCGAGGCCGACGGCATCGCGGTACGGCAGCCCGACGCAGCGGCACTGGCGATCATGCGCGCCGGCGCCGCGCGTATCGTTACGGTGACCGACGCCGCCATCGCCGATGCAGTGCGCGCCTACTGGACCGACACGCACAACCTCGTCGAGGGTGCCGGCGCCGCACCGCTCGCCGCATTGCTTGCAGAGCATGAACGGATGCGTGGCAAGCGTGTGGGGTTGGTGGTCAGCGGCGGCAACATCGATCTCGCCCTGTTTCAGCGTTGGGTGCTGGAATAACGCAAGGCCAGGATCACAATGGCGGGGTAGAAAGCGTCATCACGGAACACGCAAGGCATGGTCCATCGCGCGGTGTACCGGCCGGTCATGCCGAGCACGCCGCCGAGCACGCCACGTTCCCCGCGGTGAAGCGTGCTTGCAGACATAACGATCAGGAGGAACGTCCAATGCTGGTATTCGACCTTGAAAAAGAACAGCAGTTCAACCTGCAGAAGCACGTGGAGAAGGTGCTCGGCCGGGTCGGCGAGGGCGACGTGACCGTCGCCTGCTGGGAACCTGGCCAGGTCAGTCCCAATCACCTGCACCCTAACGCCACCGAAATCTATTTCTGCTTCCAGGGCGGTGGCACGATGCGCACGCCGAGCGGAACGGTGGAGGTCAAGCCGGGCAGCTTCGTGGTGCATCCGCGCGGCGAATTGCACGAATACATTAACGGGCCGCAGCGCACACTACTGTTCCGCGTGCGCTATGGCGACGACATGTCCACGCGCACCAAGGACTGGCCGAGCAATCCAGACTTCCAGCCGCGGCCCGGGGATCCCGAGTGGTTCGCCGCGCACCCGTCCGGGTGACGCTGGGCCGTCGGGTGAAATGAAGCGAGACCAGGGCTCCGCCCTTGGCGGGGCTCCAAGGGGCAGAGCCCCTTGGTGGGGTTCAGGTGGGGTTCCAGGGGCAAAGCCCCTGGCCTTGCTGCGGTTCACTCGCCGGCCGGCGTCAGGCAGCGCTGCGCTCCAGCACCATCGCCTCGTCCGCCCCTGCCTCCTCAGCGGTTGGTGCGTCGGGCACCGTCACGCCCGGCATGACCTCTCCCGGCATCGCCATCGGGTCCGACGTCGGTTCCCGCACCATATAGCCGCGTCCCCACACCGTGCCGATCAGGTTATCGGCCCCCGCCTGCACCAGCTTTTTGCGCAGTTTGCAGATGAAAACGTCGATGATCTTCATCTCCGGTTCATCCATCCCGCCGTATAGGTGGTTCAGGAACGCCTCTTTGGTCAGGACCATGCCCTTGCGCAGCACCAGCAGCTCCAGGATCGCGTATTCCTTGCCGGTCAGATGGACCTCCTTGCCGTCCACCATGACCTCGCGGCTGTCCAGGTTGAGTTCCAGCGGACCCACGCGCAGGGCGGGCTGGCTGAAGCCTTTGCAGCGCCGCACGATCGCCTGCATGCGAGCCAGCAATTCGGCGCGGTCGAACGGCTTGGTGATGTAGTCGTCCGCCCCCATGCCCAGCCCCTTCACCTTGGCCTGCGGACGCGCCAGGCCGGACAGGATCAACACCGGGGTGTCGTTGCGGGCGAGCCGCATGCGCCGCACCACCTCATACCCCTCGATGTCCGGCAGCATGATGTCGAGAAGCACGATGTCGTATTCATAATGGCGGGTCAGCTCCAGCGCCTCCTCGCCGGTGTCGGTGTGATCGACCACCGCGCCGCTCGACTTGAGCATCAGCGCGACACCCCTGGCTGCGGTCAGATCGTCTTCAACCAGGAGAACACGCATCGGCCCAACTCCCCGCTAACGATTTCGTCATACCACTATTGCGTGTATTTGCCCATAGTTTTTTCACCATTTGCGTGTATCTAATCCTGCAACGTCCCATGTTGTGGCGAGAAGGCTAAGGGAGTTTGGGGATGCGCCATGATTTTGCGATGATTCCGTCTCAATGAGACGCTCTGCGCTTGCCATTCAGGGGGTGGCCTGCTGCGCCGCCTTGCGCCGCATCCCGCCGTTGCGGCTGGCGGGCCGCGTGTCCGGCATCTCCGGTCTCGTCATCGACATCGACGGCCTCGCCGGCCACGTGTCGGTCGGCGATCGCCTGCTGCTGGAGGCGCGCGACGGCCGCGGTGTCGCAGCCGAAATCGTCGGCTTCCGCGCCGATCTGGCGCAGGCGATGCCATTCGACTCGCTTGATGGGCTCGGTCCGGGCAGCCCGGCCGTCCAGGCCAGCGAACCGGGCAGCGGCTTTGCGGTGTCCGACGCCTGGCTTGGCCGGGTGCTCGACCCGCTCGGCCGGCCGCTCGATGGCCACGGCGCCCTCCCATCCGGCGCGACGCCGCGCCCGCTCCGCGTTGCCGCACCGGAAGCCACCGCCCGAGCGCGACTGGGACCGCGGCTCGACCTCGGCGTGCGCGCCCTCAATTGCTTCGCCACCTGCCGCCAGGGCCAGCGCCTCGGCCTGTTCTCCGGGTCCGGCATCGGCAAATCCACCTTGCTCTCCATGCTGGCGCGCCACACCCAATGCGACGTGGCGGTGCTGGCTTTGGTCGGCGAACGCGGGCGCGAGGTGCGTGAATTCCTCGAGGACGACCTGGGTGAGGACGGGCTGGCGCGCTCCGTCGTTGTGGTGGCCACCTCGGACGCACCGCCACTGCTGCGCCGCCAGGCGGCCTATGCGGCGATGAGTGTCGCCGAGCATTTTCGCGACCAGGGCCTGTCGGTGCTGCTGCTCATGGACAGCGTCACGCGGTTCTGCCTGGCCTTGCGTGAGATCGGCCTGTCCGCCGGCGAACCGCCGGCCACGCGCGGCTACCCGCCTAGCGTCTTCGCCGAGCTGCCGCGCCTGCTGGAACGCGCCGGTCCCGGATTGCCGGGGCCAAACGGCACGGCGGGCCACATCACTGCCCTGTTCACCGTGCTGGTCGAGGGTGACGACCATAACGAGCCGGTGGCGGACGCCGTGCGCGGCATCCTGGACGGCCATGTCATCCTGGACCGCCGCATCGCCGAGCGCGGCCGCTACCCGGCGGTGGACGTGCTGCGGTCGCTGTCGCGCGCGGCGGCCAGTTGCCTCGACGCCGAGGAGAGCGCGATGCTCCGGCGGGCGCGCAGCATCCTGGCATTATATGAGGACATGGCGGACATGCTGCGGCTCGGCGCCTACCGCGTCGGCACCGATCCGGCGGTGGACGAGGCGGTCGCGCTGGCGCCGCGGATCGAGGACGTGCTGCGGCAGGAGAAGTCGGAGCGAAGCCTGATGGCCGACTCCTTCGCCCTGCTGCGTTCGGCCCTGGCGGGGGGCTGACGAATGGCGCGCGATCCGTTGCAGGTGTTGCTGCGCGTGCGCGGCATTGCCCTCGCCGCGGCGCGCCGGGCGCTGGCCGATCGGTTGCGCGAGGAGACTGAAGCGGCGGAACGCTGCGCCGGCATCGCGACCACCATCGCGCGCGAGGCCGCGGTGCAAACGGGCCAACCGGTGGAACGTCGGACGGTAGAATTCTATGCCGTCTGGCTGGGGCGCAACCTCGCTGCGCAGCGCGAGGCAGCGGCCGCGGCCCGGGCCTGCGCCGCGGCGACCGCCGAAGCGCGCGCGTCACTCAGCGAGGCGCGGTCGGCGGCAAGGGCGCTGGAGGCGGCGCTGGCACAAGCTCAGGACGCAAGCCGGGAGGCGGCGGCGCGGCTGGAACAGCGAGCGGTGGACGAGGCTGCCGCCGAGTGTAGGCGGCCGGAACCATGGAGCGGGTGACGGGAATCGAACCCGCATAACCAGCTTGGAAGGCTGGGGCTCTACCATTGAGCTACACCCGCGCCATGCTCGGTGTAGCTTGGACGAACACCCCGTGCAATGCGCGCGGGGCAATCAGGTGCGGCGAGACAACGCCAAGGGGCTTGCCCCTGGAACCCAACCAAGCGCGGAGCCCTGATTTTCCTTCGTACCTGCCGTCAGGCGCGCGCAGGGATCAGGTGCTCGAGCGCGTCGGCGACCGAAGCAAACCGCACGGCCCGCCCCATCATCGGCTGCACCACGACGTCACTGGCACCGCGCCACACCATCCAGCGGCGGAACGAACTGTCCTGCGGATAAAGCGCCAGCACCTCCTCGTATTCCTCCCCCTCGGCGGAGTAGTCGAGTTCCACCACCATGCGCAAATCATGGTACTCCGACCATCCCTGCACCATGACGAGATCGGCGAGTTCGAACGCAAGACCCATTGGCAGGGCGGTCACCAGCGGCGGCGTGTTCATCCGAATTTCCTCACTGTTCAAGCCTGCAGTCCGGGCTTCTGTGCTTCACAGACACGTGATTATCAACATCACGGGTCCGTGAAATCAAGTGTTATTTTGTGGGTGACGCGAATTTACTGTGCGTTCTGTGTAATTGTTTCATAATGCTCAACCATAACTGATAGGATTGCGAAATAATACCACGAGATTCGATTGGCACATCATACCAGTTTGCTTCCGAATGTTACGGTTTGATCTGGCCGAATGAAATCCCTCTTGCGGCGACACCTGTCCGCCAATCGCAGTGGATTGATTTAACTTTGCAGCACCTCGCCAATCCGTTATTTGCTGGTCGCCCAGGAGGAAAGCGCATGCGCCAGGCCCTCGCCACCCAGTCCGCCGCGGAAGCCATCGCCAGCGAGCACGAACTCTTGCGCGGCGAGACCAGCCCCTTGCGGGCGGCCACCGGCTTCGTCCTTGGCAGTGCGCTGTGCGGCGCGTTCTGGACCATGGCCGGATTGCTCGCCTGGTCGCTCGCCTGAGCGCTGACAGTGTGCGCCTGGCTGCTGCCCGCGGGCACGCTCGACGCGCACGGGGGCCTTCGGCCGCCATGATCAAAGACGGTAGCTGCAAGACCTCCGTCTGACCGCGCATCGCGATGGATCCGGCATTCCGGGCGGGCCGGACGGGGTCGTCGGTCGGGACATGCTCTGCCTGAACGCCGCAAGCGCATCGCCTTGCCAAGGATACTCCCGGCGCTACTGTCCCGTCCGGGAGGAACCCATGCAGGAACCCGCGCCGATCGACTGCGACGTGCATCCTACGGTGCCGAGCCTTGCGGCGCTGATGCCCTACCTGGACGACCTCTGGCGCGACACGGTGGTGCGCCGCGGGATGGATGAGCTGAACACCATCAGCTACCCCAGCCGTAGTCCGCTCACCGCGCGCGCGGACTGGCGCGACGATACCGGCAAGGCGGCCACCACGCCGCAGGCACTGGCCGCGCAGGGATTGGCGCCGTTTGGCACCAGGCTCGCCATCTGCAACTGCCTGTACGGCGCGCAGGCGCTGTTCAGCGAGGACATGGGCGCCGCCTTCGCCCGCGCGATCAACGACTGGATCGCCCGCGAATGGCTGGATCGCGACGACCGGCTGCGCGCCTCGATCGTCGTGCCGATGCAGAACCCCGAGCTGGCGGTGGACGAGATCAACCGCCTCGCCGGCGACCGCCGCTTCGTCCAGGTGCTGCTGTTGGCCGGGGCCGACCTGCCGCTGGGCAAGCGCCACTGGTGGCCGATCTACGCCGCCGCGGAACGCCTCGGCCTGCCGGTCGGCATCCATGCCGGCAGCACCTACCGCCACCCCGTTACCCCGGTCGGCTGGCCGAGCTACTACACCGAGGACTACGTCAACCAGGCGCCCTCGATGCAGACCCAGCTCACCTCGATGGTGGCCGAGGGCGTGTTCACCCGCCACCCCGACCTGACCGTCGTACTGATGGAGTCCGGCGTGACCTGGCTGCCGGCCTATCTCTGGCGGCTGACCAAGTTCTGGAAGGGGCTGCGGGCGGAGATCCCCTGGGTGTCCGACCCGCCAACCAGCATCGTGCGCGAGCGGGTGCGCCTGACGCTGCAACCGTTCGACGGCCCGCCCGACGTCGCCACGGTGATGCGGGTGATGGAGCATATCGGCTCCGACGAGGTGCTGCTGTTCTCCACCGACTACCCGCACTGGCAGTTCGACGGGCTGGACGCCTTGCCGGCGGGCCTTGACCGGGCGCTCGCGCAGAAGATCATGGCGGAAAATCCGCTGCGCACCTATCCTCGGCTGCAACAAACGGCCCACACGGAGACCGTGGCATGAACGTGGACGTCCTGAACCGCGCCGGCGTGCAGCCGGCGGCCGCTTCCAAGGTCGGCATCGCCGATTGCGACGTGCATCCCCGGCCGGCCGGCGCCGGCATCGGCGGGGTGAGCAAGTCGCTCTACCCTTACCTGTCGAAGCGCTGGCAGGAGCATGTCGAGTCGTTCGGTGCGATCTATCGCCAGCCGTGGGAGAAGGGCTCGGCGTATATCAAGGGCCAGCCGCAGGCCTCCCGCCGCGACGCCTTCCCGCCGGGCGGCATGCCGGGGAGTGACCTGGGCTTCATGCAGCGGCAGCATCTGGATCCGAACAACGTCGTGCTCGGCATCCTGAACCCGCTGACGTCGGGCCAGGGCGCGCAGAACCCCGAGCTGTCCGCCGCCCTGACGCACGCCACCAACGAGTGGCAGGTGGCCGAGTGGACGTCCCGGGATTCGCGCCTGCGCGCCTCGGTGGTGGTGCCGTATGAGGATGCGGCCGCCTCGGTAAAGGAGATCGAGCAGCGCGCCGGCGATGCGAACTTCGCCCAGGTACTGTTCCTCAGCCGCACCGCCGAGCCGCTGGGCCAGCGGCGCTATTGGCCGATCTTCGAGGCGGCCGCGGCAGCCGGGCTGCCGGTCGGTGTGCACGCCTTCGGCTATGGCGGCTGGCCGATCACCACCAGCGGCTGGGGCTCGTTCTACCTGGAGGAGATGGTCGGTCACGCGCAGGCGCAGCAGGCGCTGCTGATCAGTATGATCTTCGAGGGTGTGTTCGAGCGCATCCCGAACCTGAAGGTGGTGCTGATCGAGGCGGGCCTCGCCTGGGGCGCATCGCTGGCGTGGCGGATGGACCGGCAATGGGCTAAGCTGAAGGCCGAGACACCGCATTTGAAAATGCTGCCGTCGGAATACCTGCGGCGCAACGTGTGGTTCACCACCCAGCCGATCGAGGAGCCGGAACCGCGCGAGCACCTCGCCGAGGCGATCGACTGGCTCGGCTGGGACCGCGTGCTGTTCGCCACCGACTATCCGCACTGGGACTTCGACGATCCCTCGCACGCGCTGCCGATCCGCATGACGGAGGCGCAGCGGCGGGCGGTGTTCCTGGAGAATGCGCAGGCGGTCTACCGGGTGACGTAGACGATACCGGGAGCGGCCAGCCCCGTTTCCGGGACTGGCCAAACTCCTACTGCCGGTCTATGGTGATCTGATCCGAAGACCAAAGACCACCATAATCAGCGACAGGAAGTAGAGATGGGCTAGCATCTCAACCTCCCAGATACGCCGGTCGGGCCTATTCCCGGCCGGCGTTTTCGTTCTAGGGATCGGTCGCGGAGATAACATTGACGCAGCGGACGTATCACCTCGTCCGGCGATGGGTCGCAACCCGCCAACGCACCACCAGATTGTTGGACATGGACATCAACACCATCCCCGGGTCCCGCATCGTCGAGGTGAGCCGCCTCGCCTTCGCCACGCCGGACGTCGAGTTCCTCTGCTTCGGCGAATCCGACCAGCCAAGCCCGCCATCGGCACGCGCCGCCGCCGTCGCCGCGCTGGATGCCGGCTTCACCCGCTATCCGGACGTGCGCGGCGTGCCTGCCCTGCGCGATGCCCTGGCGGCCTATCTCACCAGCCTGCACGCCAAACCCATCGCCGAGGACCGTATTCAGGTCGCCGCCTCCGGCATGGCCGCGATGGCGGTCGCGCTCGCCGCCACCGTCCGCCCGGGCGATCGCGTGGTGGTGCACAGCCCGCTCTGGCCCAATATCGGCAATGCCGTGCGCCTGCGCGGCGCGGAACTGACCGAACTCGACCTGGACGCGCAAGCCGACGGCACCTTCCGTCTGGATCTCGACCGGCTGGACACGCTGCTGCGCAACGCCCGCGCATTCATCCTCAACTCGCCGAACAACCCCACCGGCTGGACCGCCACGCGGGAAGAACTGGGCGCCATCCTGGAGATCGCCCGTCGCCGCGGCGTCTGGCTGATCTCCGACGAGGTCTATTCCCGCCTCGTCTACGACGGCACCCCAGCCGCCCCCTCCCTGCTCGACGTGGCGGAGCCGGACGACCGGGTCATCGTCTGCAACAGCTTCTCCAAGACCTGGATGATGACCGGCTGGCGCCTCGGCTGGCTGGTGCTGCCCGAGGGCACACGCGATGCCGTGACCGAGATCGTCGAGGTGGTACATTCCGGCGTCGCCCCCTTCATCCAGCAGGCCGGCATCGCCGCCATCCACGATCTCCGGGCGGTGGAGCATTTCCGCGCCCATTGCGCGGCGGGGCGGGCGCTCGCCAGCCGGGCGCTCGATGGCGTCAACGGCGTGCGCTACGCGGCGCCGCCTGGTGCGTTCTATGCATTCCTGGGCGTCGAGGGGCTGACCGACAGTCTGGGTTTGGCGATGAAGCTGGTGACCCGCCATCGTGTGGCCGTGGCGCCTGGCGTGGCGTTCGGCGCCGCCGGCGAGGGCTTCCTGCGGGTCTGCTTCGCCCAGTCGGCCGAACGAATGGAGCGAGCGATGCAGCGTCTGCGTGACGGCATTCGGGTGGAGATGGCGGGATGAGCGAGACCTCGACATTGCATTGCGCGGTTTGCGGCGGCCCCGCGCGGCCGCCCTTCCACGCCCCGCGCCCGCCGGAGATGGGCCCCGATCTCGACATGCGTCCCGGCGAGCCGGTGCGCTCCACACTGCGTGACTGGTTGCAGGCTTGCGGAACCTGCCACGCCGCCGGTCCCGACCTGTCGGCCTTGCCGCCCGGCGCCAAGGCGGTCGTGGACTCGCCGGCGTATCGTGCCCTCAGCCTGGAAGCCGCGGAGGACACCCTGCTGTTCCGGCGCTGGGCCATGATCTGCCTGGCCGCCGGCGACAAGGCAGCGGCCGCCGAGGCGACGTTGCAGGGTGCCTGGGCGGCGGACGATGCCGCTGACATGACCGAGGCCGCGAAATTGCGCCGCGACGTCGCCGCGCTGTGGGGCGACCAGCCGGACCCGGCAACCGCACTGCGATTGCTCGACGTGCTGCGACGGGCCGGCGAATTCGCCGCCGTCGAGACGCTGGCGGCAAAACTCGCTGATGGCGGGCTGGACGCGTTCACCGCTGCGGTCGTCGCCTTCCAGCGCGCCCACGCGGCAGAACGCGATATCGGCTGCCATCTGCTCAGCAGCGCGGCGCCGAACCATGCCGTGCCGAGCAATCTGCCGACCCCGAAATTCTGGGAATGGTTGTTTCGCGATTGAGGGGCCGGATGCGCACCGCTCACCCATCCGTCCCGGCATTGCCGTGTGCCGCTGCGCTGTTGCTATGCATGGCTGTGCTGGTGCCGGCCGACGCGACCGCTGCGGCACCCGCGGTCGATTGGTCGAAGCCGCAGATTTTGCGCGTGGAGATGGTGGACAACCGCTTCGTCCCGGATCGGCTGACGTTCCGTCACGGCGTGACCTACCGCTTGCACCTGGAAAACCACGGCAAGGACATGCACGAGTTCACCGCGCCGGCGTTCTTCGCCGAAGCAATCGTGCGCGATCCTCGCAAGCTGGCGAATGGCGGACAGGAGGTCGTGGTCCAGCCGGGCGACACCGCCGATATCGACCTGGTGCCGCAACGCCCGGGCCATTACGACCTGAGCTGCGCCGATCACGACTGGGATGGCATGCTCGGCAGTATCGAGGTGCAGTGACGCTGGCGGGAGGCTCGTCGGCGCTGGAATTGCCTGTCACTGTCGGGTAAATCGTCGGCGCGCAAAGGCAAGCCCGGGGCCGCCTTGATGGGGGACCGCGCTCAGGCCGGCACCCGCGCACTGCGCACCGCGTCCGCCAGGTCGCGCACCTGGTCGAGCACGATGCGCACCGCGTCCGGCTTCGCACGGCCCGATTCGTCGAGATGCGCCGCCAGCGTGTCGATCAGCGCCGATGCCACCACCGCCGCATCGGCGACGCGTACCACTTCGGCAGCCTGTACCGGGGTGCGCACACCGAAGCCGACCGCGACCGGCAGATCGGTGGCCTTGCGCACGCGAGGAATCGCCGCGGCCAGATGCTCGGCCGTGGCGCTGCGCGTGCCGGTGATGCCCGTGATGCTGACGTAATAGACGAAGCCCGAACTGCCGTTCAGCACGTGCACCAGGCGCGCGTCGTCGGTGGTCGGCGCCACCAGGCGGATCACGTCCAGGCCGCTCGCATTGGCGAACGGTACCAGCATGTCGGCCTCCTCGGTGGGCAGGTCCACGACGATTAATCCGTCCACGCCGGAGGTTGCGGCGTCAACGCAGAACCGCTCCGGACCGTATGACAGGATCGGATTGAGATAGCCCATCAGGATGATCGGGGTGGCGTCGTCCTCGCGGCGGAAATCGCGCACCATCGCCAGCACGCGCGCCACCTTCACCCCGGCCTTCAGGGCACGCTTGCCGGCGGCCTGGATGATCGGGCCGTCCGCCATCGGGTCGGTGAACGGCATGCCGATCTCGATCAGGTCCGCGCCCGCCGCGGGCATGCCGCGCAACAGCGCCATCGAGGTGGCACCGTCCGGATCCCACGCCTCCAGAAACGGAATCAACCCACCGCGGCCTTCGGCCTTCAGCGCCGCGAACCGGCTGGCGATGCGGCTCATGTCGGGGTTCCTGTGTGTGGATGGAAGCAAGCAAGGCCAAGGGGCGCTGCCCCTTGGAACCCCGCCAGGGGCCACCGGCCCCTGGACCCCGAATCCGTTTTTCGTTGAGGGGGGCGGGCGAGGTACTGCCGCGCGCACCGCCTCAGCCCGCCCCCCTCAACGAAAAACCGAATTGGGATGCAAGGGCCAATGGCCCTTGTCGGGGGCTTGGGCCGCGAAGCGGACCAAGGGGGGGCAGCGCCCCCCTGGCCTTGCTTCCTCCCACCCACACGCAACAACCCCGGCATCAGAGACGCACCCCCAGGTGGTCGGCGACGGCGAAGATGTCCTTATCGCCGCGGCCGCAGAGGTTCATAACGATGATCTGGTCCTTGCCCAGGGTGGGGGCGAGCGTGGTGACGTGTGCCAGCGCATGCGCCGGTTCCAGTGCCGGGATGATGCCCTCGGTGCGGGTGCAGAGCTGGAACGCCGCCAGTGCTTCCTGGTCGGTCGCCGACACGTATTCGACACGGCCGATATCGTGCAGCCACGAGTGCTCCGGTCCGATGCCGGGATAGTCCAGGCCGGCGCTGATGCTGTGTGCCTCGATGATCTGCCCATCGTCATCCTGCAACAGGTAGGTGCGATTGCCGTGCAGCACGCCGGGGCGGCCGCCGGTCAGGCTGGCAGCATGCTCACCGGTTTCGATCCCGTGCCCGCCGGCTTCCACGCCGATCAGCCGCACCGGATCATCCAGGAACGGGTGGAACAGCCCCATCGCATTGGAGCCACCGCCGATGCAGGCCACCGCCACGTCCGGCAGTCGGCCCTCGGCTTCCTGCATTTGCCGCTTGGTTTCTTCGCCGATCACCGACTGGAAGTCGCGCACCATCATCGGATACGGGTGCGGGCCCGCGACGGTGCCAATCAGGTAGTAGGTGTCCTCCACGTTGGCGACCCAGTCGCGCAACGCCTCGTTCATCGCATCCTTCAAGGTCGCGGCACCCGATGTCACCGGCTTCACCTCGGCGCCGAGCAATTTCATGCGGAAGACGTTAGGCTTCTGCCGCTCGACATCGGTGGCGCCCATGTAAACCGTGCAGGGCAGGCCAAACAGCGCACACATGGTAGCGGTAGCAACGCCATGCTGCCCGGCGCCGGTCTCGGCGATGATGCGGGTCTTGCCCATGCGGCGGGCCAGCAGGATCTGGCCCATACAGTTGTTCGCCTTGTGGCTGCCGGTGTGGTTCAGCTCGTCGCGCTTGAAATAAACCTTGGCACCGCCGAGGTGCCGGGTCAGCCGCTCGGCGTACCACAGCGGACTCGGCCGGCCGACATAATGTGTCAGGTGGCGCTGCAAATCCGCATGGAATGCCGGGTCGGCTTTCGCCGCGTTGTACGCTTGCTCGACCTCCAGGATCAGCGGCATCAGCGTCTCGGCGACGAAACGTCCGCCGTAGTCGCCGAACCGGCCGCGCTGGTTGGGGCCGTTGCGCAGGCTGTTGACGCCCGCTGGTGCAATCGTGGTTGTCACGCTTTTGCCATCTCCGTTCGCGGCTGTCTTCTAGCCCAAGATCGCGTTGCGGTCACCTGCCGCTATGTTGCGATGCACAAAATCATGCTCGCGTTAAGCGCTGGATTTACCGCACGTTTTGCTTCTTAGTATCGGCAAAATCGACCCCATCCGCGACCGTCGCGGAGCGCCGGAAGGAACATCCTTTGGACATCGAACCGCAGCCCGCAACCGCGCGGCACAAGACCTGGAAAACCCTGGCAGCGGAGGCCCTGGCCGGCACAGGCGTGCATGCCTCGCGGGCCGTGCACGCCAACCTGACCGCGCCCGCGCTGGTGGCCGAAGCGCTCCGCCGCAATGAAGGACGCCTCGCCTGGGACGGCGCGCTGATGGTGGAAACCGGCGTGCATACCGGCCGCTCGGTGCAGGACAAGTTCGTGGTGGACGAGCCTTCGATCACGCATGACGTCTGGTGGGGCAAGATCAACCAGAAGCTGGCGCCGGAGAAATTCACCGTCCTGAAGGGCCGCGTGCAGGCCTATCTGCAAGGCCAGGACCTGTTCGTGCAGGACCTGTATGCAGGCGCCGATCCGGCGTTCCGCGTGCGTGTGCGCCTGGTGAGCACCGGCGCCTGGCAGGCCTTGTTCGCCCGCAACATGTTCATCCGCCCGCCGGAGGAGGAACTCGCCGGTTTCGAGCCCGACTACGTGATCCTGCATGCGCCGCATTTCCATGCCGATCCGGCATTGGACGGCGTGCGGTCCGGCACCGCCATCGCCTTGTCGTTCGCGCAGCGCTGCATCGTTATCGCGGGCAGCGAGTATGCGGGCGAGATCAAGAAATCGATCTTCACCGTGATGAACTGGATCCTGCCGGAACGTGGCGTGCTGCCGATGCATTGCAGCGCCAATATCGGCGAGGCGGGCGACGTGGCGCTGTTCTTCGGCTTGTCCGGCACCGGCAAGACGACGCTGTCCTCCGATCCGCATCGCAAGCTGATCGGTGACGACGAGCATGGCTGGGGCGACGGCGGCGTGTTCAATTTCGAGGGCGGCTGCTACGCCAAGGTGATCGACCTGTCGGCCGAGCATGAGCCGGAGATCTGGGCGGCGTCGCACCGCTTCGGCACGGTGCTGGAGAACGTGGTGGGCGACCGGCATGGCAAGTTGGACCTGACCGACAAGTCGCTGACCGAGAACACCCGCTCCTGCTATCCGGTCGAGTACATCCCCAATGTGGAGCTGTCCGGCCGTGGCGGCCAGCCGCGCAACGTGTTGATGCTGACGGCGGACGCCTATGGCGTGATGCCGCCGATCTCCAAGCTGTCGCCGGCGCAGGCGATGTATCACTTTCTGTCGGGCTACACCGCGAAGGTGGCCGGCACTGAGAAGGGGCTGGGCGGGTCGCCGGAAGCGACCTTCTCCACCTGCTTCGGCGCGCCGTTCCTGCCGCGCCGGCCCGAGGTCTACGGCAAGATGCTGGAGGCGTTGATCCAGCGGCATGGCGCCGATTGCTGGCTGGTGAACACCGGCTGGAGCGGCGGCCAGTACGGCGTCGGCAAGCGCATGAGCATCCGCCACACCCGTGCTCTGCTGCGCGCCGCGCTGGACGGCAGCCTGGCGCGGGGCCGCTTCCGCAAGGACCCGTTCTTCGGCCTGGCGATCCCCGAACACGTGGCGGACGTGCCGGCCGAGGTGCTCGATCCACGGCAGTCCTGGACGGACAAGGCAGCGTACGATCGGACGGCGCGCGAACTGGTCGCCAACTTCGAGAAGAATTTTCACCCGTTCGAGGCGGGGGTAGGGGAGGAGATCCGCGCGGTAGCGCTCCGGGCGGCGGCGTAGGGTTCACGGAAGCGCAATCGCGATCGGTCGATCGCTGCGGCCGCAGGCCCTGGCGAACATCCCGGTCGTTACTGGTTTCCCGTCGGCCGAAGACGGCTCCGGTCAACCCGCTTGACGTGGATCAAGGCGCCGATGGCGCGCCTCTGCCATAGCCCGCAGGCTCAGGCGGAAAGGTCTGGCCATGATCGGCGTCGACTGGGGCACCAGCAATTTCCGGGCGTTCCTGCTGGACGCCCGGGGCAACATCCGCGACCGGCGCAAGGCACCCTGCGGCGTGCTGCACGTGCCCGACAACCGGTTCGCCGAGACGCTGCGCGCCGAAATCGGCGACTGGCTCGATCGCGGCGAGGACCGCGTGCTGGCGTGCGGCGCGGTCGGCAGCAAGGAGGGTTGGCGGGAGATGCCATACCTGCCCTGCCCGATTGGCGTCCCCGAACTGGCCCGAGGCACCGTCGCCGTGCCGTTCGCCGGCGCGCAGGTGCGGCTGGTGCCTGGCGTCGGCTACGTCGACGCCCAAGGGGTGCCCGACACGATGCGCAGCGAGGAGACGCAGATCGCCGGCATCCGCGGCGAGCTGGGCGAGGGCGGCCTCACCTGCCTGCCCGGCACGCACAGCAAGTGGGCGCGTCTGCGCGACGGGCGCATCATCAGCTACTGCTCGTACATGACCGGTGAGGTGTTTGGCGCGCTGCGGGAGCACACGGTTTTCTCCCGCACGATGCGTGACGGACCGACCGACTGGACGGCGTTCGAGCAGGGGCTCGCGCGGTCCGGCGAGGTGGGCGGGTGGCTGCACCACGTGTTCGGTGTGCGTGCGCTGTGCGTGAACCGCCGGCTCGATGACTTGGCAGCGCCATGGTACTTGTCGGGCTTGCTCATTGGCCATGAGGTTCGGGTGGCGTTGCCGTCCGGCGAACTGGTGCATCTTGTCGGGGAGCCGAATTTGACCCCGCTGTATGCGCGGGCGATCGCCGTCCTGGGCGGCGAGGCGCGTGTCGAAGACGCCGACGCCGCGGCGCGCGGACTGGCGGTTATCGGTGCCGCAATCGACTGGAACGGCTAGAGCGGTACGCCTTATGCCGTATTGGACTGGCCGATGGGACCCGTTTGGGTCTGTCCGATCAATCCGCTGTGTGCCATTGGTCCAACGCATTCTACGCTTGGAGGCGCCGCGTGTACGTTCCGCCGCTGTTCAACGAAGCCCGCATTGACGTTTTGCATGATGCGATCCGCGCGTCCGGGCTCGCAACGCTGGTCACCCTCACCCGGGACGGCCTGATCGCCAGCCACGTCCCTCTGCTGCTTGACCCTGAGCCGGCGCCGTACGGCACCTTGATCGGCCATCTGGCACGGCCCAACCCGCAGGCACGCGGCGCCATCGGCGAGGCCCTGGCCATCTTCCAGGGACCGGACGCCTACATCACCCCGTCCTGGTACGCCACCAAGCGCGAGACCGGCAAAGTGGTCCCAACCTGGAACTACGTCGCGATCCATGCCGCCGGTCCAATCGCGTTCTTCGACGACCCCGACCGCTTGCTCGATATCGTCACCCGTCTGACCGACAAGCAGGAAGGCGGTCGTGCCGCCCCCTGGGCCGTGTCCGATGCGCCCGCCGATTTCGTGCAGGGCATGCTGAAGGGCATCGTCGGCTTCGCCATCCCGCTCACGCGGCTGGAGGGCAAGTGGAAGATGAGCCAGAACCGCCCGGCGGAGGACCGCGCAGGCGTGATCGACGGGCTCGCCGCCGAGGGGCGGCAGGACGTCGCCGCCTTGGTCCCCGCCCCCACCCCGACGTAGGGCGGCAAAGCGCAACGCATTCCGCCGCTTGTGCCCCGGCGGAGTGCGCGGCGCCGGTCCGCCCTGCCGCCCGACCAACCCCATCGCGCACACCCTGCAACCCGAAACGGTTGCCTCCGTGTCGGCAGCGTGGCCATATCCGGACGGTTCCAATCCAGGTCCGCCACAGCATCCATGGACACCATCTACCGAGGCGACATCACAACCGCCCGCGGGCGATTGCTCGCGTGGGTGGACGCACTGTTCGTCGACCATGCGGTGTTCCGCCTGGTATGGAGCAACCTCGGCACCGTGGCACCGGGCCGGTTGTATCGCTGCAACCATCCGACCCCCGGCCGCCTCGCCGCCCTGACCCGCCGCCTCGGCCTGAAGACGCTGATCAACCTGCGCGGGCCGACCGGCAACGGCTCGGACGCTCTGTCGCGGGAGGCCGCCGCCCGGCTCGGCCTGGACTTCGTCGATATGGCGCTGGAAAGCCGCGGCGCGCCACAGCGCGACCGCATTCTGCGGCTGCACGCCATCTACAGCTCGATGCGCGCGCCGGCGCTGCTGCACTGCAAGTCGGGCGCCGACCGGGCCGGGCTCGCGGCCGGGCTGTTCGTGCTGTTCGAGGGCGGCTCCGCGCGCGACGCCCTGCGCCAGTTGTCGCTGCGCTTCGGCCATATCCGTCAGGCGAAAACCGGCATCCTCGACGCGTTCTTCCTGCGCTGGCAGCGTGAGGGCGAAGGCCGCAAGCCCTTCCTCGACTGGGTGCGCGAGGACTACGATGAGGCCGCCCTGCGGCGGGACTTCCACGCGAACGGTCTCGCCAGCTTCATCAACGACTGGGTGTTGGCGCACGAATGACCGCGGACGAGGTGTTGGAAACGCTGCCGATCGCCGACTGGCAAGGCCCGTTCGTGCCGGTCGTGCAGCGCCACGCGATCGATGCGCTGGAGTCCGGCCGGGTACTGGTGCTGCCCGCGCTGCGCTTCGTCGTGGCCGAAGAGGAGCGGCGGTTCCTCGATGCGGGGAGTCTGGGCGGTAGCCGCAAGAACATCAGCCTGGATCCGGAGCGCGGCACGCTGGGCAACAGCGCACTGCCGCCGGCCGACGCTACTGCCCTGGCCGGCATGATGCGGCGCTTTGCCGCCTGTGCGATGCGGCTGGTGACCGGCCTGCTGCCCGGCTACGCGCCGGTCCTCGAACGCGCACGCACCAGCTTCCGCCCCGCCGAGATCGCCGGCCGCGCCTATTCGCCGCGGCACGATGACCGGCTGCTGCATGTCGATGCCTTCCCCACGCGGCCGATGGCCGGGCGGCGCATCCTGCGCGTGTTCAGCAACGTCGCGCCGGACGGGGCGCCGCGCGAGTGGCGGGTCGGCGAGCCATTCCCCGACTTCGCCCGCGCTTTCCTGCCCCGGGTGAAACCGCCGCTGCCGGGAAGCGCCCGGGCGCTGCAATTGCTCGGGCTGACCAAGGGGCGGCGCAGTGCCTACGACCACATCATGCTGGGGCTGCACGACGCCGGGAAACTGGACGCCGCCTACCAGGCGGACGGCCCGAAAGCCGAGGTCAGCTTTCCCGCCGGCACCACCTGGCTGTGCTTCACCGACCAGGTGCTGCACGCCGCCCTGGCCGGCCACTGCGCGCTGGAGCAAACGTTCCATGTGCCAGTGGCGGCGCTGGCGTATCCGGAGCGGGCGCCGCTGCGGGTGCTGGAGCGGCTGGCGGGTCGCGTGCTGGTTTGAACATGCGCCGGGGAACCCGTCGCCGATAACCGCGCCCGCGTTATTTCGAATTTCTCGGCGCTCGTCGAAACTGTGGGATGATTTTCAGATCGTTAGTCGACGCCCGACAATGGACGAATCGATTGATGGCGCGTCGGCCCGTTCCCCCCCGTCATGCCGACCACCGGGTCAAGCGCCCGGTGGCAGGCTCCGGTCGGCATCCAAGACTATGCTGATCTCACGCAAGAAAGTCGTGAATGGCGGGCCGGAGCCTGCCCCCGGGCACTTGACCCGGGGGCCCGCCATGACGTGTTGGTTCGGGTCTTGCGATACGCGACGCCGTTATTCTTGGGCGTCGCCTATGCGTGCGTCATGCGGTTCCATGCGTCCAGCGCGGCGATCTTGTACGCCTCCGCCAGCGTCGGGTAGTTGAACGTGTTCTCGATGAAGTAGTCCAGCGTGCCTTGCAGGTTCAGCACCGCCTGGCCGATATGCACCAGTTCCGTCGCGCCCTCCCCGACAATATGCACGCCAAGCAAGCGCCGCGTGTCCAACGCGAACAGCATCTTCAGCAGCCCGGCATTGAGCCCCATGATATGTCCGCGCGACGTCTCGCGAAACCGCGCCACCCCGCATTCATACGGAATGTCGCGCTTGCGCACCTCCTGCTCGCTCATCCCGACAGTCGAAATCTCCGGCACCGAGTAGATGCCATACGGAAAAAACTCCGGCGCCGGCGGCATCGGCATATTGAACGCGTGGCAGGCCGCAATCCTCCCCTGCTCCATCGACGTAGAGGCCAGGCTCGGGAAACCGATGGCGTCGCCGGCGGCGTAGATATGCGCCACCTCGGTCTGGAACGTGACCGCATCCACTTTCAAGCGGCCGCGCTGATCCGCGGTCAAGCCGCAGGAATCCAGATTCAGCGCATCGGTCGCACCGACCCGGCCCGCGGCATAAAGCAGCATCTCCGACCGCAGGCGGCGGCCGTTCTCCAACACGGTGACCGGCCAGTCGTTCTCGAATTCGATGCGCGCCACCTTGCAACCGAAGCGCAGCGCCATGCCGCGGTCGCGCAATTGATGGGTGAAGTCCTCGATCAGTTCATCGTCGATGAATTCAAGGATACCGGGCCGCGCTTCCACCAGAGCGACGGTGACATCCAGCGCGCTGAAGATGGTGGCATACTCGACGCCGATCACGCCGCCGCCGACCACGGTCAGGCTGCGCGGCAGCCGGAGAATGTCGACGATCTCGTCGCTGTCCACCACGCTGTGGCCGTTGAACGGCACGTCGGCGGGGCGGTAGGGGCGCGTGCCCACCGCCACCAGGAAGCGCTCGCCGGTCAGCACGCGGATGTCGCCGCTGTCCAACGTTATCTCGATGCGGTGCGGATCGAGGAAGCGTGCCGTGCCGCGCAGCGTCGTCACCGCGTTGCGGGCGAACTGGTGTTCCAGCACGTCCACCTCGTGGTCCAGCGTCATGTGCAGCCGCGCCATCAGGTCCTTGGCCTCGATGTCCTTTTTCACCCGATAGGCGCGCCCGTAGAAGCCGCGTTCCCGCCAGCCGGTCAGGTTCAGCACGGTCTCGCGCAGGGTTTTCGAGGGGATGGTGCCGGTGTGCACCGAAACGCCGCCGACGCGGCGGCCCTTGTCCACCACGAGCACCGAGCGGCCGAGCTTGGCGGCCTGGATCGCCGCACGGCGCCCGGCGGGGCCGCTGCCGATCACGATGAAGTCGTAGCTGTTCATGCCCGCATGCTAACCACGTCGCGTCGGCTTGTGGGGGAAATTTCTCCCCCTATGATCGGGAAGCAGGCACTTTCTGGAGGACCTCGGCGTGACGACCATTCCCAAGACCTTGCAGCCGCATATCAACACGGCATTCCCGGACAACGTCTGCCTGGTCGGCACCGCGCTGCCGGACGGCTTTGCGCAGATTACGCCCCGCGGCAGCACCATGGTGTACGACGACGAGCACCTCGCGTTATGGGAGCGCGGCAAGGGTTCCACCACCGGCAATCTGCACGACGGCAGCAAGGTGACGGTGTATTTCCGCAAACCGCAACTGCGGGTTGACGGCGTGCTGCCGAAAGGCGGCATCGCGCGCTTCTACGGCACCGCGGCGATCCACAAGTCCGGCGCGGCCTACGAGGAAGTCTGGCGCCGGTTGGTGCAACCGGAGAAGGATCGTGACCCGGACAAGAAAGGGTTCGCGGTGCTGATCAAGGTCGAACGGGCCGAAGAGCTGGATGGCGCGCCGCTGACGCTGGAATAGCGCGGCCGAGGGAGGCGACAATGAGCTTTCGCATCGCCGTGGTGCAGCCGCGGACCCACGCGTAAGCAAACCTCTCCCGCGTCGCGGGAGAGGTCGAGACGCGGAGCGGCGAGGGTGAGGGTGATCGGGTCGGCGCATAGTTTCTGTTTCGGGACCACCCGATCACCCTCACCCGGCGGCTTCGCTCGGCGACCTCTCCCGCGCAGCGGGAGCGGTAAAGGTCGACGTGATCAGAAACTCCTTGTTCCCCTCCGGGCCGGTGATGGGGCTTTCGGTAATCCCCAGCACCGTCCAGCCGGGTTGCGCCGCCCACCATGCGCGGATGCGCTCGCAGACCGCCTGATGCACGGCCGGATCGCGGACCACACCTTTGCGTCCGACCGATTCCGGTCCGGCTTCGAATTGCGGCTTGATCAGCGCCACCGCCCAGGCGCCGGAAACGCATAGCGCGAGCGGCGCGGGCAGCAGCGTCGCCAACCCGATGAAACTCGCATCGCATACCAGCGCCTGGATCGGATCGGCGATATTGGCCGCAGTCAGGTAACGCGCGTTGGTCTTCTCGTGCACCACGACACGCGGATCGGATCGCAGCTTCCAGGCGAACTGGCCATGGCCGACATCGACCGCATGCACCTTCGCCGCGCCGTGTGCCAGCAGCACGTCGGTGAAACCGCCGGTCGAGGCGCCGATATCGAGGCAGACGCGGCCGGCCGGCGACAGCCCGAAATGCCGCAGCGCGTGATCCAGCTTCAACCCGCCGCGCGACACCCACGGGTGGTCCTGGCCACGCACTTCAAGCGGCGTGTCCTCCGCAATCGCGGAACCGGCCTTGTCGATGCGGCGCTCGCCCGCGAACACCTTGCCCGCCAGGATCAGCGCCTGCGCGCGGGTGCGCGATTCCGCCAGTCCGCGATCGACCAGAAGCTGATCGGCGCGATGCTTCATACGAGCATGCCTGTCATTGCGAGGCGCGCAGCGCCGAAGCAATCCACCGCGTGACGAACCCCTGCTCGTCAGGCAGGGGATTGCTGCGGCGCTGCGCGCCTCGCAATGACGGCGCAGCGCTCACGCCGCACTCTTCACTGGGCGCGGCCAGCGCGCCGCAACCAGCGGCAGCACCTCCTCGATCAACCGCCGCGTCTGCGCCAGCATGTCCTCATCGCCCTGCGCGGCCGGACGCAGGATGAACTTCGAGGCGCCGGCGTCCACATACTCGGCAATCCGCGTCAGGATGGTTGTCGCGTCGCCCACCGCGAACGCCTCACGCGGATCGCGGCCGGTGCGCGCGCGATAGGCTTCCCCCACCCGCCCCATGCCGGGATCGTCCCAGGTGCCGAAGCGGTACGCGCAGGCGGCACCGTAATGATCGTCGTCGATGTGCCGGCCGGCTTCCACCACGGCGGCACGGATTGCGGCGATGACGCGGCCGACTTCCACGGCTGGCTCGGCCCCCGCCTGCCAACCGGTGCCATAGCGCGCGGTCCGCCGCACCGCAGCGTCGGACGAACCGCCGATCCACATCGGCAGATCGGGTTGCGCCGGCAGCGGCGCGATCTGCGCGCCGGTCAGGCGGAAATGCTTTCCCGCGTAGTCCAGTTTCTCCCCCGCCCAGAGCCGGCCGATGATTTCCAGCGCCTCGTCGGTCTTGCGGCCGCGGGTCGAGGCGTCGAGATGCATCGCCTGCCACTCCGGCCCGCGCGGGCTGCCAATGCCGAAGCCGGGCAGCAGCCGGCCGCCCGACAGCATGTCGATCGTGGCGCATTGTTTCGCCAGCAGCACCGGCTCGCGCATCGCCACCGAAACAACGTTGACACCGAACTTGAGGCGCCGCGTGCGTCCGGCGATCGCCGCCAGCGCGCTCATGCTCTCCAGGATCGGTGCCCGGCTGATCAGCCGGTCGGTCTGCCACAGCGAATCGATACCGCCCGATTCACACAGATCGACCCAGCGCCAGAAGCCGGCAGCGGTGTCGAACGGGAACTCCATGATCCCCAGGCCCACGGCGATGCTGCGTTGCATGGGTCGGCTCCTTGATGAAACGGATGCCATCGTTCACCGGCTCACGGGGAGGCGCAAGTGATCGCGCCGCGCTGGACGGCCCGCCGCGCAGCCTTTAGGACACGCGCAGCCTGGAAGACACAGGCGGGAGGGAGACGACGGATGACCGCCAGACTCACAAGACGCGCGTTCCTTGCCGGCACGGCCGGTGCCGCGACGCTGCCGATGCCCGCCATCGCGCAGAACAAACCCATCCGCATCGGATTGCTGACGGTGAAGACCGGGCCGTTGGCGCAGGGCGGCATCCAGATGGAACAGGGCACCGCGCTGTTCTTCAAGGATCGCAACAACAAGATCGCCGGCCGGCCGATGGAGCTGGTGGTCGGCGACACCGGCGGCAATCCGGCCGGCACCAAAACCAAGGCACAGGAACTGATCGAGCGCGACCAGGTCGATATGATCTTCGGTCCGCTCGCCGCGTTCGAGCTGCTGGCGATTTCCGATTACGTCGCCGCGCACAAGACGCCGATCCTGAGCCTGGCCGCCGCCGAGGACATGACGCAGCGCAAGCCCAATCCGTATTTCGTGCGCGCCTCCGCCACATCGGCGCAGCCCATGCATCCGCTCGCCGACTATGCGCGGAAGGAACTGGGCTACAAGACCGCCATCACCATCGTCGAGGACTTCGCGTTCGGCTACGAACAGATGGGCGGCTTCCAGCGGGTGTTCGAAGGCGGCGGCGGCCATATCGACAAGAAGCTGTGGCCGCCGCTCGTCACGCCGGACTACACGCCCTATCTGGCGCAGCTCACCGGCGTGGACGTGATCGTCCAGGGCTTCGCCGGTTCCGATCCGTTGCGCTTCCTGAAGCAGTATCGCGATGCCGGGTTGACGCTGCCGTTGCTCGGCGGCGGCACGGCGGGCGACGATGCGCTGATGAAGAGTTTCGGCGACGAGGCGCTCGGCATGATCACCGCTTCGGCCTATACGTCCGACCTCGATACGCCGGGCAACAAGCAGTTCGTCGCCGGTATGGTGCGCGATACCGGCTTCATTCCCGGCCTGTATGCTGCGGGGATGTACATCAACGGCCTGGTCGCCGAGGCGGCGCTCGAAACCCTCGACGGCAAGACCGAGGACAAGGAGGCGCTGATCAAGGCACTGCGCGCGGTGTCGCTGAAGGATTCGCCGCGCGGGCCGTTCCACTTCGACCATTTCGGTAACGTTGTAGGGAATATCTATATCCGCCGCGTGGTGAAGCAGGATGGCAAGCTGGCGCAGCACACGATCAAGACCTATCCGGACGTCAGCCAGTTCTGGACCTTCGATGAGAAGTGGTTCCTGGAACAGCCGGTATACTCGCGCGATTATCCGCCGCTGAAAAGCTGATGCGGAGGAACGAAAACCTCTCCCGCCTGCGGCGGGAGAGGTCGCGGAGCATAGCGACGCGGGTGAGGGTGATCGGGTCGGCACACGACCGACGGTTGGTGCGGTCCGCAGCAGGGTTGCGTGCCGACCCGATCACCCTCACCCTCGATGCTTCGCATCTTGACCTCTCCCGCGCGTAGCGCGGAAGAGGTTATCAACCCATGTGGACTATCCTTGCCATCAACAGCGTCACCCTGGGCGGCCTGTTATTTCTGCTCTCGGCCGGGTTCTCGCTGATCTTTGGGCTGATGCGCATACCCAACCTGACGCATGGCTCGATGTTCATGCTCGGCGCCTATTTCGGCGTGACGCTTATCGGCTGGGGCTGCAACTTCTGGATCGCCGCGTTGGGCGCCGGTCTGGGCGTCGCGCTGTTCGGCGGCATCATCGAGCGCTGCGTGCTGCGCCGCCTGGTCGGCGCCGAACTTGCCCAGGTACTCGTGACGCTCGGCCTGTCGTTCATGGTTGCCGATACCTGCCTCATGCTGTGGGGTGGTGACCCGATCTCGGTGGACACACCGGCGATCGGCGTCGGCGCGACGCATGTCGCCGGCGTCGCGGTTCCCACCTATCGATTGCTCATCATCCTGATCGCCGTGGCGATCGCTGCCGCACTATGGGGATTGCTCGACAAGACGCGGCTCGGCGCGATGATCCGCGCCGCGGTGGACGACCCCGCCATGGCGCGCGTCGTCGGCATCCGCGTGTCGCACCTGTTCACCATCGTGTTCTCGCTCGGCGCCGGGCTGGCGGGATTCGCCGGCGTGATCGGCGGGCCGATCCTGTCGGTCTATCCCGGGCTGGACCAGGACATGCTGCCGCTCGCTTTGGTCGTGGTGATCCTCGGCGGCAGCGGCAGCCTGCTGGGCTCGCTGGTCGGCAGTTTCGTGGTCGGCTTCCTGTACAATTTCGGCCAGGCGATCTTCCCCGAACTGGCCTATGTCATCCTGTTCCTGCCGATGCTCATCGTGCTGGTGATCCGTCCGCGCGGCCTGTTCGGCCGGATCACGCTATGAAGCGGGTCGCGCTCGTCGTCGCGCTCGCCGCGCTGGTCACGTTGCCGTTCTGGATCGGCAACACCTTTTACATCAACATCGCGGCGCAGGTGCTGATCTATGCCGTGCTGGCACTGGGGCTGAACGTGCTGGTCGGCTATGCCGGGCTGGTGACGCTCGGTCATGCCGCGCTGTTCGGCGTGGCCTGCTACGCCGCCGCCACGCTGATCAATGCCGGCCATGGCAGCATCGTCGTCGCCATCGGCGCCCTGACGGCCACGCTGGGGGTGACAGCGATTTTCGCGATGCTGGCGCTGCGCGGCACCGGGCTGGGCTTCGTCATGATCACCGTGGCGCTGGGCCAGATCGTCTGGGGCATCGCCTATCGCTGGATCAGCCTGACCAACGGCGACAACGGCGTGTCGATCAACCTGCGGCCGCATCCGTTCGGTCTCGCACTGGACAACGCGCCGGCGTTCTACTGGGCGACGCTGGTGGTGTTCCTGGTCGCGCTCGGCAGCATGGCGGTGCTCGTTGCGTCGCCATTCGGCGCCGCGGTGCGCGGCACGCGCGACCAGCCGAGGCGCATGACCGCGCTCGGCTACAATGTCTGGTTGACGCGCTTTGTCGCCTTCCTGTTCTCCGGCTTCTGGAGCGGCGTCGCCGGGTTGCTGTATCTGTACTACAACCAGTTCGTCAGCCCGCAGACCGTGGCACTGAGCGCGTCGGCCGAGGCGTTGCTGATGGTGATCGCCGGCGGCACCGGCACGCTGTTCGGCCCGATCGCCGGCGCGGCGCTGGTGGTGATCATGAAGGACGTCGCCAGCGCCTATATCGAGCGCTGGAACTTCGTGCTCGGCGCGATCTTCGTGCTGATCGTCGTGTTCATGCCGGAGGGCTTGGTGCCTGGCTCGGTGCGGCTGTGGCGCTGGGTGACCGCCGCACGGCGGCCGCGTGCACCGGCGTCGGTGCTTGGGCGGGAGCGCGGGTTGTGAACGCGCTGCCGGCCGTGAACGCGCTGGAGGTGCGCGGGCTCAACAAGTCGTTCGGCGGGTTGCGTGTCACCGCCGCGGTGGAACTCGCCGTTGCCGCTGGCGAACGCCGCCTGATCATCGGCCCGAACGGTGCCGGCAAGACGACGCTGTTCAGCCTCATTGCCGGCGAGCTGCGGCCTGACTCCGGCTCGATCGCGCTGTTCGGCAACGACATCACGCGGCTGCCGAGCAGACGGCGCGCGCATCTGGGATTGGCGCGGACGTATCAGATCATCACGCTGTTTCCGGGCGAGACGCTGCTGCGCAACGTGACGCTGGCGTTGCTTGGACTGTCGCCGCTGCGCTGGAACCCGATCGTCCGACTGGATCGGCAGACGGACCTGATCGGACGGGCGCGCGGCGCGTTGGAACGCGTCGGGCTGGAGCACCTCGCAACGCGGCCGGTGGCGCAAACGTCGTATGGCGAGCGCCGCCGCGTCGAGATCGCCATGGCGCTGGTGCAGGCGCCGAAAGTCCTGCTGCTGGACGAGCCGTTCGCCGGTTTGTCGGTGGATGAGCGGCGCGACGTGCTGGCGCTGATCGCCGGCATTCCGCGCGACGTGACGATTGTGATGATCGAACACGACATGGACGTGGCGCTGGAATTCGCCGAACGCATCACCGTGCTGCATTTCGGCGAGGTGATCGTCGAGGGCACCCGCACCGAAGTGGTGGAACACCCGCGCACCAGGGAGATCTACCTTGGCGCATGATGCATTGCTGCTGAGCGAGATCGACGCGTATTACGGCGACAGCCACGTGCTGCACGGCGTGTCGCTGCGGCTGGGCGAAGGGCGATTGCTCGGACTGCTGGGGCGCAACGGTGCGGGCAAGTCGACCAGCATGGGCGTGGCGGTGGGGCTGGTGCCGCCGCGACGCGGGATCGTCTCGGTGTATGGCGTTTCGGTGGGCGGCCGGCCGCCCGAGGCGATCGCGGCGCAGGGCGTCGCTCTGGTGCCGCAGGGTCGGCGCGTGTTCCGCAGCCTGACGGTGCGCGAGAACCTGGCGGTGGCGGCGCGGCGGGTGCGCGCCGGCGGGTCGGAGCCTTGGACGTTCGAGCGGGTTTACGCGACGTTCCCTCGGCTGGCGGAACGGCGCGATCAATACGCCGGATATCTGTCGGGAGGCGAGCAGCAGATGCTGGCGATCGGGCGGGCGCTGATGTCGAACCCGAGGGTGCTGCTGATGGACGAGCCGTCGGAGGGGCTGGCGCCGCAGATCGTTGCGGAGGTGATGGCGACGATCCGCCGGCTGAAACAGCATGGGCTGTCGATCGTGCTGGTGGAGCAAAATGCCAAGCTGGTGTTCGATGTGGCGGACGACATTGTGATTTTGAATAGCGGACGGGTGGTGGTGGATGCCACCACCGAGGCGTTGCAGCGCGATGGGGTGGATCTGCACCAGCATCTGGGGGTGTTCTGAGTAATGATACCAACCGTCCCAACGATTGACGTACGACAGAGGCGGCCCCAACCGTCATGGCCGGGCTTGACCCGGCCATCGATCGCGGCACCACGGCTGCATAGATGGCCGGGTCAAGCCCGGTCATGACGTGGGAGCGCCGGTGCGACTCCACCGAGAGTCAGTCATCAGGGCGGCTCGCATAATACCAAGGCGGCTGGTGTAACCTCTCACGCGTCGCGAAGCGGGAGAGCTTTCCTCATGCAGGCACTGCGGAAATGATCACCTGCGCGTAGGCATACGGGTACTCGTCCGTCATGGTCAGCGCCACCGCCGCGCGCATCCCGGGCGGTGTCATCGCCGCCAACCGCTCGGCCGCGCCGCCGGTCATTTCCAGCGTCGGCTGCCCGCCGGGCAGGTTCACCACGCCCAGATTGCTGAACCATACCCCGCGCCGGAATCCGGTGCCGAGCGCCTTTGACGCCGCCTCCTTGGCGGCAAAGCGCTTGGCGAACGTTGCCGCGCGGATCTTCTCGGTCCGGCGCATCGCCTTGGCACGCTCGGTCTCGGTGAATACGCGCTCCAGGAAGCGGTCACCGTGCCGCGCGATCGCCGCCTCGATGCGGCGGATGTCAACGATGTCGGAACCCAGGCCGAGAATCATCCCGACGAACCGTAAGGTCCGAACGCGCTGCGGAAATCAATCGCAGCAGCGGGGCGCACAGATGGCCGGGCCAAGCCCGGCCATGACGGGTAGGGGCGGTCCGTGCGAGGCAACCAAGTGTCACTGTCAGCGCGGCTTGACATCACCGCCCTAAGCCTTCGCCCGCTCGACGCCCTTGATGCCGCTGACCCCGCGCAGGCCGGCAATCACCTTGGACAGATGCGACACGTCGCGCACCTCCACATCCACCAGTGCTTCCATGAAATCCTGCTGGCGATTGACGATCTTCAGGTTGGCGATGACGCCGTCCTGCTTGGCGATGGCGTTGGTCAGGTTGGCCAGCGCCGGTCCCTCGTTGTCGGAGATCACACTGATCCGCGCGGTGTGCCCCGGATGGTGCTTGCCGGCCTGTTGTCCCTTCGCCAGCACTTCATAGTTCCAGTCCACGTCGATGAAGCGCTCCGGCGTGGCGGCAAATCCTTCCAGCGTCTGGCACTCGCGCGCATGGATCGTGACGCCCTTGCCGGTGGCGACGATGCCGACGATCTCGTCGCCCGGCACCGGATGACAGCAGCCGGCGAAGTGATACGCCATGCCCGGCACCAGGCCGGTGATCGGCATGCTGGTGTCCGGCCGCACGCCGGCGCGTCCGCGCGGCGGAAACGCCGGCACGATGCGCGGCGCGCGCGGCGACTGGCGCAATTCAGGATAGGCCGCGTGCACCACGTCCCGCGCACCGACATTGCCGTTGCCGACCGCGATGTACAGATCGTCCACGCTCGCCAGCTTCAGCACCTTCAGCGCCAGCTCCAGCGTCCGTTCCGAACCATCCACCCCAGCCGAGCGGAACGCCTTGGCGAGTTCTGCGCGTCCGAGATTGATATGCTCTTCGCGCTGCTGCTGGTGAATGAAGCGGCGGATGCGTGACCGCGCCTTGCCGGTGACGACGAACCGCTCCCATTGCGGCGACGGCGTGCCGCCGCGGGAGGTCATGATCTCGACCTGGTCGCCGTTCTGCAACTGATAGCGCAGCGGCAGCAACCGGCCGTTCACCTTGGCGCCGACGCAGGTGTCGCCGACCTGGCTATGCACCGAATAGGCGAAATCCACCGGCGTCGCGCCGCGCGGCAACTGCACCAACAGCCCCTTCGGCGTGAAGCAGAACACCTGGTCGTCGTACAATTCGAGCTTGGTATTTTCCAGGAATTCGTCCGGTGCCGAGGAATTCTCGAGGATTTCCAGCAGATCCTGCACCCAGCGGAACCGCTGCACGTCCTTGCCGTCCAGCTTGGCGTCGGGCGTCTTGTACAACCAGTGCGCCGCGACGCCATTCTCGGCAACGTCGCTCATCTCCACGGTGCGGATCTGGATTTCGATCTTCTGGTTGCGCGGCTCGCGCAGCGTCACGCCGGTATGCAGCCCCTGGTAGCCATTCGATTTCGGCGTGGAAATATAATCCTTGAACCGCCCGGCGATCACCGGATACGCCGAGTGCACCGCACCCAGCGCCATGTAACAAGCCTCTCGTGTCGGCACCAGAACCCGGAACGCCATGATGTCGGAAAGCTGTTCGAACGCGACGTTCCGCCGGTGCATCTTCTCCCAGATCGAGTAGGGCGACTTCTCCCGCCCGGTGACCTCGATCACCTCGACGCCCGACTCTTCGCAGACCCGGCGCAGGTCGCGGCGCACTTCCTCGATCACGTCGGCGCCCTGGCCGCGCAGGAAGTTCAGGCGGGCCTGGATGGTGGCGAACGCCTCCGGCTCCAGCTCGCGGAACGCCAGGGTCTGCAACTCGGTCTTCAGGGCGTCCATGCCGATGCGCTCGGCCAGCGGTGCGTAGATCTCCATGGTTTCGCGGGCGATGCGGCGGCGCCGCTCCGGTTCGCGCACGAAATGCAGCGTGCGCATGTTGTGCAGCCGGTCGGCCAGCTTCACCAGCAGCACGCGGATGTCGCGGCTCATCGCCAGCACCAGCTTGCGGAAATTCTCCGCCTGCTTGGTGCGGTCGGACCCCAGCTCCAGCCGGGTCAGCTTGGTGACGCCGTCCACCAGCGTCGCTATCTCATGCCCGAAGCGGCGATCGATTTCCGGCAGCTTGATCGGGGTGTCCTCGATCACGTCGTGCAGCAGGCCGGTGGCGATCGAGGCGGTGTCCAGCCGGTAGCCGGCGAGGATATCGGCCACGGCGAGCGGGTGCGTGATGTAGGGATCGCCGTTGTCGCGCCGCTGCGTGCCGTGCGCCTGTTCGGCCACGGCGTAGGCGTCGTCGATCAGGCGGGTATCGGCCTTCGGGTCATACAGGCGGACTTTTTCGGCCAGTGGCGACAGATGCCGGGGCGCGGGCGGCGGCGGGGCGGCGGCCACGACACCCTGGGTGGCCCCGTCGGGCGCGTAGGTGGGGGACGGCGCCAGGCGCGTCGTCGGGCTGGCCTCGCCCCCCTTGTGCATCTCGCCTTACCTGCGGCGGCCGCCGAGTTCCGCCTCGATGGCCGCTTCCATGTCTTCGGGGGACATCTCCTCGTTCTCCACCGGCAGGCCCGCAGCCTCCTCCTCGGCGCTGATGTCCTGCAGGCCGAAGATGTTCTGGTCGGTGGGGATGAGGTCGAGCACCTCCTCGTCCGCCGGCTCGGGTTCCGGCGCCCGCGACAGCGACTTCACCAGATCCTGCTCGATCCGGCCCAGGTCGATCGTCTCCTCGGCGATCTCGCGCAGCGCAACGACGGGGTTCTTGTCGTTGTCGCGGTCCACCGACAGTTCCTCGCCGCGGGACAGGTTGCGCGCCCGCTGGGCGGCGAGCAAAACCAACTCGAAGCGGTTGGGGACTTTCTGGACGCAGTCTTCGACGGTAACGCGCGCCATGCGCAAAGGCCTCCGGTAAACGCGGGGTGATTGAGTTAGGTAGGCGAGCGGCGGGTTTTTTGCAAGTGCGAAGGGGTGCGGCGGGCTGGAACACTGGAAACCTGCACGAAGCAAGCAAGCTTTCAAGACGGAGGCTGCGGAGGGCCACGGGAAGAGCTGTCATTGGAGGCTGCGGCGACCCCCGGCCCACCTCCATCCCTCACAGTGCCCGCACCTCCTGGGCCGGCAGACCGGCGAGCAGTGCCTCGACGCTCTGCCCCAGCACGGGATGTACCCAGCCCGGTACAATCTCGGCCAGCGGCAGCAGGACGAACGCCCGTTCATGGGCGCGCGGATGCGGCAGGATCGGATCGGGCGCGCGGCGCACCAGCTTGTCGATCGCCACGATGTCCAGGTCCAGCACGCGCGGAGCGTTGGGGACGCCGCGCACCCGACCCGCCGCCGCTTCCAGCGCCATCAGGCGGTGCAGCAGCGCGGCGGGGTCGATCGCCTCACCGGGGTGCTCCGCCATCAGGTGGGCCACGGCATTCACATAGGCCGGCTGCGCTGCCCCTGGCACAGTCCGCTCGGGCAGCACGGGCGCCGTGACGAACCAGCGCGACAGGCCACGCAGCCGCAACTTTGGCAGGGTGTCGAGCGCTGCCGCCGCCCGCCGGCAGGTCTCCAGCGGCGGCGACCCGTCCGGCCCCGGCAGGTTGGCCCCGATGGAGATCAGGATCATCCGGCAATACTTCCCATCACCCCGTTTCACTTTTCCGCCGAATGGGCGATGCTGGGGCGTCTGTCGCCCCGGGCAGCCCAGTTCGTCCGGTCAGCGCAGCTTCAGGCCGCGGTTCGGTTTTGAACGTGGCCCCGTCCGTCTTCGTTTGCCAAGAGGTCAACACCCATGCATTTCCTCCCCGACGAACGCGTCGCCCTGTTCATCGATGGTGCGAATCTCTATTCCGCATCGCGCAACCTCGGCTTTGATGTGGACTACCGCAATCTATTGGAGTTCTTCCGCAAGAGAGCGCACATCATCCGCGCCTACTATTATTCCGCGGTGCTGGAGACCGACGAATACTCGCCGCTGAAGCCGTTGACCGACTGGCTGGCTTATAACGGCTATACGCTGGTGACCAAGCCGGCCAAGGAATTCACCGATTCGTCCGGGCGCCGCCGCATCAAGGGCAGCATGGATATCGAGGTGGCGGTGGACATGCTGGAGCTGGCTCCCCGGCTCGATCACGCGGTTTTGTTCAGCGGCGATTCGGATTTCCGCCGGCTGGTGGAGGCGGTGCAGCGCAAGGGCGTGCGGGTTTCGGTGATTTCCTCGATCCGCACGACGCCGCCCATGGTGGCCGACGAATTGCGCCGCCAGGCGGACCAGTTCGTCGAGTTGGCGGATATCGCGCCGGAGTTCACCCGCCGCCAGACCGAGCCGCGGGTGCGCACGGTGCCGGTGCGGCAGACACCGGCGGAGCCCTTCGCTGATCCGCGCGACTCCGTGTGACCGGCGGCAGCGTGCCGTGAAAATGCCGCCCCGACCGTAGCACACAGCGCGAACGCTCGCAGCGGGGATCAACGAGGCCGCGGATGCGGGCCCGCGCCGGCATGACGAGGGGGCGGCGTGACAGGTCAACCGTCAGGTCGGTTGGGATGATTTCAACCGCCGGCTTGTGCCGCCCACGGAGGCGGCCGTCTTCCAATGACCTGGCCGCGTTGCCGCCTGCCATTCCAGGATGGCCGCTGCTGGCTCCGCGGTAGTGCGATGCCACCCGGTCGGCTTGCGGGTCATGGGTTCCCCACGGTCCGACATCAGGCGACGTCACGTGACCACGAATGAAGCAATCGCACGCTTCTCGTGCAGCCGGACTGGTCGAAAACCACCACCAGCGCCGTCGGGATTCAATGGCACAGTTCATGCTTCTGCTGTTGTCGCTTGCTGATTTCGTCTCTTGAGGGCCGGATGACTCAGCCTCTGCGCTCCACGCGCCGCGCTGCCGGGTCATTGGCATGACAGTGCCGTGACGGTGGAGAGCTGAACCGATGCTGACCGGGCAACAGAAGACCCTGCGGCGATTCTGGTACGCCATCATGCCGATCAGCCACCTGGCGGAGGGGGCGAAGCCGTTCCGCCTGATGAACGAGGACATCGTCGTGTTCCTCGATGCCGAGGGCGAGCCCGCGGCGCTGCGCGACCGCTGCTGCCATCGCACCACAAAACTGTCCAAGGGCTGGATGGAGAATGGCACCATCGTGTGTGGCTATCATGGCTGGACCTATGACCGCTCCGGCACGGTCGTTCGCATCCCACAATACGACTCCGCGACGCCGCTGCCGCGTTACAAGGTGGATTCGTTCCATTGCCAGGCGCGCTACGGCTATGTCTGGGTCGCGCTGGAAGATCCGCTGCTGCCGCTGTTCGACATCCCGGAAGACGGTGCGCCGGGGTTCCGCCGCATCTGCCAGTTTTACGACCGGTGGTATACCGCGCCGCTGCGGCTGATGGAAAACAGCTTCGACAATGCGCATTTCTCCTTCGTGCATCGCGGTACCTTTGGCGACAATGCACAGCCGAAGCCCAGCACGTACCAGATCGAGGAGACCGGGTACGGCTTCGTCGCGACGACCGTCGTGGACATCGTCAATCCGCCGGCGGCGTTCCGCGTGACCGGTACCACCGCACCGACCACGACGCGCACGATGCGCAACCACTGGTACATGCCGTTCTGCCGTCGCATGGACATGACCTATCCCAGCGGCATCCGTCACATCATCATCACCTGCGCCACACCGGTCGACGACGCCCGCATCCAGTTGATCCAATTGGCGTACAGAAACGATACCGAGGAACAGTGTCCGGCCCAGGCGCTGATCGACTGGGACGCTGCCGTGGTCTACGAGGATCGCGACATCCTGGAAGCGACCGACCCCGACGCCGCGCTGGATCTGTCCCATCGGACCGAGGCGCACATGGCCTCCGACCGTCCCGGGCTGATCATGCGCCGTCGCCTGCTGGAACTGCTGAAGCAGCACAACGATCCGGAAGTGACGCGCAACTATGCGACGGTCTGAGCACGCCGCGTCGGGCGGGCGGATGCCGCCGTGGCCGTAACCTGCGGCCGCGCGATGCCGCATTGGTCTCGCGTCCACTCGCCACGGATCATCCGGCGATCGTCGAACGGCGTGCCCTGGCCGTGGCCTTGCTCGACCGTCTGGCACCGATGCTGCGGTCCCGGCTGGGGCGCTCGGAGGCCGAACTGCCCTTGGCGCGGCTGTTGCCAGGCGGTACCTGGATGCCGGCCGGAAGATCGCACGCCGACGCCGCGCCGACGGCAGCCCGCCGCTTGCCGTGCTGAGTGACGGCAGTATCTTTTGAGCCTCGTCACGAAAGAGCCCGCCTATGTCCTTCCCTTCCAACGTGACCGTGCTCGAGCATCCGCTGGTGCGGCACAAGTTGACATTGCTGCGGCGTAAGGAAACCCCCACCGCGGAGTTTCGCCGGCTGATGCGCGAACTCAGCCTGCTCATGGCATACGAGGTGACCCGCGGCCTGCCGACCGAAACCGTTGCCATCGAGACACCGCTGGAGGTTACCCAAGCGCCGCTGCTGTCCGGCAAGAAGCTGTGCTTCCTGTCGATTTTGCGTGCCGGCAACGGCATGCTGGACGGCATGCTCGACCTGGTTCCCTCGGCGCGCGTCGCGCATATCGGGCTGTATCGCGACCCGCACACGCTGGTTCCGGTCGAGTATTACCTGAAGCTGCCGGACGACATCCAGGATCGGCTGGTGATCGTGGTCGATCCGATGCTGGCGACCGGCCATTCCGCGATCGCGGCGTTGCATCGGGTCAGGCAGGCCGGTGCAACCCAGATCAGCTTCGCCTGCCTGCTCGCCGCGCCGGAGGGCCTGGCTGCGCTGGTCGAAAGTCATCCGGATATTCGCGTCTATGTCGCGGCGATCGACCGCCAGTTGGACGACCACGGATACATCCGTCCCGGCCTTGGTGATGCGGGGGATCGGTTGTACGGGACGCGGTAAGCGGGCAGACGAGCCCCGGTGTTTCCGGCAACTCAAGCCGGCAGGTGAACCGAGAGAAGGCCAGGGGCTTTGCCCCTGGAACCCCACCAAGAGGCTCTGCCCCTTGGATCCCCGCCAAGGGCGGAGCCCTTGGGACCCTTCACTTGGAGTGGTTGGACGGGAGGGGGCCATGTGGCGCGGCTGCCTCGGATGGC
>Ga0181521_10000299_pt1 | contig 59617 bp, 67 predicted proteins | sample PEATcosm2014_Bin_32_FD_119764 | JGI IMG/M metagenome (GOLD analysis project Ga0181521, IMG submission 119764) | Peatland microbial communities from MTU Mesocosm Facility, Houghton, MI, USA - PEATcosm2014_Bin02_60_metaG | ecosystem: Environmental > Terrestrial > Soil > Wetlands > Peat | place... | reverse complement strand
CGGCCGCGATGGACAGGAACCAGAGCATGTGACAGCTCGCGAGCGCGGCGACGAACGTCTCTTCGGGATCCACGGCCGCGGGATCGGACAGCGGCGGCGGCACGACGTGGGGCGAGGCGGAGCCGGGGACCTCGAGGCCGCCGTCGAAGCGCAGCAGGTGCCGCCGGCTGTAGCGGTTGTCGAGGAACGGCTGCGAGCCGCGCTGCCAGATCACTTCGGCGAGATAGTGCGCCATGCCGGGGTCCTCCGCGGGGGCTAGCTTATCGGTGGTGATCGCTCGTGCCAGTCGGTCGCCGACTGATAGGCGGCGGCGACCCTCAGAAGCCTGGCTTCGGCGAACGGCCGCCCGACGAGCTGCAGGCTCGCCGGCAGTCCGCTGGCCGTGAAGCCGGCGGGCACGCTCAAGGCCGGAACGCCGAGGTAACTGAACGGGCCGGTGCAGTGCACGAGCCGCGCGATGACCTGCCACATCGCATCACCGGCGCCGGCGTCGGTGTCGGCGAGCGTCGGGACAGGAACCGCGAGCGTCGGCGTCGCCAGCACGTCGCAGGCCGCATACACGTGGGTGACGAAGCGCCTGAGCAGCCGCGGCCGCAGCTGCAGGGCCTCGAGGTAGGTGGCGGCAGGGATCGCGATCCCGGTCATCGCGCGGGCGCGCACCTGCGGCGAGTAGTCCCCGGGCCTGGTCCGCAGCCACTCCCCGTGAAGCGCAGCGGCCTCCGAATAGAGGATCGCGCGGCCGAGTTCCGTCAGGTGCTCGGGAGAGGGCACCTCGACGTCCACCAGCTGCGCACCCAGCTCAGCGAGCACGCGCAGCGCCGCATCGAGCACCCGCCGGACGTCCGGATCGACCCCGTCGAAATAGAAGTTGACCGGGATGCCGATCCGCAGGCCGGCGACGCCGCCGGCGAGGGCCGCCTCGTAGTCGGGGACCGGGCGCCGGCTCGAGCTCGGATCGGCCGCATCGTGACCGGCGACGACCCGCAGCAGGCGCGCCAGGTCGCGCGCCGTGCGCGCGAGCGGGCCGACGTGGTCCGTCGACCAGGACAGCGGCATCGCGCCGGCGCGGCTGACGCGACCGTAGGTCGGCTTGAGGCCAAGCACGCCGTTGGCCGCTGCCGGCAACCGGATCGACCCGCCGGTGTCGGAGCCAACCGCGCCGAAGGCGATGCGGGCAGCGACGGCGGCGCCCGCGCCGCTCGAGGAGCCGCCGGCGATGTAGCTGCGATTCCACGGATTGCGGCAGGCGCCGTGGAAGGCGTTGTGACCCGTCGGGCCGAGCGCGAACTCTGACATGTGGAGGGCGCCGAGATTGACCGCCCCGGCGGCGCCGAGCCGCGCCAGCACCGTCGCCCTGAGCGTCGCGCGAAAGCCCCGCCGGACGCGCGAGCCGGAACTCGTTTCGCGCTCTGGATCGTAGAACATGTCCTTGGCCGCAAGCGGGACGCCGTGCAACGCCCCCAGTGGCCCGCCGGCGGCGCGCGCCGCATCGGCGCGCGCCGCCTCGCGCAGCGCGGCCTCGTCCTCGATGCGGATGAAGCAGTTGAGCTCGCCATTGAGCCGGTGGGCCCGCTCGAGGCAGGCGTGCGTCAGCTCAACGCTCGAGATCTCGCCCCGGGCGACGGCAGTTGCGGCCGCGACCAGTGTTTGCCGGGCGAGATCCGGCATCAGTCGGGCTCCGCCAGCCGCTCGAGTTCGGCCAGATACGCCGCGGGCTCCGTGTCGAAAAGGCTCCCGCTCGCGCTCGCGGCCACCGCGCGCACTGCGTTGGCCGCGCCGACCGCAATGCGGGCGGCCGTGTCGCTGTCCAGCGGCGGGTACGCCGCGAGGCGCGCGAGAGCGATCACGACCTCGGGTGCGAGCGAGCGATCGGGCTGTGTGCGGTTCACCGGACGGCGTCCGTGCGGGGCTGTCGCTCAAGCATTGCAGTCTCGCGGCGAACGGTCAAAATTGCAGCTTGCCCTCCAGGAGCGTCCGCCATGCCCATCTCGATGTACCAAGCCTCGGTGCCTGTCTTCCAGCAGCAGCTGACCGCGCTCAAGGGAGTGCTCGCCAAGGCGGAGGCGCAGGGCGCGGCCATGAAGGTCAGTCCCGCGGTGCTGCTCGGGGCGCGGCTGTATCCGAACATGTTTCCGCTGACCCGCCAGGTGCAGATCGCGGCTGACTTTGCCAAGGGGACGCCGGCCCGGCTCGCCGGACTGGAGCCGCCGGCCTTCCCGGACACCGAGGCCAGCTTCGCCGAGCTCGCCGCGCGCATCGACCGCACGCTCGAGTTCCTGAAGACGCTGCGGCCGGCGCAGATCGACGGCCAGGAGGAGCGCACGATAGAGCTCAAGGTCGGCGGCCAGCCGCGGACCTTCAAGGGCCTGCAGTACCTGCTCGGCTTTGCGCTGCCGAACTTCTTCTTTCACGCGACGACCGCCTACGCAATCTTGCGCCACAACGGCATCGAGCTCGGCAAGAACGACTTCATGGGCACCGCCTGAGGCGTCAGCCTGCACGGTCCGCCAGACACCACGCAGCATGCGCATCCACGTGCTTCCGACCGCCGAGGCCGCCGCCGAGCGCGCGGCCGACTGGCTGCGTGCCGAGATCGGCCGTGCGACGGCGCAGCGCGGGCGCTGCCTCGTCGCGCTCAGCGGCGGGCGCACGCCGTGGCGGATGCTGCACGACCTGCGGCGGCTGCGCGTGCACTGGCATGACCTGCAGGTGTTCCAGGTGGACGAGAGGGTCGTGCCGGCGACCGACGAGCGCCGCAATTCGCGCCAGATCTCGGACCTGCTCGTCGCACCCGACGCCCTCGGCCCGGAGCAGTTCCATGCGATGCCGGTCGAGCGCGACGACCTTGCGGCGGGCGCGGATGAGTACGCGCGGCTGCTCGCCGGGCAGGCCGGCACGCCGCCGGTGCTTGACGTGGTGGCCCTCGGGGTCGGCGCCGACGGGCATACCGCCTCGCTCGTCGCCGGTGACCAGCTCCTCGAGGAGCGTGACCGCGACGTCGGCGTCAGCATCCCCTACCAGCGGGTACGCCGCATGACGCTGACCTTCCGCGCACTCGATGCGGCGCGGCACAGGCTGTGGCTGGTCACCGGCGCCGACAAGGCGCGGGCGCTCAAGCAGCTGTGGGCGGGAGACAGCTCGGTCCCCGCCGGGCGCGTGGCGCGCGAGGCGGCTCTGGTGTTTGCGGACGTCGCGGCGGCGGCCGAGCTGCCTGCCGACATCCGCTCGCCGCGCTGAGCCCCGCCGGCTCAGATGCCTAGAAGCGCGCGCACCATGTTGCGGATCGCGCTCACCTGCGTGCCGCGGCGCGTCGCGTAGTCGGGATCTGCGTAGCCCCACCAGTCCCAGCAACCCTCCGGGTTCAACGGCAGCAACCAGCTGCGCCGGGCCTGCGGATAGAGCACGACGAGGTCGTTGGCTTCCGCCCAGGCGTTGTAGCCGGCCTCGCGCACGAAAGACTCACCCACGAACTCCTCGCCCTGGCGGCAGCCGTGGAACGCGATGTGCAGGCGGCACTGCATGCCCTGGCCGCAACGGGCCGGCACGTACAGAAAGCCCGTGGCCGCGAGGCTGCCGTCCGGGTCGTAGGCCGACTGCGAGAAGCGCCTGAGACCACGGCCCGAGGCGGCGGCGGCGAGTGCCGGCTCTGCCGGATGCGCCAGCGTGCGGTACAGGTGCGACAGCATCTGCCCGACGCCGTCGTAGCGGCAGGCGTTGAGGTAGGGACTCGCCGTGAGCCCGCAGCTCCCGCCGGCAGCCAGCGTCGGCACTCCGTGCGCCGCAGGCACGTCGGTCACGTAGCGGATATTGCCGGCCGGCACGAACGTCGAGTAGAACTCGACGAGCGCATCGCTGACAGGCCGCGCGAGCGTGTCGTCGCGGCTGCCGCGGAACACGAACACGCGCGCCTGGGCGAGTCCCTCTAACGGGTCGATGCGGCCCTCGCGCGCGGCCCGGCGCGCGGCGGCGACGAGCCCGGCCGTGTCCGGATCGCTGCCGTCGCGGTCCAGACACTCGCCGAACGCGCGGCTGAGCGAGCCGCGCGCGCAGTACCAGGGACCGGCCGCGAAGATGCCGGCGCCCTTGACGAGGCTGCTGAAGCTGACGTGGAACTGGGTGGCCATGTAGCCGCCCGACGAGACCCCCGAGACCGACAGGCCTCCCGGGTCGAGCGCGAGGCGCGGCAGCGCAGCTGGTGCGCCACTACCAGGGCCAGCCCAGCCGAGGGCCGCGATGGCGGCGATCGCAGGGAGCGCTGACCGGACTGTGCGTCTCACCCGCCGCTCCGCCGGCGGTCCGCACGCAGCGAACGCGGGTGGGTCGGGAGGCTCAGCTGGCCGCCCGGCGCCATGCGCCGCCACGGGCGGCGGAGCGCACGACGAGCCAGAGCCAGCCGGCGAGCAGGGCGACGCTTGTGGTCGCGATCGTCGTCCGGTCGGCCCCGCGGCCGAGCGCGGCGAACGCGGCGAGCGCGCTGGCCACGGCGCTGCCGTAGATCAAGGTCGCCGCACCCGCCGCGAGGCCGCCCGTGACCGTGATGCCGAGCGTCCGCCACAGGCGTGTCCGGAGCCGGGCGACCGCCCGCGCCCGGTCGGCCTCGACGTGCTCGCGCAGTTCGCGCCGCGACATGTCGTCGGCGCGGCTGCGCGCCGGCCCGGCCTGCGCCAGCACCCGCGCCGTGAAGCCGGGGGTGGCGTCGAGCCGGCGGTACAGCCGGCGCAGGCGCCGGTCGAGGTCGGTTTCGGCAAACGGGCGGTCGTTCATGCTGCATGCTCTCCGGCGGCACCGAGCTCGCTCGCGAGCCGCGCCCGCGCGCGATGAAGGTGGGTCTTCACCGTGTTGACTGGCAGGCCGAGCATCGCCGCGACCTCATCGACCGGTCGCTCGTCCTGGTAATAGAGTGTGACCACCTGGCGTTGCACCTCGGGGAGCGCCGCGACCGCGCGCCACAGCGTCGCATCGTCGGCGCCGATCCTGTCCTCGACCGGGGTCGTGGCTTCGGCTTCGGCGAGCACGCGCGGGTCCGACAATGAGCCGGATGCGCGCTGCTTGCGAGCCGCGGACACGGCCGTGTTGCGGGTGATCGCATAGATCCACGTCGAGAGCTTGGCACGGCCGTCATAGCCGTCGAGGGCCTTCCACAGCTTCACGAAAACCTCCTGGGCGATGTCCTCGGCGGCTGCGCGATCGCGAACGATGGAGTAGGCGAGGCCGAAGACGCGCCGCCGGTAGCCCGCGACGACCGCCTCGAAGGCAGCCTGGGACTGGCCGGCCTGCAATGCCTCGATGATGGCCGCATCCATTCCCACCCCGGCAACCCCTCTTGCCTGCGGTGATACGCACGCGGCGCGGTCCCGGTTTCACCGGCGGGCGCCGGCTCGGGATGGTCGCATGAAACCGCCGGTCCCCGGCCCGCGTATCAATGCCGGTGAACACGTTACGGCACCACGCGCCGCCCGCAAACTTCCCGATCGACGCGCTCACTGCCGCGGCGGTGGGGCTCGCGGCGGGCCTCAGTCTCGGCGCGGCCTGGCCGCAACTGCGCTGGCTGCTGCTGGTGCTGTGCGGCTACTGAACGGGATCCGGCACAGCGTTTTCTCAAACTCGAGGAGATCTGACGATATGAACACGGACGCCACGACGGACATCATCGCCGTTTTCATCCCCATCACCGCCATCGTATTCGGCGTGGCGTGCGCGATCGTCTGTATCGTGGCGGCTCACCGGCAGCGCATGCAACGCGCGGAGCTTCGGCACCGCGAGCGGCTCGCGGCGATCGAGAAGGGTCTGGAGGTGGCGCCCGACCCGCCCGAGTTCGATGCGGGCGCAGGCCGGCGGCCGCGCTTCCTGCTGCGAGGCCTGGTACTCGTGTTCGGCGGCATCACGCTGACGGTCGCGATCAAGCAGCTTCCAGGGCCCGTCCCGTACCTGTTCGGCATGATTCCGACGGCGATCGGCCTCGGCTACCTGGTCTACTACCTGATCGAGGGACGGCGGGAGTCGCGCACCGCGACGCAGGACTCGGTTGCGGACGGCGCGCCCGGCCGGTAGCAGGCGCGGACGCCGGGGTGCATCCGGCTTCAGCGGCGAGGCGGTCAGCGTCTTGCGCCGAGTGCGTCCTTCAGCGTCGCGCACACCGCGGCGATTGCGGGCGCGCGCGTGCTGCTGCGTCGCCAGACGGCGCCCAGCGTGCGGTGCGGCACGGGCTTTGCGAACGGGCGGATCACGAGGTTCTTGACGGTCGCGAATGGCCCCCGGGTCGCGAGCGCGGGCAGCAGCGTCACGCCGAGCCCCGCCGCGACCATCTGCCGCAGCGTCTCGAGGCTGGTGGCGCGGAAATTCTCCGCTTCGTGCACGTCGACCCGGTTGCAGACGTCGAGTGCCTGATCCCGCAGACAGTGCCCGTCCTCGAGCAGCAGCAGCGTTTCGCCGGCAAGATCTTCGGTGCGGATCGCCGGCTTGGTGGCGAGCCGGTGGCCGGCAGGCACGGCGAGCGTGAACGCCTCGTCATAGAGCGGTTGCACCTCGAGGCCGCTGAGGTCGACGCCAAGCGCCAGCACGCCGAGGTCGAGATCCCCGGCGCGCAACCGCTCGAGCAGCGCCGCGGTCTGGTACTCGTAGAGCAGCAGCTGCAGCCGCGGCAATTGCTTGCGGATTCGCGGCGTGACGAGCGGCAGCAGGTAGGGCCCCAGCGTCGGGATGAACGCCACCCGCAGGATGCCGGCAAGCGGGTCGCGGGATCCGCGCGCCAACTCGACGATGTCGTCGGCATCGTGCAGCACCCGCCGGGCGAGAAGCACGATCCGCTCGCCGATGTCGGTCAGCGCGACGTTGCGGGGCTGGCGCTCGACCAGCTGCACGCCGAGGTAATCCTCCAGCTTCCTGATCTGCGCCGACAAGGTCGGCTGGCTGACGTGCGACTTCTCGGCCGCGTGCCCGAAGTGGTGCGTGTCCGCGAGCGCTACCAGATAGCGCAGGTCCCGGAGGTTCATCGCGGGCTCCGCTTTTGCATAGGCCGATACTATCAAAGTCACATTAATAATCGAATAGACCTATGGGCGCGCCCGCCGCAGACTGTTGCGCAACCCGTGGCAGGCCGTCAGGCCGGGTCTGATTCAAAGGAGAGAGAGCAATGCTTGGCGTAGGACAGAAGTTTCCGGAGTTTTCCCTGACTGGCGTCGTGTCCAGTGACATGAGCTCGGCGTTCCAGCCCTTCGATACGCAGTCGATCCGCGGCAAGTGGGCGGTGGTGTTCTTCTGGCCGAAGGATTTCACGTTCGTCTGCCCCACCGAGATCGCCGCCTTCGGCAGGCTGAACGAGGAGTTCGAGGCGCGCGACGCGCGGATTTTGGGCGCTTCCACCGATTCCGAGTTCGTGCATCTCGCCTGGCGTAAGGACAGGGAGGAGCTGCGCAGCCTGCGATTCCCGATGCTCTCGGACCTGCGGCGCGAGCTCACGGCCGCGCTCGGGATCATCGACCCGCAGGCCGGCGTCGCCCAGCGCGCCACCTACATCGTCGATCCTGAGGGCGTGATCCGCTTCATCTACGTGACCGATCTCAGTGTCGGCCGCAACCCCGAGGAAGTGCCGCGCGTGCTCGACGCGCTGCAGACCGACGAGCTGTGCCCCTGCAACGGGACCAGGGGCGAGGAGACGCTGAAGGCTGCCTGAGGCCGGACGCGCTCGCTGCTGGCGCCGGCCCCGGCCCCGCTGCGGGCCCGGCGTTGCGCCTGCCGCCGAAGGAGACTCCATGACCACGCTCGATACGCTGCGCGAGGAGATTCCGGACTACGCCAAAGACCTGAGGCTCAACCTCGGCTCGGTGCTCGTACCGAGCGGCGCCCCCGGACTCACCGACCGCCAGATCTGGATGGTGGCGGTGGCGACGGCCATCGCATCCCGCAATGCCCGCTTTGCGCACCGTATCGAGGTCGTGTCACGCGCGGCGCTGGACGAGGCGGCGCTCGCCGGGGCCAAGGCCGCCGCGGCGATCATGGGCATGAACAACATCTACTACCGCTTCACTCACCTGACCGAGGACGCGGACTACCGGACGATGCCCGCGCGCCTGAGGATGAACGTCATCGGCAGTCCCGGCATCGACAAGGCGGACTTCGAGCTGATCTCGCTCGCCGTGTCGGCTGTCAATGGCTGCGGCCCTGTGCCTCAACGCACACGATGCGGTACTCAAGAAGCACGGCGTCTCCCGTGAGGCGATCCAGAGCGCCGTGCGCAGCGCCGCGGTGATCCACGCGGTGGCGGGCGTGCTCAACTACGAGGCCGCTGCCTGAGGGCACGGCGGGCGGCGGGCTCCCCGCCGTATACTTGGACGATGCGCAGCCGAAGCCAAAAACGCGCCGCGGGCATCGTGGTCGTCCGTGAGGCCACGGGCGACCCGAGGGTCCTGCTGTTGCGGGCCTACCGCAACTGGGACCTGCCCAAAGGGCGGCTCGAGGACGGCGAGACACCGCTCGAGGGCGCGATCCGCGAGGCTCGCGAGGAGACCGGCCTCGGCGATCTCGAGTTCGCCTGGGGCGAGGACTCGATCGACACGGAGCCCTACGCCGGCGGCAAGGTCGTGCGTTTCTACGTGGCGCGGGCGCCCGACGCCGACGTCACGCTGCCGGTCAACCCCGCCCTCGGCCGCGCCGAGCACCATGAATTCCGCTGGGTGCCGTTCGCGGAGGCGCTGCGGCTGACCGTGCCGCGGCTGCAGCGCGTGCTGCGCTGGGCGGCGCAACGGATCGGATTGGAGCTCCCGCCGCCGGCCGGCTGAGCGCAGGCTTCCCCGCTGCTGTCGCGGCCGGCCGCGCCGCGGGCGCGACCGGCATGCGCCTCGCCAATCGCGGCGTGGCGGCGGCTATTTCGCGCCGATGACGCCGCAGGCGACGCGCGGGCCCGAGTTGCCGGCCGGCTGGGTCGTGAAGTCGTCGCGGTCGCGGTGGACGACGATGCTGCGCCCGACGATCGACATCGGCCCCGGCTCCAGCGTCAGCCCCGCAACATCCAGGTCGACGCGCACCTTGCCCGCCGCATCCGCGGTCAGGCTCGGCAGGTCGCCGGCGTGGTGCGCGGGCCCGCCGGCACGGCCGTGCAAGGCGCCGGTCGGGTTGAAGTGTCCGCCGGCGCTCGCTGCATCGGGGGCCGAGCAGTCGCCCTTGTCGTGCACGTGGAAACCGTGCTCGGAGCCGGGCGGCAGGCCGGCGACTTCGACGTGCAGGTGCACGCCGGTGCTCGTCTGCCGCAACTCGACGCGGCCCGACACGCTGCTGCCCGAGCGCGGCTCGAGCGTTGCGACCGCCTTCGGGCCAGCGGGCTGCATGGCGGCGCAGCCGCCCGCGCACACGGCCGCCGTCACGACCAGACCTGTCAGGATTCGCATGCCTGGATCTCCATTCGGGCAACGGATAGCGGAGCCTAGTGCGTCGGATCCGGCGGCGCCAGAGGCACGCGGCGGGCGGCCGATTCGCGCCTCAGCCGCCAGACCAGGTAGCCGACGATCGCGGCGTTGGCGACCAGCACCAGGACCTTGGCGGCCGTGAACCGGTGGAATATCTCGTAGATCTCGAGCGGGATCAGCGAGCTCGTGGCGATCACCGTCAGGATTTCCGCCCAGTGCAGGCCCAGCCACAGCCCGACGCCCTCGACGAGGAACAGCGCCGAGTAGCTGAAGGAGGCGGCGGCGATGATCTGGATCCGCCGTGGGCTCATGCCGCTCAGGAAGGCGATTGCATCGCGCATCAGGTGCTGTTCGAAGGCATAGGGGAGGTTGTGGGCCAGCTGGAACAGCACGCCGGTCACGGCCGGGTCGTAGAACCGCAGCAGCCCGAGGCCGGTCGCGATGACGAATGCGGCCTTCACGAACTTGAAGACGGCAATCGCGCGCAGCATGCCGAGCGAGCGCGGTGGCGGCAGGGGTTGGTCGGTCAAGGGGGTTGGGCCGGCGGCAGTGGAGGCCGGGCGGAGTCTGCCGACCGGGCGCCCGGGCTTGCAAGCGGGGTTCCCGGGGCCGCTATTTGACATAACGAGCTACACAACACGACCACGCTGCCCGCCGCGCTGGAAGTCCTCGACGTTCGCGGCGACCGCGTCCAGGACGCGCTGGCGCGATTCCCGGGCCGCCCAGGCAGTGTGCGGGGTCACGATCAGGTTCTGCAGGTCGGGCGCGAGCAGCGGATTGCCGTGCACCGGCGGCTCCTCGGCGAGCACGTCGATGCCGGCACCGCCCAGCCGGCCTGCGCGCAGCGCCGCCGCGAGCGCCGCCGCCTCGACGAGTGCGCCCCGCGCCGTGTTGATCAGCACGGCATCCGCCTTCATGAGCGCGAGCTGCCGCGCGCCGATCAGGTTGCGGGTCGCCGGCGTGATCGGGCAGTGCAGCGTCAGCACGTCGGCGAGTGGCAGCAGCGCCTCGAGGTCGAGGCGGCCGGGCTCACGCGGCCCGCCCGGGCGATTGGCGACCAGTACTTTCATCCCGAACGCCTCGGCCACCCGCGCGACGCCCTGGCCGAGCGCGCCATAGCCGACGATGCCGAGCGTTCGGCCGGCGAGCTCGCGCACCGGGAAATCGAGCATCGTGAACTGGGTCGCCTGCTCCCACGCTCCGGCCTTGAGCGCCCGGTCGTACTCGCGCAGTCGGTGGGTCAGCGCGAGCAGCACCGCAAAGACGTGCTGCACCACCGACGGCGTGCAGTAGTCGCGGACGTTGCACACCGCGACGCCCCGGGCGCGGGCCGTCTCGAGATCGACGTTGTTGGTGCCAGTGGCCGTCAGCGCGATCAGCCTGAGCGCCGGGCTCGCGGTGATCAGCTCGGCGGTCAGCTCGACCTTGTTGATGATCGCGACCTGCTGGTCCGCGAGCCGCTCGCGCACCTGGGACGCCTGCGTGACGTCGTGGAACGTGAGCTCGGGCAGCGCCCGGAGCAGCCGGCCTGGGTCGAGGTCGGCGCCGAAGCTGACGGTCGCGTAGTCGAGAAAGACCGCGCGCATCAATCGCGGAAGTTGTTGAACTGCAGTGCCACGTCGACCTTCTGCTGGCGCAAGAGCGCAATCGCCGCCTGCAGCTCGTCGCGGCTCTTGCCGCTGACCCGCAGCTTGTCGCCCTGGATTGCCGCCTGCACCTTGAGCCTGGAATCCTTCACGGCGCGCTGGATCTTGCGCGCGGTCTCGGCGTCGATGCCCTCGCGCAGCAGCACCGTCTGGCGCGCGCGCGCGAGGTTGACCTCCGGATCCTTGACCTCGAGGCACACGAGGTCGATGCCGCGCTTGGTGAGTTTCAGCCGCACGATCTCGAGCATCTGCCTGAGCTGGAAATCCGCCGGAGCATCGAGCGTCAGCTCGTTGTGATCGAGCGTGAACCTGGCATCGGTGCCCTTGAAGTCGAAGCGGCTGTCGAGTTCGCGGTTCGCCTGGTCGACTGCGTTGGCGAGCTCGTGGTGATTGAGTTCCGAGACCACGTCGAAGGATGGCACTGCGCGCTCCTACATCTCGCCGGCAGCCGCGCTCAGCTGCCGGTAGTAGATCGAGGTCGGGTCGAGCGTACCCTCGGTCGAGCGCGTAAAGCCAGGTACGCTGCCGACCAGCTGGTAGCCGGCGCGACGGTACAGCTGCTCGGCCGCATCGCCGCTGCGCACGTCCAGCAGCAGCAGTGTCAGCCCGCGTGCTGCCGCGGCGTTTTCGAGGGCATTGACCAGCGCCCGGCCGATGCCCTTGCGGCGAAACCCTGAATGCACCATCAGCTTCTGTACCTCGCCGCGATGCCTGCCGTTCTGGCGCGGCTCGAGGGCGAGCTGGACGGCGCCGGCGCATACGTGGTTGTCGGTCGCCACGAACAGCAGCCGCTCGCCACGGCCCACGGCTTCGAGCACCCGCGACCAGTAGTTGCGTGCATCCTTGGTGCTCGGCACCTCGGTCCAGCCGATCGACGCCCCGCCGCTGACCGCGTCCTGCAGCAGCTCGACCAGCTCGCTGAACAGCTCGAGGCTCGGCGGCGTCTTCAGTTCGCTGATTCTCAACATCTGGATCCTCCTGGCCTCAGCCGTGCTCGGCGAGCAGCGATTCGACGAGCGATGTGACCTCGCGCCGGAACTCATCATGGTGCTGCCCGGTGGCGGGACCGGCGAAGCCGGAGTGTACCCTGCGGCTGGCCCCGGTCCGATCGAGCACCAGCGTCGTCGGGAACGCAAAGATTCGCCCCAGGCTCGGAATCCTGCGCGACGCCTCGTCCGCCTCGCAGATCCCCGCGATCAGTAGCCTCCAGCCGATGCCGAACCGTGCAGCGCGCTGCGACGAGGCCGATGGCGGCGGTGAATCGCGCGACGGTCATCATGGTTCGTGCGCACCGGGCCCCGTGCCCGTGGCGGCCGGTCAACGGGTCGGCAGCTCGACGTCGGCGAACAGCGCCGCGAGCTCATCGCCCGAACCGGCGCGGATCGCCTGGTCGACGAGCCGCCGGTTCAGATGCGGCGCGAACGCCTTCAGGAACTCGTACATGTAGCCGCGCAGCAGCCGGCCGCGGCGAAATCCGATCCACGTCACGTGCGGCGCAAACAGGTGTGCGGCGTCGAGCACAACGAGGTCGCGATCCTCGCGCGGGTCGATCGCCATGCTCGCGATGATGCCGACGCCGAGGCCGAGCCGGACATAGGTCTTGATCACGTCCGCGTCGCTCGCGGTCAGTGCCACGTGCAGCTTCAGTCCGGCGCTCTCGAACATCGCCGGCAGCGAGGACCGGCCGCTGAAGCTGAACGTGTAGGTCACGATCGGAAAGCGCGCCAGGGACTTGAGGCTCAGGTCCGTCTCGCCGGCGAGCGGGTGCTCGCGCGGCACTATCACGCGGCGGTGCCATCGGTAGCACGGCAGCAGCACCAGCCCCGGAAACAGCTCCTGCGTGCCGGTGGCGATCGCGAAGTCGATGCGGTCGAGCTTGGCGAGTTCGGCGATCTGCTCCGAGGTTCCCTGGTGCAGGTGCAGGTCGACCTCGGGATAGCTGCCGCGGAAGCGCTGCACGATCGGCGGCAGCACGTAGCGCGCCTGGGTGTGCGTCGTGCCGATCGACAGCGAGCCGCTGCGGTCGTCCTTGAGGTCGGAGGACAGCCGGCGGATGTTCTGCACTTCCTCGAGGATCCTGAGTGCCCGGTCGACGACCTGCTGACCCGCAGCCGTCACGCGCGTCAGGTTGCGGCCGTCGCGCTCGAACAGCGGGAAGCCGAGTTCGTCCTCGAGCAGCTTGAGCTGCTTGCTGACGCCCGGCTGCGAGGTATGAAGCTTGCGCGCCGCCGTCGTGATGTTGAGGCCGTTGTGGACGACCGCCGCGAGGTAGCGAAGCTGGTGGAGTTTCATAATGGGCGCTCGGGGCGCTCGACCATATAGGAGGCTTGGGGACCCGGGACGGCAGGCCGTGCCGTGCCCGGCCGCGACCCTGCTATGGTCTCCACTGCCGGCCCGGAGGGCAAGGCCCGGCCAGCCTTGCCGCGTGCCCCCGGGCGGCAGGGGCCGGGCGGGCGTCCCCCGCTCAGCGGTAACCGCGCGCCTGCAGCGTGAACAGCCGCGCGTAGCGGCCATCGAGCCGCATCAGCTCCTCGTGCGAGCCGCGCTCGACTATTCGGCCGCCCTCGAGCACGGCTATCTGGTCCGCCATCCGCACGGTCGAGAACCGGTGCGAGATCAGTATCGTGATCCGCCCGCGGGTCAGCGTCCTGAAGTGCGCGAACACCTCCGCTTCGGCGGCCGCGTCCATTGCCGCGGTGGGCTCATCGAGCACCAGCACGTCGGCGCGCGAGCGCATGAACGCCCGCGACAGCGCGATCTTCTGCCACTGGCCGCCGGACAGCTCGCGCCCGTCCTTGAACCAGCGGCCGAGCTGCGTGTCGTAGCCGGCGGGCAGCTCGCGGATGAACGGATCTGCCAGGCCCTTCTCGGCGGCCTCGATCCAGCGCTCGCGCGCGTCGAAGTGCGCGACGTCGCCGGCGCCGACGTTCTCGCCGACCGGCAGCTGATAGCGTGCGAAGTCCTGGAAGATGACGCCGATGCGCTCGCGCAGCGTCGCTTCGTCCCATTCCTCGAGATCACGGCCCTCGAACAGGATCCGGCCGCGCGACGGATGGTACAGCCGGGTCAGCAGCTTGATCAGCGTCGTCTTGCCCGAGCCGTTCTCGCCGACGAGCGCGAGGCTCTCGCCGGGGCGGATCGCGAGGCTGATGTCCTCGAGCGCCGGCGCCTCCGCGCCCGGATAGGTGAACGAGACGCCCTCGAAGCGGATGCCGTCCGCCGCCGCCGGGCCGTGCCGGATCTCGCCGCGCGGCGCCGCAACCGGCTGCTCGAGGTACTCGTACAGGTTCGACAGGTACAGGTTGTCCTCGTACAGCCCGCCGATCGCCGACAGCCCCGCCGACAGCGCCGCCTGCCCCTGGCGGAACAGTGCCAGGTACATCGTCATCTGGCCGAGCGTGATGAGGCTACGCACCGCCGACACGGCGATCCAGGCGTAGGCGCCGTACAGGCTCAGCGTCGCGAGCAGCCCGAGCGCAAAGCCCCACGCGTCGCGCTTCAGCGTCAGCTCGCGGTCTTCCCGATAGAGTTTCTCGTAGATTTTGCGGTAGCGCTCCAGCAGCAGCGGGCCAATGCCGAACAGCTTCACCTCCTTGGCATGGTCCTCGCGCGCCAGCACCGTCTCGAGGTACAGCTGCATGCGCGTCTCCGGCGAGCGCCAGCGGAACAGGCGGAACGCGTCGCCCGAGAACTTGGCCTCGGCGAAGAACGCCGGCAATCCGGCGAGCGCGAGGATCGCGACCGCGACCGGCGAGAACTGCACCAGGATCGCGCCGAAGCTCGCCAGCGACACCGCGTTCTGCACGAGCCCGAAGGTGCGCATCACCATCGACAGCGGCCGGCTGGACGCCTCGCGCCGGGCGCGCGTCAGCTTGTCGTAGAACTCCGAGTCCTCGAACTGCTCGAGCCCGAGCGTCAGGGCCTTCTCGAGGATCATCACGTTGACCCGCTGCCCGAGCTGGGCGCGGAGCAGCGACTGGCAGGTCGACAGTCCGCGCTGCGCGGCCGCCAGCAGCGCGACCAGCAGGGCCTCGAGCCCAACGAAGGTGAGCGCCGGCCGGTAGGCCGCACTGCCGGTGAGCGGGTAGGCGCGGATCGCTGCGACGACCGCATCGACGATGCGTGCGCCGATCCAGGCGACGCCGGCCGGCAGGACGCCCGCGGCCAGCGTCAGCAACGCGAGCGCGAGACACAGGCGCGCGTTGGTCGTATAGGCGAGTTCGATCGCGTGGCGGCCGTAGCGGAATACGCTGCCGATCGGCCGCTTGCCGGCGGCAGGCCGCGCGCCGGGGGCGGGCTGCCACGAACGCAGCAGTTCCTTCAGGTTCACGGGCGGACTCCGGCAGGCCCCGCGCGGCGGGCCAGCGGCGATTATAAGGACGCTGCCACCGGCGGCGCGCCGGGCAGCAGCCGCTGACCCATGCTAGCGTAGCCCACCCAGGAGGTATCGCGATGGAAGGCCAAGCCGAACCGGGCGCTGCGCCGGCCTCTGCCGCCACGCCGAGCCACGAGGAGCGGCAATGGGCGATGCTCTGTCACATGAGCGCGATGCTGATGTACGTGACGGTGATCGGCGGCTTCATCGCGCCGCTGGTGATCTGGCTGCTGAAGCGCGACGAGATGCCGCTGGTCGCGGATCAGGGCCGCGAGACGCTGAATTTCCAGATCACGATCCTGCTGGCGCTGATCTGCGCCGGGATCCTGATGATCATCGTGATCGGGATTCCGATCTTCGCGGCTCTGCTGCTGTTTCACTTCATCGTCACGATCATCGCCGCCGTGAAGTCGAGCGACGGCATCCGCTACCGCTACCCGTTCTGCTGGCGCGTGATCCGCTGACGGGGGCCGTAGTAGTCCGGATAGTCGGGCGTCAGCCCCTTGAAGCGCCGGTGTATCCACCAGTACTGCTCCGGCATCCTGCGGACCTGCGCCTCGATGCAGGCGTGGTAACGCAGCGTGTCAGCCACCGGATCGGGTCCCGGCCAGTCGGCAAACGGCGGGTGGATCGTGGCGCGCCACCCCTGCGTGCCCGGCAGGCGCTCGGTCGAGTAATAGAGCACCGCGGCGCCGGTGATCGCCGCGAGCCGCGAGGTGGACACGTTGGTCGCGGCCGGATGGCCGAAGAACGGCACCATCAGTGCGCCCTTGTTGCGATAGCTCTGGTCGGTCGCGTACCAGACGATCTCGTTGCGCTTGAGCGCGCTGATCATCGCCCGCACGTCGTCGCGCTGGATCGCCTTGCGCGCCTGCCGCCCGAAGCTGGCGCCGGACACTGCCGCCAGCAGCTCGTTCTTCAGCGGCCGGTACAGCACATTGATCGGGATGCGGTTGTTGAGAATCCGCGCACCGATCTGCATCGTCGTGAAGTGCGCCGTCAGGATGATCGCGCCACGGCCACGCGCCAGCGCCGCGTTCAGGTGCTCGAGCCCGTCGACGGTCGACAGCGCGTTGATCCGTTCGTCCGGGCTCCACCAGGTCATCGCCGACTCGAGCAGCCCGATGCCGAGGCTCTCGAAGTGCCGGTCGATCAGCGCCTCGCGCTCGGTGTCGCTGAGCTCGGGCAGGCACAGCTCGATGTTCCGCCGTGCCACCGCCGCGTACGGCAGCGGCGCGTGGCGGGCCACCCGGCCGAGGCAGCGCCCGACTGCCAGCAGCGCCGCGAACGGCAGCCGCTCGACGAGGCGCAGCACGCCAAGGCCAACCCAGGTCGGCCAGTACCGGGGCCCGAGGAATCGAGAGGACATCACACCCATGCTGTCGAGCTGCGCGCCGGAAGAATCCGACCCTAGCATGCCCGGCTGCTCCGCCGTCGGCGCGGGCGGCGGGCCGGCGTACGGGCGGCTTGACCGGTTTTCCGTGATCGCGCCATACTGCGCCGCCATGCAGCCAGTCCGTCACAACCCGCCCGCTCCGGCACCCGTGCCCAGCACGGGCTGGTGGTGGCGCCCCTCGATGGAGGGGGCGCGCGGGGGACTGGCTTAGCCAACCGATCCTAGACTCAGCCGCGAACCCGTCTCCGACCAGTGCCGGGGATGGGTTTTTCTGCCGTTCGCTCCCCGGTGCCCCCGACGAGGAGCCCATGCAGCCACCGTTCGACATCAGCGCAGACCTAGATACGCCAGTCTCGGCGTACCTGAAGCTGCGCCCGTTCAGGCCGCGCTTTCTGCTCGAGAGCGTCGAGGGGGGCGAGCGCCTCGCCCGCTATTCATTCATCGGCTTCGGCGACTGCCTCGAGGTGCGGCTCGATTCCGCTGGACTGCACGTGCGCGCCGCAGGCGGCCCGCGCGAGACCCGGCCGCGGCCGACGGACCGCGCGGCGCTGCTCGCGACCTTGCGCGCCGAGCTCGCGCGTGCGCCGCGGCCGCAACCCGAGGTCCCCGGAATGCCGCTCGCCGGAGGACTCGTCGGCGCGGCATCCTACGACCTGGTGCGCTACTTCGAACGGCTGCCGAGCCGGCTCGCCGTCGAGCCGGGGGTTCCGGAGGCGTGCTACATCGCGCCGCGCTCGCTGCTGATCTTCGACCACGTCACGCGCGGCATTGCGCTGCTGCACGCCGGCCCGGATGCCGAGCGCGGCGAGCTCAGGCGCGAGATCGTCCGGGCGCTGCGCGGTGGGCTCGCGATCGGCCGCCCGCCCGCGCGGCTTGCAGCGCCGACGCCGAGCCTGACGCGGGAGGCATACATCGCAGGCGTCAGGCGCGCCCAGCAGCACATCGCCGCCGGCGACGTCTACCAGCTGGTGCTGTCCGCGCGCTTCGAGGGCGAGTGCGAGCTCGAGCCGTTCGAGGCGTACCGCGCGCTCAGGCTGATCAACCCCTCGCCCTACATGATCTACTGCGAGCTAGGCGACCAGACGCTCGTCGGCTCCTCGCCCGAGGCCCTGGTGCGGCTGAGCGCCGGCCAGGCGCAGCTGCGGCCGATCGCCGGCACGCGCCCGCGCGGCCCTGATCCCGCCGCCGATGCCGCGCTCGAGCGGGAACTGCTCGCCGATGCCAAGGAGAACGCCGAGCACGTGATGCTCGTCGACCTCGCCCGCAACGATCTTGGGCGAGTCGCGGCCGCCGGCAGCGTGCGGGTTGACCCGTACCGGGTGATCGAGCGCTACAGCCACGTGATGCACATCGTCAGCGGCGTGCAAGGCACGCTCGCACCGGGCTGCGACGCCTTCGATCTGTTTGCCGCATCGTTCCCGGCCGGGACACTGGTCGGAGCGCCGAAGGTCCGGGCCATGCAGATCATCGAGGAGCTCGAGCCGGTACGGCGCGGATTCTACGGCGGGACCTACGGCTACTTCGGCCACGGCGGGGACATGGATCATGCGATCACGATCCGCACGATGACCTTCCATGACGGGCGCTACCGCTACCAGGCGGGGGCGGGCATCGTCGCGGACAGCATCCCGGACCGCGAGCACGACGAAGTGCTCGCGAAGAGCGCGGTGCTCGGGCGCGCGCTGGAGCTCGCGCAGGAGGGTCTGTGACATGACAGCCGCGACCCCACGACTGCTGCTGATCGACAACTACGATTCATTCACTTACAACCTGGTGCAGGCATTCCTGGTGCTCGGCGCCGAGGTGCTCGTGTACCGCAACGACGAGATCACGGTCGCAGCGGCCCGCGCGCTCGGGCCCACTCACCTGTGCATCTCGCCGGGACCGGGCACGCCGTACGATGCGGGCGTGTCGATGCAGATGATCGAGGCCTTCGCCGACCGGATCCCGGTACTCGGCGTATGCCTCGGCCACCAGGCGCTCACCGCCGTATTCGGCGGCACCGTGATCCGCAACTGGCGGCTGATGCACGGCAAGACCTCGCTCGTCGAGCACGACCGGCAGGGTGTGTTCGCGGGCCTGCCGCAGCCGCTCGAGGTCGGCCGCTATCATTCGCTGGTGGCCGAGCCGGGTTCGCTGCCGCCCGAGCTGGTCGTGACGGCGCGGACGGCTGAAGGCGAGATCATGGGCGTGCGGCACCGGACGCTCGCGGCCGAGGGCGTGCAGTTCCATCCGGAGAGCGTGCTGACGCCCGACGGGCCGGCGCTGATGCGCAACTTCCTCGCGATCCCCGAGCGCGGCACACGGGTGCGCGGGGCGGCATGAGCAGCGGGCCACAGCCGCTGCGGGCCACGCTCGAGAGCCTCGTCGAAGGCCGCTCGCTGAGCGAGCGGCAGGCGCACGATCTGGTGGTTGCGCTGACCGATCCGGCGCTGGCCCCGGCGCTGGCGGGCGCGCTGCTCGCGGCGCTGCGCGCCAAGGACGTCACCGCCGACGAGCTGCGCGGCTTCGCGCGCGGCATGCGCGGACTCGCCCGCCGGCCGCGACTGCCGGACGTCGGCCCCACCGTCGACATCGTCGGCACCGGCGGTGATGCGTCGCACACCTTCAACCTGTCGACCGGCGCGGCGCTGCTCGCGGTGGCCGCGGGTGCGCGGGTCGCGAAGCACGGCAATCGCTCGGTGTCGAGCCGCTCCGGCAGCGCGGACCTGCTCGAAGCGCTCGGGCTGCCGATACCGCTCGACGAGCAGAGCGCCGGCGAGTGCCTCGCCGCCACCGGCTTCACGTTCCTGTTCGCGCCGCACTACCACCCCGCCATGCGGGCGATCGCGCCGGTGCGCGCCGCGCTCGGCATCCGGACCGTGTTCAACATGCTGGGGCCGCTGACGAACCCGGCCGAGCCCCCGTTCCACGTGATCGGCGCGTTCAGCCGCGAGTCGGCGCGCCTGATGGCCGATACCCTCGCGGGACTGCCGATCCAGCGCGCGTTCGTCGTCCACGGCGAGCCCGGATGGGACGAGCCGACGCCGGCGGGCCCGTTCCTGATGTATGACGTCCGCCCGGGAAGCGTCAGCGAGAGCGTCCGCAGCGCCGCCGACTTCGGCCTGCCGCCATGCCGGCCCGAGGAGCTGCGCGGCGGAAACGCGGCGCATAACGCTGCATCGCTGGCGAGCGTGTTCGGCGGTGCCGACCGTGGCCCGCACCGCGATGCGCTGGTGATGGGCGCGGCACTCGCACTCGAGGTGACCGGCCTCGCAACCGGGCCCCGGGAGGGCGCCGTGCGCGCCGCCGCGGCCATCGACTCGGGCGCCGCCGTGGCGCTGCTAGCCGCGCTCTCAGAGTTCTCGCGGGGCCGCACGTGAGCGCCGCCGCGAGCGGTGACTTCCTGGCGGGCATGGCGCGCGCGGCGCGCGCGCGCGTGGCCGCCGCGCGAGCCCGCGAGCCCGACGCCGCGTTGCGGCTGCGCGCCACCGAGGCGCCGGCAGCTCCGCCGCTGCGGCTCGATCCGGCAGGCTTCGACCTGATCGCGGAGCTCAAGCTCCGTTCGCCGGCGCAGGGCGTGCTCGCCGCGGGGAGCGATGACCTCGAAAGCCGCGTGCAGCGCTACGCGCGCGCCGGCGCGGCGCTGGTGTCGGTGCTGACCGAGCCGGACCGCTTTGACGGCAGCCTCGCGCACCTCGCGCGCGCGAGCGCGGCACTGGCGGCGTCCGGCGTTCCGGCGATGCGCAAGGACTTCCTCGTCGATCCCTACCAGCTGCTCGAGGCGCGTGCGGCCGGCGCCGGTGGCGTGCTGCTGATCGTGCGGATGCTCGGCCGGCCAGCGCTCGCGGAGCTGATCGCCGCGGCCGAGGAGCTGCAGCTGTTCGTGCTGCTCGAGGCCTTCGACGCCCCCGACATCGCGACCGCCAGCGAGTGTGCGGCCGGTTGGCGCGGCCGCCGCGACGAGTGCCTGATCGGCATCAACAGCCGCGACCTCGCGACCCTCGAGGTCGTCCCGCGGCGCCTCGAGTCGCTCGGGAGCCTGCTTCCGGCTGCGTTCCCGCGGGTCGCCGAGAGCGGCGTCGCGACGGCCGCGGACGCCGGGCGCCTGGCGGGCTGCGGATTCACGCTCGCGCTCGTCGGCTCGGCACTGATGTCCGCGGCGGACCCCGAGGCGCTGGCGCGGGACATGATTGCGAGCGGGCGCCGCGCGGCGCTGCTGCGATGAGAGTGTGGATCAAGATCTGCGGGCTGACCTCGCAGGCGGCGGTCCGGGCGGCGGTGGATGCCGGCGTCGATGCCGTCGGCTTCGTGTTTCACGCGGGCTCGCCGCGCAACCTGACGCCGGCGCGTGCCGCCGCGCTCGCCAGGGCGGTGCCGCCGGGCATCACCCGGGTCGCGGTGACGCAGCATCCGCCGCAGGCACTCGTCGATGCCATCGCCACGGACTTCGCGCCGGACCTGCTGCAGACCGATGTCGCCGACCTCGGCTCGCTGTCGCTGCCGCCGGGGCTTGCCTGGCTCCCCGTGTTGCGATCGGGGGAGGGGCTGCCCGCGACCTTGCCGGTCCGCTGCCTGTACGAGAGCGCGACGAGCGGCGCTGGTCGCACGGCCGACTGGCGCGAGGCGTGCGAGCTCGCCTCGCGCACCGAGCTGATACTGGGCGGCGGCCTGCGGCCAGAGAACGTTGCCGCGGCGATCGGCGCGGTGCGGCCGTTCGGCGTCGACGTATCGAGCGGGGTCGAATCCGCCCCCGGTACCAAGGACGTGGCGCGGATTCATGCGTTCGTCGCGGCGGCACGCGCCGCCGCGGCCCAATAGGCGGATCTTCAGGAGTGCGGCGATGAGAGCAGCGATTGCGATAGCCGAGGCGGAGGCGCTCCTCAAGCGCGAGCTGGCCGGGGCCTTCCCCGATGTGCGGGGACGCTACGGCCCGTACGGTGGCCGCTACGTTCCGGAGACGCTGGTGCCGGCGCTCGACCGGCTCGAGGCGGGCGTCAAGCGCTGGCTCACGGATCCCGCCTTCGTGGCCGAACTCAACGACCAGCTCGCGACCTGGGTCGGCCGGCCGACGCCGCTCAGCCACGCGCCGGAGCTGTCGCGCCGCTGGGGCGCCGATGTCTACCTCAAGCGCGAGGATCTCGCGCACACCGGCGCCCACAAGATCAACAACGCCATCGGCCAGGCGCTGCTCGCCAAGCGCCTCGGCGCCAGGCGCATCGTCGCCGAGACCGGCGCCGGCCAGCACGGCGTCGCGGCTGCCGCGGCCTGCGCCCGGCTCGCTCTGCCGTGCACCGTCTACATGGGGGCGATCGACTGCGAGCGGCAGGCGCCGAACGTCGGGCGGATGAAGCTCCTTGGCGCCACCGTCGTGCCGGTGACCGGCGGCGACCAGACGCTGCGCGCCGCGATCGACGAGGCGCTCAGGGACTGGGTGGCGGATCCCAACGGAACCTACTACCTGCTCGGCTCCGCGGTCGGCCCCCATCCGTATCCGTACCTGGTGCGCGAGCTGCAGGCAGTCATCGGCCGCGAGGCGCGGGCGCAGATGGAGCGGCAGGCCGGCGGCCTGCCGGACGCCGTGTTCGCCTGCGTCGGCGGCGGTTCGAACTCGATCGGCATGTTCCACCCGTTCGTCACCGAGCCGGGTGTGCGGCTGATCGGCGTAGAGGCGGGCGGGCGCGGCCCTGCGCTCGGCGACAATGCCGCGACCCTGTCGCTCGGCACGCCGGGCGTGCTGCAGGGGTGCTACTCGATGCTGCTGCAGGATGCCAACGGCCAGATCCAGGAGACCCACTCGGTGTCCGCAGGTCTCGACTACCCGGGCGTCGGCCCGGAGCACGCGCTGCTGCAGGCGGTGCACCGGGTTGAGTATCAGTACGCGACCGACGAGGAGGCGCTTGCCTCGGTCGCGGAGTGCTGCAGGGCGGAAGGCATCCTGCCGGCCATCGAGACCGCGCATGCCTTCGCCGGCGCACGGAAATGGGCCGCGGCCAACCCCGGTATGCGCATCCTGATCTGTCTGTCCGGCCGCGGCGACAAGGACATGCCGACGCTGCAGAAGACGCTGCTCAGGGGCTCGCCGTGACGGGCGGTCAGGGCGCAGCCGGGAGCGTGGTCGGCCACGAGTCGATCGGGGCGGCGATCCGGGCGGCGCGCGCGCGCGGCGAGCCGGCGCTTGTCGCCTACCTCACGGCCGGGTTCCCGACGAGAGAGCGCTTCGGCGCGGACCTCAAGCGCGTCGCCGCGAGCGCCGACGTCGTCGAGATCGGCGTACCGTTCACCGATCCGATGGCCGACGGCATGACGATCCAGCGGGCGAGCCATGCCGCGATCGCGCAGGGCGTCTCGCTCGCGTGGATTCTCGAACAGCTCACCGCGCTCGCGCCGCGGCCGGCGGCGCCGCTGTTGCTGATGAGCTACCTGAATCCGCTGCTGGCGTTCGGCCTCGACCGCCTGCCGCGCGCGGCGCGCGCGGCAGGCGTCGCCGGGGTCATCGTGCCGGACCTGCCGTACGAGGAGTGCGACGACCTCAAGCAGGCGCTCGGCGCGGAGGGAGTCGGACTCGTGCAGATGGTGACTCCGGTGACGCCGCCCGAACGGCTCGCGACGCTGTGCCGGGCCGCACGGGGGTTCATCTATGCGGTGACGATGACCGGGACGACGGGCCACAGTGTCGCGACGGTGCCGGACGAGGTGCTGGCCTACCTGGAGCGCGTCAAGGCAGTCGCACCGATTCCGGTGTGCGCCGGCTTCGGCATCCGCAGCCGCGCGCAGGTCGCACGGCTCGCGGGCCATGTCGACGGGGTGGTCGTCGGTTCTGCGCTCGTCGAGGTGCTGGAGCGCGGCGAGGATCCGGCCGCGTTCCTCGGCGGACTGCGGGTTGCGGGTTAGCAATCAAGGGGGAAATGATGCACAAGAGCAAGCTCGCCGGCTTCATCATCGACTGCCAGACGCCCGATCTCGCCGGGGCGGCGCGGTTCTGGAGCGCGGCACTCGGCATGCGGGCGGAACCGCTGCCGGGAACGGAAGGGCAGACCTACGCGCGGCTCGTGGACCCGACCGGCGCGCTCGACATCGAGGTGCAGACGGTGGATCACCCGAGCCGCGTGCACCTCGACATAGAGACCGACGACGTCGAGGCCGAGGTGCGCCGCCTCGAGGGCCTCGGCGCGAAGCGGGTCCGCCAGGTGCGCACGTGGTGGGTCATGGAGGCTCCGACCGGCCAGCGGTTCTGCGTCGTGCGCCAGAGCTCGCCGCAGTTTGCGCAAAACGCCACCGCCTGGCCGTAGCGTGACTTCGATGCGCCAGCGCGCGAAACTTGCTCGATGCCCGGCAGCCGGATCCCGCCGTCGTTGAGAGCCGCGCTCGGTGCGGCGGCGCTGCTGTCGACTGCGGCGGCCCTGTCGGCCGCGGCGCTCGCGAGCCCGGACCACCAGCCGGCGCTGACCGCGCCGCTCTGGTCGCTGATCACGCTCGTGATCGTGACCACGACCGGCGCACTCGTGGTCGGCTGCGTGTTGCTGCACTACGAAACGCTGCGGCTGCTGTCACTGGCGCTGGTGCGCATGCACGCCAAGCGCCGCCGGCGAATCGTGTTCCTGGTACTTTCACTGGTGACGCTCGCGACCGTCGAGATATGGCTGTTCGGCATCGGCTACTACCTGCTGCTGGGCGACCCGGCCTTCGGTGCGTTGCACGGGCCCGGCACCGAGCCGGACAAGCTGCTCGACTGCGTGTATTTCTCCGCGGTGATCTACTCGACGCTCGGGCTCGGTGATCTGATACCGTCGGGGTCGATCCGCTTCCTCGTCGGGACGCAGGCACTGGTGGGTTTCACGCTGTTATCGTGGTCGGCAGCGTTCACCTTCCTCGAAATGGAGCGCTTCTGGCGTGACAGCACCGAGCGTCGGCATCGCGCTGCCTACGGGCCGCACCCCGACAGCGACTCCGGGCGCTAGGGAGTGGCGGCCCGAGCGGAGCGGCGGCCACGGCGCAGCGCCGCCCTCGCCGCCCTCGCCGCACTCGCAACGATCGCACTGAGCGGCTGCGCCACGTACCGCCTCGACGTCCCGCGTCCGGTCAGCCATGCGATCGCCGCGACCGAGGACACCGCGATCGGCAGGGCGCTGCAGCCTGCGCTCGCGGCCCATCCGGGCGAGTCCGCCTTCGCGCTGCTGCAGTACGGCTCGCTCGCGTTCCTGTCGCGCGCCGCGCTCGCCGATCTGGCCGAGCGCTCGCTCGATGTGCAGTACTACATCTATGAGACTGACGACTCGGGTGCCGTGATCGCCGACCGGCTGCTGGCCGCGGCGCGCCGCGGCGTGCGCGTGCGGCTGCTCGTCGACGACAACAACCTGGTGCGCAGCGAGGACCGGCTCGCGACGCTGGCGGGCCACCGCAACCTCGAGATCCGCGTCTTTAACCCCTACCGCAACCGCGTGCGCTGGATGCGGCCGTTCGAGTTCGGCACCAGCTTCGGGCGCGTGCAGCGGCGGATGCACAACAAGATCTTCGCGGTCGATGCGCAGCTCGCGGTGATCGGCGGACGCAACATCGGCGATGACTACTTCGACCTGCACCGCGGCGTCAATTTCAGTGACCTCGAGGTGCTCTCGGCCGGGCCCGTGGCGCGCGAGGCGGTCGAGAGCTTCGACGAGTACTGGAACAGCCCCTGGGCGGTGCCGATCGAGGCCTTCCTGAAGCGCGCGCCGACCGAGGCCGAGGCTGACGCCGTGGCCGCCGACATCGCCGCACAGGCGGGCCGCACGGAGGAGGTGCGCGAGAGCTACGCACCGGTACTTGCCGCGATGCGTGCGCTTGCGCTCGGGGCACAGTTTGAATACTGGGGTGAAGCCGAGCTGCTCGCCGATCCGCCCGACAAGATCGACGAGAGCCGCAGGGCGCCATCGGCGCTGCTGCAACGGGTCTACGGCCTGTGGCGCACCGCGAAGTCGGAAGTGCTGGTCGAGTCGGCGTATCTGGTGCCGCTGCGGGCCGGCGCGCAGCTGATCGCCGACCGTGCCCGCGCCGGGGTCCGCGTCGCACTGCTGACGAACTCGCTCGCGTCCACCGACGTCGTGCCGGTCCACGCCGGCTACGCCAAGCGGCGCCGCGAGCTGCTCCTTGCGGGAGTCGAGCTCTACGAGTTCCAGGCCGAGGCGCGCCGGCGCCCGGGCGAGCGGCGCTACTTCCGCCGCATGGCCACCGGCGCGTCGCTCCACTCGAAGGTAATGGTGATCGACCGGACGCTGACCTGGGTCGGCAGCTTCAACATCGATCCCCGCTCGGCGCTGATCAACACCGAGCTCGCCGTGCTGGTGAAGAGCCCGGCGCTCGCGGCCGCGACCGCGGAGCTGATCGAGTCCGACCTCGCCCCCGACCGCGCCTGGCGGCTGTCGCTCGAGCCGCCCCATGCGCGGACCGGCCGCATGTTCTGGACCGGCGAGCGCGACGGGCAGCTCGTGCACCTCACGGGCGAGCCGGGCGCGACGCACTGGCAGCGCTTCGTCGCCGGCGTGATGCGCTGGATCCCGGGCCTCGACCACTTCCTGTAGCGGCCGCGCCGGCCGCGCCGCAACTACCGCCGCATCAGCAGGAATGCGACGGCGCCGGACGTGAGCGCAGCCCCGGCCCACCACGGCTCGGCGCCCATCGCGAGCCACAGCCCGCCAAGCACCAGCACCGCGCTCGCGACGATCGTCTGGTCGCGCCGCCTGGCGCCGGCGCGCAGCTCCGCACGCAGCGAATCGAGCCGCGGCACGTCGGTAGTGACCAGCGAGTCGCGCGCCTCGGCCTCGCGGATCAGGCGCCGCACCAGTGGCGGCGTCGCGCGCAGCGTCGCGATCAGCTCCGGCAGGTGGCGCCGGCCCTCGGCGATCAGCGTGCGCGGACTCGCGCGCTCGGCCGCCCACGCGCGCAGCAGCGGCTGCGCGGTCTTCCATAGGTCGAGCTCCGGATACAGCTGCCGACCGAGCCCCTCTATATTGAGCAGCGTCTTCTGCAGCAGCACCAGCTGCGGCTGGATCTCCATGCGGAAGCGGCGCGCGGTCTCGAACAGCCGCAGCAGCACGATGCCGAACGAGATCTGGGAGAGGGGCTTGTCGAAGATCGGCTCGCAGACTGTGCGCACTGCGCCTTCGAGCTCGTGGACGCGCGTGCCGGGCGGCACCCAGCCGCTCTCAACGTGCAGCTCGGCGACGCGGTGGTAGTCGCGGTCGAAGAACGCGAGGAAATTCCCCGCGAGGTATTCGAGGTCCTTCGGATCGAGCGCGCCGACGATGCCGAAGTCGACCGCCGCGTAGCGCGGGTTCTCGGGATCCTCGGTCAGCACGAAGATGTTGCCGGGATGCATGTCGGCGTGGAAGAAGTTGTGCCGCAGCATCTGCGTGAAGAAGAGCTCGACCCCGTTCTCCGCCAGCTTCTGGATGTTGACCTTGAGCTCCCGCAGGCGTGCCACGTCGCTGATCTGCACGCCGCGAATCCGCTCCATGACCAGTACGTCCGTGCGGCACAGGTCGAAGTGAACCTCGGGCACGTAGAGCAGCGGGCTGCCGGCGAAGTTGCGTTTCAGCTGCGCCGCGTTCGCCGCCTCGCGCATCAGGTCGAGCTCGTCAATGATCGTCTTGTCGTATTCGGCCACGACCTCGAGGGGCCGCAGCCGCGAGGCGTCGGGCACGTAGCGCAGCGCCAGGCGCGCCAGCGCGTACAGCACCTCGAGGTCGCGCCGGATGACCTCGCGCATGCCGGGTCGCAATACCTTGACGATGACCTCGCGCCCGTCCTTCAGGGTTGCGGTGTGCACCTGCGCGATCGACGCCGCGGCGAGCGGCGCGGACTCGAAGCTGCCGAACACCTCGCCCACGGGTTGACCGAGCGAGCGCTCGATGGCCGCGCGCGCCGCCTCCGCCGGGAACGGCGGCACGCGGTCCTGGAGCTTGGCGAGCTCGTCGGCGATGTCTGGCGGCAACAGGTCGCGGCGCGTGGAGATCGCCTGCCCGAACTTGATGAAGATCGGCCCGAGCTCCTCGCACGCGAGCCGCAACCGCTCGCCGCGCGAGGCGCCCCGCCGCCGCTCGAACCAGGTCGAGGGCTGCAGGAAATACAGAAACCGGAGCGGCCGATAGAGGTGGGTCGCGGTCACGAACTCGTCGAGCCCGTGGCGCACCAGGACCCGCTGGATCTCGATCAGGCGCCCGGCGACCGGAAGGCTGATCATGGTGACTGCGCCCGCCTGGCGCTGCGGCGCTCGGCAAGCCCGAGGCGGGCCTCCGCCCGGTCGACGTCCTCGCGGATGCGGTCGATGCCGCCGAGGAGCACGTCGAGCTCGGCGCGCGGCACGAGGTCGCGGCTCTCCTCGGTCAGGTACTCCCCCAGGCTGCGGGCCAGCGAGTCGCGGGCGCGACCGGCCCAGCCCAGCGCGGCGCGCGCCGCGCGCGCCGCATAGTGGGCCGGTGCGTCCCCGACCAGCCGCGCCAGCTCCTCCTCGAGATCGGGGCGGGCGTGCCTGAACAGCGCCTCGAACGCCTGCGCGATCTCCGCCTCGCCGGCGATCGTGATGCCGGGAGCGCTCGCGCGCCCCTGCGGCCGGCCGGCGAGCAGCGCCGCGAGCGCGAGCGGCGTGCCGGTGATGGTCGCATCGGCCGGCTCGCCGCCACTGCCGACCGCGAGCCCGGACTGCTGGGCCACGAGCCGCAGGCGCAGCAACCGGCCGCCGAGCGGGGTCGCGAACTCGATCGCGAATGACTTGCCGGCGAGCGTTGCGAGGATGTCGCGCGCCGGCGTCGAGGCGGCAATGGTGCGGTTGACGAGCGACTCGAACGGAACGAGCAGCGGCGTCGTGGCCATCAATAGCGCCAGCCGCGGTGCAGCGCGACGATGCCGCCCGTCAGGTTGTGGTGACGGCAGGCGTCGAAGCCGGCCTCGCGCATCATGCCGGTCAGGGTTTCCTGGTCAGGGAACACGCGGATCGACTCGGCGAGATAGCGGTAGCTGTCGGCATCGCCGGCGATTGCGCGGCCCAGCGCCGGCAGCACCCTGAACGAGTACGCGTCGTACAGCGGCCTCAGTCCCGGTGCGACGGGTTTGGAGAACTCGAGGACCAGCAGCTGCCCGCCAGGCCGCAGCACGCGGTACATCGAGCGCAGCGCGGCCGCCTTGTCGGTGACGTTCCTCAGCCCGAAGCCGATCGTCACGCAGTGAAACGAGCCGTCGGCGAACGGCAGCCGCTCGGCATCGGCGAGCACGCAGTCGACGCCGCGGGCGAAGCCGGCGTTGAGCAGCCGGTCGCGACCGTGCGCCAGCATTGCGGCGTTGATGTCCGACAGTACCACCCGGCCGGTCGGGCCGACCTGCCGAGCGAGTCCGATCGCAAGATCACCGGTACCCCCCGCGACGTCCAGGGCCCGGTCCCCGGGTTTCAATCCGGTCTGGCTCAGCGCGAACCGCTTCCAGATCCGGTGGATGCCCAACGACATCAGGTCGTTCATCACGTCGTAGCGGCCGGCCACCGAATCGAACACGGCCCGGACGCGTCCGGCCTTGGCGTCCGGCGCGACCCGTTGGTATCCGAAGTCAACGGTTTCGGGCGCGGCGCGCTTGTCTGGAGGGCCGGTCATGGTGGAACGTCTTCAGCAGTGGAAACCTTGGAATTGTACCGCTCGCGCCACCGCGCCGCACCGCTCCAGCCCTGGCTGGCCGCGGCGCTGCTCGGGCTCGGTGTTTGGACGCTGGCGGCCTCGGCGGCGCGCGGCGAGGCGCGCTGCGCGGACCGTGGCGCGCGGGCGCCGGAGGCGCGCTGCGAGTCCCTGCGCCATGACGGACGCGTGCGGACCTATCGGATCTACGTGCCGCCGCGGCTGGCGGCGGCAGTGCCGCTGCTGCTCGTGCTGCACGGCGGCGGCGGCGCAGGCGCCGGCATGGAGGCGCTGACGGCGCGCGGCTTCAACCGCAGGGCCGACGAGGCCGGAGCGATCGTCGTGTACCCCGACGGGGTCGGGCACTTCTGGAATGACGGCCGCCACGACCCCGGTTCGCAGGCGGTTGCGGACAATGTCGACGACGTCGGCTTCCTGAAGGCACTCGTGGCCGCGCTCGCCGCCCGCTACCCGGTCGACCGCGCGCGCGTGTTCGTGACGGGCATGTCGAACGGCGGGATGATGACGCTGCGGCTCGCCTGCGAGGCACGCGACGTGTTCAGCGGCTTCGTGGCGGTCGCCTCCAGCCTCAACGAGCAGCTTGCCGCCAGCTGCGAGGCCACCGGCATCGCGCGGCTTGCGCTGATCGACGGCACCTTAGACCCGATCGTGCCGTGGGCGGGCGGCAGCGTCGCGGTACTCGGGACCGCGCGCGGCAGGGTCATCGGGGCGCCGCGGAGCTTCGCCCTGTTCCTGGCGGCCGCCCGGTGCAGGACAGAACGCACTGAACCGCCGCTCGACCAGGTTGCCGATGACGGCACGCAACTGACGCTGCACGTCGGGGAGGATTGCGCCGGGGGTGCAGAGGTGCGGCTCTACGAGCTCGACGGTGGCGGCCACGCCTGGCCGGGCGGGCTGCGCTACGCCCCCGAATGGCTCATCGGCAAAGTGAGTCGTGAGCTCGATGCGACGGATGAGACGTGGCGCTTCCTCGGTCTCGCTGCAGGAAAGCGCCCAGGACCGGTGTGAACAGCGCCGCCTCGGTCAGGAACGCGTCGTGACCGTAGGGGGAGCGGAGCTCGACGAACTCCGTGTCGATCTGGGCGTTGCGCAGCACAACCGCGACCTCCCGCTGCTGCGCAAGCGGGAACAGCAGGTCTTCGTGCACGCCGATCACCAGCGCCCGCTCGAGCCTCAAATGCGCCGCGGCGCGCGCGACGTCCGACGCGTCGTGGTGGTGAACGATGGCGTCCCCGCCGGGCGAGCCGGCGTGCGCACCGAAGTCAAACAGGTCCATCGCCCGCGAGATGTACCAGTAAGCCCACGGATTGAACTGCTTCAGGAACTTCTGCGCGAGATGCTCGAGCCAGTGCTCGACCTCGAACGCCGTGCCCGACGGGCGGCCGGCGAACGGCTCGGTCTGCTCGCGTCCGAAGCGCTCCTCGAGGAGCTCGCGGCCGACGTACGACAGCACGCCGATCTTCCGCGCCCAGCGCATCGCCTGGGCGACGGTGGCCGCATCGGCGCCGCTCTTCAGCGCGGCGCCGAGGATCTCGCGCTGCAGGCTGCGCGTCGCGATGGCTCCCGCGCTCGCCGCGAGCGCGCCGGAGATCGAAATCATGCGCCGCGCCTTGCCCGGGAAGACCACGGCATGGGCGAGGGCCGTCATGCCGCCGAGCGAGGCGCCGACGATGGCGTGCAGCCGGTCGATGCCGAGCGAATCGACGGCCGCCTGGCTGGCGCGTGCGATGTCCTCGACCCTCAGCTCGGGGAAGCGCGACGCGTAGGGCACACCGGTCGCCGGGTCGTTCGACCCGGGGCCCGTCGAGCCGAAGCAGCTGCCGAGCGAGTTGACCGAGATGACGCACAGCCGCTCGGTGTCGAGCGCCTTGCCCGGGCCGATCATGCTCTCCCACCAGCCCGGAGTCGGATCGCCGCCGTGCGCGGCGGCATGCGCCGAGGCTGACAGGCCGGTGAAGAGCAGCACCGCGTTGTCCCGGGCCGGGGACAGCCGGCCGTAGGTCTCGACGGCGACCTCCGCCCCCGAGAGCTCACCGCCCGCCTGCAGGCGGAATGGGGTCGGCAGCGGTATGCGGCGCGCGGCGGACGCGGATTCGGGCGGAAACGCGCTCATGGCCGGAATCTTCCGCCCATTGGCGTCCGCCAGCTACCGGGCTTCCAGAACCGATCGTTATGGGTCCATGCCCACTGGGAGGACGAGTTTCGCGAGCGCCCCGGCTACGCTACGCACCTCGCGTTTCTTGCGACAGGACATGGCCATGATCTACGACAACATTCTCGGGACCATCGGGCGAACGCCGATCGTCCGCATCAACCGTCTCGCTCCGAAGCACGTGACGATCTACGTCAAGGTCGAGTACTTCAACCCGGGCGGGTCGGTCAAAGACCGGCTCGCGATCGGCATCATCGAGGACGCCGAGCGGCGCGGACTTCTGAAGCCGGGCCAGACCGTGATCGAGGCGACCTCCGGCAACACCGGCATCGCGCTCGCAATGGTGTGCGCCGCGAAGGGGTACCCGTTCGTCGCGACCATGGTCGAGACCTTCTCGATCGAGCGGCGCAAGATCATGCGCGCCTTCGGCGCCAAGGTGATCCTGACCCCTGCGGCCGAGCGCGGCACGGGCATGGTCAGAAAGGCCAAGGAACTTGCCGAGCAGCACGGCTGGTTCCTCGCCCGGCAGTTCGAGAACGAGGCGAACCCGGCCTACCACCGGCAGACGACCGGCCCCGAGATCCTGTCGGACTTCGCCGGCAAGCGGCTCGACTATTTCGTCACCGGCTGGGGCACCGGCGGCACGCTGACCGGCGCGGGCCAGGTGCTGAAGAAGGCCCGCCCCGACATCAAGATCGTGACCACCGAGCCCGCCGGCGCGCGGCTCCTCGCCGGCGCCGAGTTCAAGCCGCACAAGATCCAGGGCTGGACCCCGGACTTCGTGCCGGCCGTGCTCGACCGGACGGTGTTCGACGACAACGTCCCGGTCACGGACGACGAGTCGATCGCGGCGGCCAAGGCGCTGGCGATCAAGGAGGGACTGTTCGTCGGGATTTCCTCGGGTGCCACGTTCGCCGCGGCGCTGAAGGTGGCGGAAAAGGCGCCGCAGGGCGGCGTGATCCTCGCGATGCTCCCGGATACCGGCGAGCGCTACCTGTCGACGGCCCTGTTTGAAGGCGTGCCCGAAGGAACGGATCCGGAACCGGCCTTGCCGTAACGGACGAGCGGCGGCGGGCCCGTCGCTCCGCGTCCGCCTGAGCCCGGCCGTGCGGGTCAACAGCCGCTAAGCGCCCGGCGGGCGCGGCCGCCCTGCCTGAAGGTCGAGCAGGTGGCGGAGGCGACGCCTGGGTCGGCCACGCCTCAGGAGCCGGATTCGCGCTCCAGCTCGACCGGCTTGCCGTGCGGCGTGCGCCGATAGGCGTCGGCCCAGGCTTCCCTGCGAGCCAGCAGCGTCGCCGGGTCAGACAGGCGCTTCGCGACGACAAGCCGCTCGAGCGCCGTCAGCCAGCAGTGGTAGTAGTGCGAGCCGTCGTCCGGTTCGCCGCGGGCCGCGCTGGCCTTCAGTTCAGCGGCGAGCGCCGCTGCCCATTCCTTCCAGGTGAAATGTCCTTGCGCGGACAGCCGGACGGCGAGCGCAAACGCCTGCGCCTGCCAAGGCTCGGCGAAGACCGGCCCGTCGTCATCGCGCGGCAGGCGCGGCAGCGCCGCCAGGTTGCCGGACTGCGGCGTTGAATCAGGCGGGTTCAAGATAGTCGTCGAACATGTCTATGTAGACCGAATCGCGCTGACTGGCCTGCTCACCCCACAACTCGCGCGCCGCCATGCGTACCGAATACACGTGCTGCGGCTTGGGGCCGAGTCCGTGGGCACTGGTGTCCGGAAACGCGAACACGCCGTGGTCGCTCGCAATCGTCCCGACCTTGCCCCGCGCGTAGCGCGGCAGGCGTGTGTGGCCCGGCGGGTTCAGGTTTCTCGCGCGGACGCGCTGGCCCACGTGAAAGCGGGCGATCGCGGGGACATCCAGCCTCGTCGTGCCTCCGGCCGCGATCATCGGCGCCACCTCGGCGACGCTGAGGACCTTAACCGCTCTTGCAGGCTTGCCGGCCGCCTGACCGCTATCGATCTCCGCCTGGCTAACGAGGCCGCTCTTCACCATCAGCTCTTCCAGTGCCCGTAGCCATCTTTCGTAATAGCTTATGCGCAGATAATCCGCCGGAGGCACCAGGTCTCTCTGGTGACGCATGGCGCCATACGGCCAGCCCCCGTCCACCGCGGTCCTGAGTGCAAATACGCGTCCTTCCCACGCGGCATGGAATGCCGGCTCGTCTTTCTCGGGCCGCGTCGGCCCCATGTCCTGCATGCCTCCCATGTCATGAATGCCGTTCATGCATGAATTCCTCCGCCCGGTGCCGTGACCCGGGCGACCCCCACCATCGCATCGCGCGTCACCAGTGCGGCCAGCTCCGCTTCGCTCAGACGCTCAGTGCCGGCCGGCCGTTGTGGAAGCACCAGGTAGCGCAATTCCGCGGTGCTGTCCCAGACGCGTACCTCGACGTCGTCCGCGAGTCCGAGGCCAAACTCGCGTAACACGCCACGCGGATCGATCACCGATCGCGAGCGGTAAGCGGCCGACTTGTACCAGACGGGCGGCAAGCCCAGCACCGGCCATGGATAACAGGAGCACAGTGTGCAGACCACGAGGTTGTGCACGGCGGCGGTGTTTTCCAGCGCCACCATGTCTTCTCCCTCCATCCCGGAGTACCCGAGCTCCGCGATCGCCTCACTCGCATTGCTCATCAGTCGCTGCTTGTAGGCAGGGTCGACCCACGCGCGAGCCACCACTCGGGCCCCGTTGCGCGGTCCGATCTTGTGCTCGTAACTGTCGACCAACGCATCCAGTGCGGCGCGATCGACGAGGCCTTTTGCAACCATCAGTGATTCGAGCGCCTTGACGCGCAGCGCCGGGTCCGACGGCACATCCTGGTGCGCGTGATCGTGGTCGTGATCACTGTCTTGCGTGTGCGCGGCATCGGGCGTCGCGGCCACACCGGCGGCAGCCAGGGCAGCGCTCAGTACGTCGCGACGGGTGGTCATCATTCGGCTCCCCTCGCATCTGTGGCGGCGTCGGCCGCACTCGGCGGCGCGGCAGTTTGGTTTGACGCCAGTATAGGCGTGGCGGCTGACGCGGTGAATCCGCCGCGCGTGTCGCCCATCAATCTGCGGCCGGACGCCGCCACGGTTCGGTCGTGCGCGGCCAACCCTGCAGATGCTGAGGCCCGATGCTGCGGCGCAGTCGAGCGCGGCAGAGGCGTCGGCGCGACGCGCCTGCCGGCGCACGCCTGACGCTCAGCCGGGGATCACCGGCTTACGGACATAGCCGACGCCATCGAGGCGCTTGAGGTAGCGCGCCCATCTCTCGTCAAAGGTCGCGCCGAGTTCGCGCAGGTACGTCCACGAGTAAAGTCCGGTGTCGTGGCCGTCATCGAACACCAGCCGGATCGCGTAATGGCCGACCGGCTCGATGCGCAGCACCTGCACGTTCTCCTTGGCGATCTGCAGCACGTCCTGGCCGGGCCCGTGGCCCTGAACTTCCGCGGACGGCGAGTGCGCCCGCAGATACTCGAAGCTCAGCGCATAGCGTGCGCCGTCGGGAAAGTCGACCTCGACGAGCCGCGACTTGCGACGCAACCGGATCGCGGTCGGCACGCTGTCGCCAGATGGCGTCAATTGCGTCACTTGCGTGGGATTTGTGGCACAGGCCGCGACAAGCTACTCGCAGACTCGGCAAAATGGAACGGGTCGGGCGGCGCGCGCCCACGACGAGGCACAGCCCATGACGCGAATTTTTCGAGGCGGCTACCCGCTGATCGCGGCCCTCGCGCTTGCCGTGTGGCAACCGGCGCTGGCGGCGGCCGAGGATGACGGGCAGCCGGAACCATCGGACGCGCGCTGGTCGCTCGCGCTTGCCACCGAGGTCGATCAGCAGACCAACCGCGGGTTCGAGGGCCAGGTCGGCTACCTGCTGACCCCGGGTACCAGCATCCGCCTCGCGGCGAATTCGGTGAGCTACTACGCCACGGCCTCGAACGGCTTCAGCTCGACGGGCCTCGAGCTCGGCGCCGCGCACGATTTTGCGCACTGGACGCTCGACGCGGCGCTCGGCCGCTGGCAGGACACGGACATCCTGACGGCCGAGGAGCTGAAGCTGGGCGCCGATCTGCCGTTCAAGCCGTGGACGATCGGCCTCAGGGGCATGTTCCGGCGCTCCGGTTTCGAGCCGCTGACCGTCGACACGACCGTCACGCTCGGCGATGGCACGCAGCTGCCCGTGTCGGCGAGCTCGAGCTGCACGCTCGACAATACCGGCCTCGGCCTGCACGGCGCCTTCGGGGGCGAGGTGTGGGGCGCGTACCTGACCGCGATGAACTACCAGTACCAGCAGGCAAGCTGCAGCTTCGACATGCCGGGCCTCGAGGCGCTGCACCGCCCGGACCGTGCGGAGTTCACCCAGCTCGAGTCGGCGCTGGTCGACCCGCTCGAGACCGTGGGAGTGCGCCGCATCGGCCGGGAGAACGCGCTGCTGGCCTCGAACGTCGACGCCGGCACCAGCTGGAAGCACGAGGACCTGATCGTCAGCCTCGAGTACGCGCGCCAGAAGGAATACTTCAGCGGCGCACACTCGAACACCCTATCGGCGACCGGCACCGCCGACCTTGGCGACAAGTCCGGCGTCGACGTCACGCTCGGACTCACGCGCGGCAGCACGGTGCAGTCGGGCGCATTCGTCGGCTTGGGCGTGCACGCGCACTTCTGAACGCGGCGCATCGCGGCAGGTAACCTCCCGGATCCGCGTGGCCGCCTCAGGGCGAGCGACGCCGCGCGCGCGGGTGTGCCCGGTCGTAGACGCGGGCGAGGTGCTGGAAATCGAGGTGCGTATAGATCTGCGTCGTCGAGATGTTGGTGTGCCCGAGGAGCTCCTGCACACCGCGCAGATTCTGGCTGGATTCGAGCAGGTGCGTCGCGAACGAGTGCCGGAACAGGTGCGGATACGCCTTGACGTCGAGCCCCTGGCGGCGCGCCCAGTCCGTGACCCTTAGCTGCACGGCTCGGGCCCCGAGGCGCCGGCCGTTGCGGCTGACGAACACCGCGACCGTGCCCGGCTCGACGAACCGGCCGCGCTCCCTGAGCCAGGCACGCATCGCCGTCGCTGCCTGGGTGCCGACCGGCACGATCCGCGCCTTCGATCCCTTGCCCAGCACCCGCACCGTGCGGTCGCTGAGGTCGATGTCGCGAAGATCAAGGCCCACGAGCTCCGCGAGGCGCAGGCCGCTCGAGTAGAACAGCTCCATGATCGCCCGGTCGCGGGTCACGAGTGTGTCGGACTCGGCGGCGGCGCCGGTCGTGCCGGCGGCCGGCGCCTTGGCGCGCGGTCCCTCCAACAGGCGCGTCATCCGGTCAACGTCGAGCGCCCTCGGCAGCCGCTTCGCCGCCTTCGGCGCACGGACCTCGGCCGCAGGGTTGCGCGTCAGAAGCCCTTCGCGGATCAGGAAGCCGAACAGGCCCCTGAGTGCCGACAGCCGCCGCTGGATCGAACGGGGGCTGAGTCCGCCACGGTGCGAGGCCGCGGCGAACAGGCGTACGTGGTTCTCGTCGAGCGCGGTCAGGCGCTCGATCTTGGAGCGCTGGCACCAGGCAGTGAATGCCGCGAGGTCGGTCCGGTAGCTGGCGCTGGTGTGATGGCTGAGCCGGCGTTCGACCGACAGGCTCGCGAGCCAGCGCTCGATCAGCGCCCGCTCATCCGTGCTCCAGTGCGACGGGTCGGCTGCGGGCCGGGCGGCCGGGTCAGAGCCGCTGGTCCGCGGCGGCATCGACGGCAGTAGCAATCAGCTCGCCAATGCGAGCCAGGTAATCCGTGCCCATGGTCGGATTGAAATGGTCCGCGTCCGGCGAGGCAATCGCGAGCAGGCCCTGCTGGCCGCCCGGGCCGAGCGGCACGAGCGCCATCGACCCGATGGCCGTGTCGGCCGCCGGGAACAGGAACTCGCGCTGCGAGTCGCGCACCCGGCCGCACCGGGGCTTGCCGGCGGCGAACAGTGACTCGAACGACTGCAGACCCGGGTCATCGGCGGGCAGGATTCTGAGGTAGCGCGCCTCGACCGCCGCCAGCTCCTTGTCGACCCGCGTCAGCACCAGCAGGAAGTCGCGCGCATCGAAGTCCTCCCGCAGGCTCGCCTCGATCGAGGCGAGTCTCAGGCGCGCCGTCCGCGCATGGATCAGGCGCTTGGCGAGCCGGTGAATCTTCTCGGCGAGGACGTCATTGGCGCGGCCGTTCTCGACCAGCGCTTTGAGCCGCAGCTCGAACTCGCGCGTGCGCTCGCGCAGCACGTCCACCTGGCGCTCGACCAGCGACACCGTCGAGCCGTCGCCGCGCACGTGCGGCAGACGCAGCTGCGCCAGCAGCGTCGGGTGCCGTTCGAAGAACTCCGCGTGGCCCGCGAGAAACGCGGCCACCGCGGCCTCGTCGGGGCGGGCGGCCTTCGCGGCGCTGCCCTTGGCATCGAGCTTCGGCTGCGGATTGGTCATAGATCAGTATGTCCTTCGAACACGGTGGCGGTGGGACCGGTGAGCCAGATCGGCTCGTCTTGGTGCTGCCATTCGACGCCGAGACGCCCGCCCGGCACCTCGACCACGACCTCGGCGTCCAGCCAGCCGCGCCGGCGACCGACGGCGACCGCGCCGCAGGCTCCGGTGCCGCAGGCCCGGGTTTCGCCGACGCCGCGCTCGTGGACTCTCAAACGCACGTGAGCAGGCGTCACGACTTCCATGAACTCCACGTTGGTACGGCGCGGAAACCGCGGATGATTCTCTACCGCGGGGCCGAGCCTGTCCACCGGTGCACGGGCGACGGCCGGCACGCGGATGACGGCGTGCGGGTTGCCGATCGACACCGCGCCGATCTCGATCGTCTCGCCGGCAACCTCGAGCGCATAGCCCGGGGCTTCGCGTTCCGCGACGAACGGCAGCGCCGCCGGCGCGAAGCTCGGCACCCCCATCGCGACCGACACGAGCCCGTCGGTCCGGATCCGCGCCGCCACGAGCCCGCCGGGGCTGTCCAGCAGCAGCTCGCCCGGGCCCCGGCCGAGCCGCCGGGCGACCAGCGCGGCGATGCAGCGCGCGCCGTTGCCGCACTGCTCGGCCTCGCGGCCGTCGGCGTTGAAGATCCGGTAGTAAACGACCGTATCGGCGCGGCGCGGCGCGGCGAGCACAAGGGCCTGGTCGAAGCCGATGCCGGTGTGTCGGTCCGCGAGCGCCCGCAGCTGGGCGGCGCTCGGCAGCGTGTCCGGGGTGGCGGCGTCGAACACGATGAAGTCGTTCCCCAGACCGTGCATCTTCACGAACTCGAGCCGCATGCGCACATGATAGCGTGCCCGGCCGCCCGCTATCATGTGCGCGGCTGCCGCGAAACGCCTGATACAGGCTTGCCGGGAGACAGTACACGTGACACGCAGCGATCACCCGTGCCGTGCGTTGCTGACCGTCGTGGCGCTGGCCATCGCCCCGCTCGCGACGCTCGGTCGGCCGGCGGCGGATCCCTACACCTACAGCCACCACGCGGTCTCGACCTCGATCGCCCGCGCGCAATCGGCATTCGACCGCGGGCTCACGCTGGTCTATGCCTACCAGCCAGGGGAGGCCGAGCAGTCATTCCGCCAGGCGGCCCGGCTCGACCCGACGCTGGCGATGGCCTGGTGGGGGGTGGCACTGGCACTGGGACCCGACATCAATACGGCACCCGACCCGGCGCGCACGGCGACTGCTGCCGCGGCGATCGCGCGCGCGCGGCTGCTCGCCGCGCGCCGGGCCACTGCCGCCGAGCGGGACTACATCGAGGCGCTGGCGGCACGCTACAGCGGCGAGGCAACGCCTGATTTCGATGCGCTCGCACTCCGCTACCGGGACCGGATGCGCGCGCTGTGGCGCAGCTACCCGAACGATCCGGACGCCGCCGCGCTGTTCGCCGAGGCGATCATGGACCTGCATCCGTGGCGGCTGTGGACGCCGGACGGCGCGCCGGTCGACGGCACCGTGGAGCTCGTGTCGGTCATCGAGTCAGGCCTCAAGGCGCACCCCGACCACATCGGGCTCATGCATCTTTACATCCATGCGCTCGAGGCCAGCAACGAACCGGGCCGCGCGCTCGCGGCGGCCCGGCGGCTCGCGGCAACGCCGGTCGAGCCCGCGGCGGCGCACCTGGTGCACATGCCGGCGCACACCTTCCTCCGGGTCGGCGACTGGCAGGCCGCGGTCGAGGCGAACGAGCACGCCGTGCACCACGCCATGGACTTCCGGCTCAGCAAGGATCCCGGGATCGAGCGGGCGTGCGGCCACTGCCTCGACTTCCTGACATACGCCTACGCGATGCAGGGCAATTTCGCCGCCGCGCGCCACGCCGCGCAGGAATCCCAGGCGATCGCCGGGGATCCCTCGAACGTGATCGCGGTGCTGGCCCGGTTCCGCCGCTTCGACGAGCTGCTCGCGCTGCCCGAGCCGCCGGCCGACCCGAAGCCGGACGCGCGCGATCCGCACGTGGTTCGGGCGCTGTGGCACTACGGGCGGGGGCTGGCGCGCCTCGGCACTGGCGACCGGGACGGCGCGGCGGCCGAGCTCGCGGGAGTGAGGAGCGAGGCGGCACTCGCGCCGCCCGCACCGGTATTCCCGTCCGATCGCCCCGACCTCGCACATGCCTATGGCAACCTCGAGACCGCCATCGGCGCGGCCGTGCTCGGGATCGCCGAGCACCTGCTCGCCGGACGCCTCGCGCTCGCCCGCGGCGAAGCCGACCGGGCCATCACCGAGTTCAGGGCCGCCGTCGAAGTGCAGGAGCACGCGCAGTACACGGAGCCGCCGCTGTGGCTGTACCCCGCGCGCGAGACACTGGCGGCTGCGCTGCTCAGGAGCGGTGATGCAGCCGAGGCCGAGCTCGTACTGCGCGAGTGCCTGAAACGCACGCCGCACGATCCGCGCGCCATCCTGGGTCTGCAACAGGCGCTGACCGCGGCGGGACGGCGCGCAGACGCGGCGGGGCTGGCAGCCGAGCTTGCCGCGGCGCAGGCGCGTGCCGACGAGCCGTTGAGCTTCGAGGCACTCTGAGAGCCGCCGGCTGCCGCGCCGCGCGCCGCTCAGCGGCCGCGGTAGCCGGGCAGACCCCGGGCGGGTAGGATGGCCGCCCCCTGGCAACCCGCCGCCCGATGAAACCCACTGCTCGCATCGGCTTCGTCAGTCTCGGCTGTCCGAAGGCGCTCGTGGATTCCGAGCGGATCCTGACGCAGCTGCGCGCCGAGGGTTACGAGGTCGCATCCAGCTACGAGCTGGCCGACCTCGTGGTCGTCAACACCTGCGGCTTCATCGACGAGGCGGTGCACGAGTCGCTCGACGCCATCGGCGAGGCGCTCGACCGCAACGGCAAGGTCGTCGTCACGGGCTGTCTCGGGGCGAGGCCCGAGGCCATTCGCGAGCGCCACCCGCGGGTGCTCGGCATCACCGGACCGCACGCGTATGAGGAGGTGCTCGGTCACGTGCACGCGCACCTGCCGCGGCCGCACGACCCGTTCGCCGACCTCGTGCCGCCGCAGGGCATCCGCCTGACCCCGCGGCACTATGCGTACCTGAAGATCTCCGAGGGCTGCAACCATCGCTGCAGCTTCTGCATCATTCCGTCGATGCGCGGCGACCTCGTCAGCCGGCCGATCACGCATGTGCTGAACGAGGCCATCCGGCTGCTGAACGCGGGCGTCCGCGAGCTGCTCGTGATCTCGCAGGACACGAGCGCCTACGGCGCGGACCTGCGGTATCGCGCCGAGCAATGGGGATCGCGCGAGATCCGCACCCGCTTCCTCGACCTGGCGCGCGAGCTTGGCGCGCTCGCCAGCGACCGCGACGCGTGGGTGCGGCTTCACTACGTGTATCCGTACCCGCACGTTGACGAGGTATTGCCGCTGATGGCGGCGGGCACGGTGCTTCCCTACCTCGACATTCCGTTCCAGCACGGCAGCCCGCGGGTGCTGAAGCTGATGAAGCGGCCGGCGCACGCCGAAAACACGCTGCGGCGCATTCACGCCTGGCGACGGCAGCTGCCCGGGATCGCGATCCGCAGCACCTTCATCGTCGGCTTTCCCGGCGAGACCGAGGCGGATTTCAACGTGCTGCTCGAGTGGCTCGAGGAAGCCGGGCTCGATCGCGTCGGTTGCTTCAGGTACTCGCCGGTCGAGGGCGCGAGCGCCAATGCGCTGCCCGACCCTGTGCCCGAGGCCGTCAAGCAAGAGCGCTGGCAGCGGTTCATGCAGGCGGCGGCGCGCATCAGCAGCGCGCGGCTCGCGGCCCGGGTCGGCACGCGCACGCGCGTACTCGTCGATTCGGTCGAGGGCGACGGACGCACCAGGATCGCGGTCGCGCGCAGCTACGCCGACGCGCCGGAAATCGACGGCAGCGTGCGGATCGGGAGCATCGGCACGCGTGTCGCGATCGGCGAGTTCGCCGACGTCGAGATCACCGGCGCCGGTACCTACGACCTCACGGCGCGTCTGGTGCGCAGCTAGCCGACTTCCGGCAGCCGTCGCGGCGTGCGCCGGGGTCGCGGCAACTGCCGCCGGCTGCCGGCCTCAGGCGACGAGTCCGAGCTCGCGCTGCCGGCACAGCGCGAGGATGCGGACCTGATCGCGCACGACGACGAAGCGGTACAGGGCCAGATAGCCCGTCGCTCCGTACGAGATGATCAGCTCGCGCAACTCGCCTGCCATGCGCCGGCCGATCAGCGGATGAGCCGCGAGGCTGCCGACCGCCGAGCAAATCGCGGTCACCGCCCGCACGGCGGCGTCCGGATCGGTGTCGCGCAGCAACTGCAAGGTGCGCTCGAGCTGGCGGAGCGCGCACGCCGAGTAGACTACTTGCGCCACGACCTGGGCCGCGGCGCGGCTGCGGTCCGCGCGAGATTCTCCAGCCACGCATGCACGTCCTCGGCGCCGTAAATCTCGGCGCTGCGCTCGATCCCGGCGTCGGCCTCGAGGGCCTCTTTGACCAGGCTCTGCAGCCGTTCCTGGCAGGCGACATAGCGTTCGACCGCTTCGACGATGATGCTGTGGGCCGAACGGTCCGTTTGCTTGGCGAGGGAGGCGAGCCGCATGCGCAGCTTCGGGGGCAGACGGATCGTGGTGGTCGCGGCCATAACGGGCTCCCCGGGATCGGACGCGTGCGGCGCGAAACTAGCTGCTTGAGCGGCTGGCACGCAAGCCGCGCAGGGCGAGCGGTCGCCGTCGCCGGGCTTACGGCGGCGGCAGGCTCGAGAGTATCCCGAGCCGCAGGTCCTTGAACCGCGGCGCGAAGCCGAGTTCCTCCCTGATCCGGCTCGAGTCGACGCGGCGTGACTCGGCGAGGTACGACCACAGGCCGGGCGATACGGCCTGCTCGGCTTCGGCGCGCGTCACGAGCGTCGGCGGCGGGAGCCCCGTCAGCATCGCGACGCGCTCGAAATACTCGGTCATCGTCGTCGGATTGCCGTCGCTGACATTGTAGACGCGGTCCGCCGCGCGTGGCGCGCTGCTTGCGAGCAGCAGCGCCGTGACGAGATCATCGACGTGTATGCGGCTCGAGAAGCCGGCCTCGGAGTGACGGATCATCGGCTCGCCACGCTTCAGGCGCTCGATTGGCAGCCGGCCGGGACCGTAAATGCCGGGGGCCCGCACGATGGTCCAGCCGACACCCTGGCGTTCGCACCACTGCGTGAGGCTGCGTTCCGCATCGACGCGCCGCTGCGCGCGGTCGGTCGCCGGCTTGAGCGGCGCCGCCTCATCGACCACGGCTCCGCCAGTATCGCCGTACACGCCGGTCGTGCTCAGGTAGACGATCCGCACGGGCGGTGCCGGCAGCCGCGCGAGGAAGCGCTTGAGGCGCGGATCGGTGACACCGGTCGGCGGCGGCGGCACCAGGTAGAAGACGATCGAGGGCGTGCCAAATCCGCGCGGGACCGGCGAGTCGGGCGCGTCGAGGTCCCAGGCGACTGCGTCGATGCCCTGCGCTTCGAGCTGCTCGGCGCTCGCCTCGGAGCGCGCCAGTCCTACGACCGGGCCGCGCGCGATCAGCGCGCGCGCGAGTCGCGTGCCCACGTACCCGCAGCCCGCCACCAGGTACCGCGCCGTCATCGCCATGGGCGGCATTCTAGGCTGAATGCAGGCACACTGGGCCGCCATGCGCCTGACGCTCCGACCCCGGAACCAAGTGCTCGAGCTCGCGCCCGGGCGTTCGGTGCTCGAGGCGGCGCTCGCCGCGCACGTCAATCTGCCGCATAGCTGCAAGGGCGGCAGCTGCGGCTCGTGCCGCGCGCGGCTGATCGAGGGGCGCTTCCGCTACCGGCGCGGCCGGCCGCTCGGACTCACCGCTGAGGAGGTCGCGGCGGGCTACGTGCTGCTGTGCCAGGCAGAGGCCCTGAGCGACCTGACGGTCGAGGCCCGGGAGATCCGCCGCGTCACGGACGTCGAGATCAAGAGCCTGCCATGCCGGGTCGAGCGGCTCGAGCGGCTGGCACCGGACGTGCTCGGCCTCATGCTGCGGCTGCCGGCCGTCGAGGAATTCCATTTCCGGGCTGGACAGTATCTCGACGTCATGCTGCCGGGCGGGCGCCGCCGCAGCTTCTCGATTGCCTCGCCACCGCACGATGCCGGGCTGATCGAGCTGCACGTCCGCCGGGTCGCCGGCGGCGAGTTCACCAGTCAGGTCTTCGAGACGCTCACGCGCGGCGCGCTGTTGCGGATCGAGGGGCCGCTGGGCCAGTTCTGCTACCAGGACCCCATCGGCGCAGACGGCGCCGGGCCCGCGATTCTCGTGGCGGGCGGTACCGGCTTTGCGCCCGCCAAGTCGATCCTCCGCCACGTGCTCGAAACCGGCAGTCGCCGGCCACTCTTCTTATACTGGGGCGCGCGCCGCGAGGTCGACCTTTACGAGGACGCCTGGGTGCGGGAGCGCGTCATCCGATTCCCGTCGCTGCATTATGTACCGGTGCTGTCGGCGCCGACTCCCGATGAGGCCGCGCGGCACCGCACCGGGCTCGTCCACGAGGCCGTGCTGGCGGACTTCGCGGATCTCGGCGCGGCAGAGGTGTACGCCGCAGGGCCGCCGGCGCTGATTGCAGCATTGCGCGCGACGTTGCCAGCGCACGGGCTCGCCCACGACCGGCTGTATTTCGACTCCTTCGAGTATGCGCCGGATGCGCTGGCGCGGATGCCCCGGCAGTGACGGCGGCGCTCAGCGGCGCGGCATCCCGAAGCGCCGCTGCCGCACCGGCGGCAGCTCCGGTCGTCGGCCGGTGGCGAGAGCAAGCCCGTCGTTCAGGATCTGCATCGCACGCTCCGGGTCACCGAGCTGGGCGAGGAGCTGGGCGAGGAGCTGGGCGGTCTCGGCGCGCGGCCGCAGCGCCTGACTCGTCTCGAGGTAGCTGCGCGCCTTGCCGTAGAGCTCCGCGCGCAGGCACAGGCGTGCGCAGCACACCAGCAGCGCCGCATCCTCGCGCCGGCTCCGCAGCCAGGCTTCGGCGACCCGCAACCGCTCGAGCGGATCACCGCCGGCAAGCTCGCCGTACAGCAGCACGGCGGCCTCGTTCCAGTCCGCATCGAGGAGCTCGCGCAGCACCAGCGCCGCCTGCTCCGGCTCCCCGAAGCGGGCGAGTCCGCGGGCATAGGCGACCGCGACGTTCGGCCGGCGCCGGGCGGCGCGCGTGGCTTCGCCCCACACCGCGTTCAGTGCCGCGATCCCGCCCTTGTCGGTCGCGACCTTCAGCATGTCACCGTACAGGGTGTCCATGATCTCATCGACCGCCGCCGGCGGGATGCCGCGGGTGTTGCGCAGCCGTGGCTCGAGCTGCCGCAGCCGGTCGAAGTCGCCGCGCAGGCGGTGCACGCGGGCGAGAAGCAGCAGGCCACGCGGATTAAGCTCGCCCAGCTGCTCGAGCGACTGCAGCGCCTCGAGCGCCGCCCCGCTGTTGCCATCCTTGAGATTCATCTCGGCGACCGTGATCAGCACCGGTCCCGGCTCGTCCGCGGCGGCCTCGCGCGCGAGTGCCAGCCATGCATCGCGCCGCCCGCCCTGCCCCTGCAGGTCGGCGGCGCGCGCACCCGCCAGGTAATGCACCGCCGGCCAGGCCGCGTCGCGTGCCGAGCGGGTGAGTATCAGCTCCGACTCACGCCAACGCCCGGAAGACATATCGAGGAGCCCGCGGTTCAGATCCTCGTGCGCGCGCGCGCGCCGCTTCTCGAGCCGGGCGGCGCGCAGCTTGCCTGGCAGCCGTGCGAGCCGCTGCAGGCCGTGGAGCGCGAGCAGCGTCAGCAGCAGGCACAGCGCCAGCGTCGGAACTGACATCTCGACCAGATAGCCGCGAAAGCTGATAGCGACGTAGCCGTTCTCCGGCAGCAGCGTGTTGGCGAGCACCGCGCCGACCACGAGCGCCGCCACCAGCAGCAGGCTGCGCTTCATTTGACGGTCCGTCGCAACAGCTTCAGCGATCCCGACACGTCGGGAATCTCTGGGCTGACGCGGCTGCCGGCGAGCGCAGCGAGTTCCGCCTCGAGCGCACGGCCCCGGGGATCGTGCAGGTCGAAGAATCGCCCGAGCCAGTCGCGGGCGGCCGCCATGCTCGCGGCGTAGTCCTCATCGTCGCCCCTGAGCGCCGCGAGGCGCGCGGCAAACAGCAGCGTCTCGAGATGGTGGCGCCTGACGCCGATCTCCTCCATCGACACCAGCTGCACCGTGGCGTCGCTGACCCGCCGGACCGTCACGAGCTCGCGCAGCGAGGTCGTGAACTGCTGCCAGGCGCGTGCCAGGCCGGGCGTCGGCGCCGCGGGCTCGCCCGGCGGCGCGTATTGGCTCTTGATCATTCCGAGCATCGGCAGCTCGCGGACGACCGCACCCGCGGCCGCGAGCCGCGAGCCGATTTCGCTGACGTCGGGCTCGGGCACGGAGCGCAGCTGCGCCAGGTCGCGCTCGAGCTGCGCCCGGATCTTGAGCGAGGTCGCATCGTTGAGGCCCGCGAGACGGGTGGCCGCCGCCTCGTAGAGCCGGATCGCACCGGCGACATCGCGCTCGAGCGCGAGGCGGTGACCGGCGAGCTCGACCAGGTGCGCCGCCTCGATGCGCGCGACCGCTCGCTGCGGAGCCTCGATCCGGTCCTCGATCGCGCCGACCCGCAGCCCCAGCAGCTCGAGCTGGTGCGGCAGCGGCTCGAGGCGGCCGAGCGTCGCGCTGCTTGCGGCCGCCTGTGCCTCGAGCTTGGCGATCCCGTCGCGGATCGCATCGAGGTCGTGGCCGGCGAGCTGGTCGGCAGAACGGTTGCGCTCGAGTGCTCGTTCGATGCCGAGGATGCGCCAACCAGCAAGCGCGGCCAGCACGACTGCAATGACGCCGAGCAGCAGGCCGAGCGCGCCCTGCCACAGCGCGCGCTGCACGCGCCGCTGTTCGCCACGGCGTCGTTCGGCGCTGCGTCCGTCGTCGGATTCGCCGGCCGCCGTCACGGGCGCTTCGCTGAGTTCGGGCATGGACAATCGCCGGGGGCGGCGTCAGGGGTCGCTAGTATGCCGCCGCCACTCCAGCAGTGCATCCACGAGGCCGCCATCGTCGGGTTGCGACGCCACCACCAGCGGGCCCTTCAGGCCGATCTGGCGCGCGAGCGCGGCGATCCGCTGGCTGCCCGCCAGCAGCGCCGTGTTCGCAAGCAGACCGCGGCCGGCCGGGCTCAGGATCTCGTACAGGCACTTGAGAACGTCGGGGCTCGTGGCGGTGACGATGTGGATCGCGCCGCGGCTCCATTCCGCCTCGACCGCGGCGACCGCGCCCGGGACCGCCCGGGCGCAGCGCCGCTCGTAGACCTCGGCGTAGCTGACCTGCGCGCCGCGGGTCGTGAGCTCCTCGGCGAGGAGTTCGCGGCCGGTGTCGCCGCGCACGATGAGGATGCGTTGCCCCTGCACGTGCCTGAACTCGGGACTCGCGAGCAGGCTCTCGCTGCCATAGCCTCCGGACGGAACGAGCGCTACCCGAAAGCCGGCGTGATTGAGCGCCGCGGCGGTGGCGGGGCCCACGGCCGCGAGCTTCAGATCGCGCCGTTCGTCGAGCAGTCTGACACCGTAGCGTACGGCGTTGGCGCTGACGAAGGCGATCCACTGGAAGCGGTCGATGGGCCCGAGCGCCGCGCGCTGCGCCACGAGGTCGTCCCGGGCGTGCAGCTCGATCGCGGGCAGGCGGAAAACCGCTGCCCCGTGCTCGGCGAGCCGGCGTGCGAGGGCGGCGGCCTGTGGCTCCGGGCGCGTCACCAGCACGGCGAGGCCCTCGAGCGCGGCCATCGTCAGGTTCCCGTGCCCCGCAGCGTCGCGAGCAGGGCCGCGGCGCCGGCGTCGAGCAGTGTCTCGGCGAGCGACCGGCCGAGCGCGGCACCGTCGGCAGGATTGCCCTCGACCGCATTGCGGTAGACCGTCGCGCCATCGGGGGCGCCGACGAGGCCCTCGAGCCTGAGCGTGCGGCCGGCGACCGTCGCAAACCCGGCGATCGGCGACTGGCAGCTGCCCTCGAGCCGTGCCGCAAAGGCGCGCTCGGCGGTCAAGCACTCGCGGGTCAGGCCGTGATCGAGTGGTGCGAGCAGCGCGAGCAGCGCGGGCGTGGTGCGGCACTCGAGGCCGACGATGCCCTGGCCGACCGCGGGCAGCGACACGCTGTGGTCGAGGTAGTCCGTGACCCGCGCGCCGAGCCCCAGGCGCGCGAGTCCGGCCGCGGCGAGGATGATCGCGTCGAATTCGCCGGCGTCGAGCTTGCGCAGCCGGGTATCGACATTGCCCCGCAGCGGGGCGATCACGAGGTCCGGCCGGGCCGCCCTCAGCAGGCACTGGCGCCGCTGGCTCGAGGTACCGATCCGGGCGCCCAGGGGCAGCGCGGCGAAGCGCGCGTAGCGACGCGACACGAACGCGTCGCGCGGGTCCGCCCGCGGCAGCACCGCTGCAATGACAAAGCCGTCGGGCAGCTCGGCCGGCACGTCCTTCATCGAGTGCACGGCGAGGTCGGCGCGGTCCTCGGCCATCGCGACCTCGAGCTCCTTTATAAACAGGCCCTTGCCGCCGGACTCGGCGAGCGGCCGGTCCTGGATCCGGTCGCCCTGCGTCACGATCGGCACCAGCCTCACCTCGAGCCCGGGGTAGGTGGACCCGAGGAGCGCGGCGACGTGCTCGGCCTGCCAGAGGGCGAGCGCGCTCCTGCGCGTGGCAATGCGAAGCTGCTGCATGGCGGCATTCTGCCATGCAGCCGCAGCTGTTGCGGCCGCGCCGCTATCTGACTGGGAACCAGAGGTTTAGCATGCGCGGAATTGCCGCGGGCAAACAAACTTTAGTCCGGGGGAACATCCATGCGTGCCCTGATCCTTGCCGCCGGCCTCGCCGTGGCCGTTCCGGCCCTTGCCCAGACGACCGGTGAGGCGGTCGCGGAGTCCACGATCGGCTCCGACCGGTTTGCCGCGGGCAGTTCGGTCGAGGTGTTCGAGCCGGTCGCCGGCAATGCGTTCCTGACGGGCGGCGAGGTCACGGTCGAGGCCCCGGTGGCCGGCGGAACCTTCGCGGCGGCCGCCCACGTCGACATCCAAAGTCCGGTCGGCAAGAGCCTGTACGCCGCGGGCGGTTCGGTGACCGTGAGCAGCAGCGTGCATCATGCAGCGTGGCTGCTCGGCGACACGATCGATATCACGCCGGGGGCGAGCATCGGCGGTCCGACCTCGCTGGCCGGCCGGACGGTCACGCTCGACGGCGAGGCGCAGGGCCCGGTCGCGATCGCGGCGCGCGACGTTGCCATCAACGGCCGCGTCGCGGGGGACATCGAGGTGTCCGCGCAGCGGATCGAGGTCGGCCCCGAGGCGCGGATCGGCGGGAAGCTCCGGTACCGCAGCGGCGAGGTGCCGCAGGTGGCGCCCGGCGCCCAGATCGCGGGCGGGCTCGAGCAGCTGCCGGCCCGCGGCGCCCGCTTCGGCTGGCACGAACGCACGCGCCGGGCGACCTCGGAGTCCGGCCACGGCCTGTGGTTCGGTGGCAGCTTCGTGATCGGAGCGCTGATGCTGCTGATCGGGCCAGCCTTCATGAGCGAGACCAGCCTCATCGCCCGGCGTGAATGGGCGCAGAGCCTCGGCATCGGCCTCATCGTGCTGGTGACGGTGCCGGTCGCGGTGCTGATGCTGTTCATCACGCTGATCGGAATCCCGGTCGGGCTCGTCGCGATCGCGGTCTACGCGGCCGTCCTGCTGCTCGGCTACGTGTGCGGAGCCACGGCCGTCGGCGATCTCGCGCTCGAGCGGCTGGCCCCGGCGCGCAGCGCGCTGCTCGGCTGGCGCATCCTCGCGCTGCTCGGCGCGCTGCTTGCGCTCGCGATCCTGAGGCGCGTGCCGCTGCTCGGGGGCCTCGCCGTGTTCGCGGTGTTCCTCGGCGGCGTCGGGGCGCTGACCCAGCGGGCCTTCAGGACGGCTCGACCGGCTTCAGGCGCCTGAGCAGATCGCGTACCAGGCGCCGGCTGACCTCGAGCGTGAGCTCGCTGTCGCGCAGCCGGACGTGATAGCGACCCTCGGCATCGCGGTCGACCGCGGCGACGTGGCGGATGGCTGCGAGTGCGCTGCGATGCACGCGGACGAAGTCCGCGGCGAACTCCTCCTCGATCGAGCGCAGCGATTCCTCGATGAGATCGGAGCCTTGCCGGTGGTATAGCGTCACGTACTTCTGGCCCGCGACGCAGGCGAGCACGTCGCCCGCCGGGATGAGCTTCAGCTGGTCGCGGACCCGGGCGGCGAAATGACCGCGGCGCGCGACCGCGCCGAGCGGCGCGAGCTGCGGCTTGGCCAGCCGGCGGGCGGTCGCGAGCGCGGCCTCGAGCTTGTCGCGGCGAATCGGCTTCAGCAGGTAGCCGATCGCCTGCGCCTCGAAGGCCGCGAGCGCGTATTCGTCGTAGGCGGTCGTGAACACGATCGCCGGCGGGGCCGGCAACACGGCCAGGTGGCGCGCCGCCTCGAGCCCGTCCATGTCCGGCATGCGCACGTCGAGCAGCACGACGTCCGGGTGCAGCTCGCCGACCCGGGCCAGCGCCTCGCGCCCGGTGCCGGCCTCGCCCGCGACACGCAGGCCCGCAATCTCGGCGACCAGGCGGCCGAGCCGCTCCCGCGCGGGTGCCTCGTCGTCGACGATGAGGACCGACAGCACCGCGGCCGGATCCGTCACGACCGCACCGCCGGGCGCCCGGCGGGGAAGCGCAGCCGCGCGACAAACCGTCCCGGCGATTCCTGGGTATCGAGCTGTGCGGACCCCGCGTACAGCAGCGCGAGCCGCTCGCGCAGGTTCGCGAGCGCGATCCGGTTGCCGTCGCGCAAGGTGGCCGCGGCGCCATCGCGCAGTGGATTGTCGACCCGGATCTCGACCATCGCGCCGTCGCGGTGCGCGCTGATCGTGACCGTGCCGCCGCCGGGCAGCCGCTCGATCCCGTGGTAGATCGCGTTTTCCAGCAGCGGCTGCAGGAACATGCCCGGCACCAGCGTGTCGCCCGCCAGCGGGCCGAGCTGCCAGTCGACGCGCAGGCGTGCGCCGAGCCGCAGCTGCTCGATGCGCTCATAGGTGCGCGCGATCTCGACTTCGTCGGACAGCCGGACCTCGTTGCGCACCTCGGAGAGGCTCGCGCGGAACAGGTCGGCGAGGTCCTCGACCGCCCGCTCGGCCTGAACCGGGTTCGACCGGGTCAGCGCTGCGATCGTGTTCATGCTGTTGTACAGGAAATGCGGTCGGATCCGCGCCTGCAGCGCATCGATCCGGGCGCGGGCCTCGCCCTCGACGTTCTGGCGCCACTGATCGGTGACATAGAAGTAGCGCAGCACAATGCCGCCGAGGATCAGGCTGATCGCCAGATTGCCGAGCAGGAACGCCGCGTGGCCGCGGCCGGACAGCGGCGCGCCGAGATAGCCGAGGTCGAACCCGTAGGCGACTGCCCACCAGGCGAGCTCCGACACGAGGCCGGTCACGACCAGCAGCAGTCCCAGGGCGATCGCCGAGCCGCGCTCGACGCCGAGGCGCGCGAGCCGGGGCCGCAGGCCGCACAGCGTGCCCGCGGCGCCGAGCGCGATCCACAGCAGGAATAGCGAGGTGCGCGCCAGATCGTCCCAGAACCCGCCGGCGAGGCCCAGCCGCGCGGTCGTCAGCAGCAGCGCGATCAGTTCGGTCGTCAGCACGATCCCGAGGACCATGCGCGGCGCGCACAGGTCCGGGAGATAGAACGACGGCACGGGCTCCTCGGCGGGGGCAAGGGACTCGGGCATGGCCTGGCTCAGCGCGGCGTGCCTCCGCCGGTGAACAGCGCGTCCGTGAGCCGGAAGATCGACGAGATGTCCTCGTCGCCGTGGCCCGCCTCGATCAGCCGCGCGTACTGCGCGAGCGTCGTCTCGATCACGGGCAGGTGCACGCCGTGCCGCGCGGCCATGTCGCGGCAGATCCTGAGGTCCTTGTCGTGGAGCTTGACCCGAAAGCCCGCGGGGAAGCTGCCGCGCGCCATGAACGGCGCGCGATTGACGAAGTACCACGATGACCCCGCGCCCTTGCTGAGCGTATCGATCACCCTGTCGAGCGGCAGCCCTTCGGCCTTGGCGAAGGCCATCGCCTCCGCAACTGCCTGGATGATCCCGGCGCACATGATCTGGTTGGTCGCCTTGGTCGCCTGGCCGAAGCCGGTCGGCCCGATGTGCACGACCGTGCGACCGAGCTTCTCGAGCACCGGCCGCGCGCGGGCAAAGGCCGCCGGGGAGCCGCCGCACATGATGGCGAGCGTCGCATCGCGCGCGCCCTCGACGCCGCCGCTGACCGGGCAGTCGAGGAAGTCCGCTCCGACGCGCGCCAGCCGTCCGGCGGCGTCGCGGGCGGTCGCAGCCGCGACGGTCGAGCAGTCGATGACGATGAGCCCGGTGCGGGCACCGGGCAGCAGCGCGTCGACGACACCCAGAACATCAGCATCCGCGGAGACGCACACCACGATCGCATCCGCGCTGCGCGCGAGTGCGGCCGGATCGGCGGCGAGATCGCAACCGGTCTCGGCCGCGAACGCCAGCGCCCGGTCATGGTTTCGATTCCAGACGCCGGACAGCAGTCCGGCGCGGCCGAGGTTGCGCGCCATGTGCGCGCCCATCGCGCCGAGTCCTATGAATCCAGTCTTCACGCGCTCTCCAGCGTCACCGCGTCGGCGGTCGAACCCGCACAGTGAAGCGCGGAACGGCGGGCGGCGCCAGCGGACGGCGCATTATGACAAGCGGGTGCCGGCGGTTCCACCCGCGGCCGCCGCCGAGCGAGTGCCGGCGAGCGCGCGGGCGCACCGATCACTGCCGGCACATGCTGCGCGTCCCGTTTGAACGCACAGCCCGACGCACCTGTGGGACGCGTGCGGGAGCGGCACTGCAGGCATCCGCGCCCGATCGGCGCGGATGCATGTCGGATGCCGGCGCTGCGGGCGCGACGCCAGGCGCCGGGGGTCAGGGAGGCGTGACGCCTTCGCAGGCCTCGTCAGCCGCGCGCTTGGCGTTGACCCGCTCGGTGTCCATCTCGGCGTCCGACAGGTAGATCTGCTCGCCGTCCGGCCCCTTCCTGATGAGGCGCCGCGACTGGATGTAGCGCTGGTACGTGTCCTTGGCCTGCTTGCACTGCTCGGCGCGGGCGGTGGCGACGTCCTCCTCCACGGCCCGCTTGAGCTCCGGCGAATTCGCGCCAGGCCCGGCCGCCGGCTGCTTGGCGGCATTGGGCGCGGGGCCGGGCGGCGGCGCGCTTGGCCGTTCGATCAGCCCGAGGTGGGCGCGGGCGTAGGCGGTGGTCTCGACGGAAATCAGCTTGCCATCAGGCGGGGGCGGCCGGTCGCTGTAGTGGATGCGGCCTTCCACGTCGATCCATTTGTAGACGGCGACTTCATCCGCCGAGGCCGCGACAAAGGCGCCGGCGATCAGTGCGGCGAGGCCACAGGCGACGGCCATCCTGGTGAATCGTCGGCCGGGAGTGCGGGTCGCGTCCATGTTCGGGTCCTCGCTCTGGGTCAGTCGCCCACGCGTTTAGTTAACAGTGTGGCGCGTCGGCCCCCGGAAACCCTTGAAGCCCGTCACAGTCGGGGCCGATGGGCAGCATCCTGCCATGCCTGCGGCCCGACTGTGAACCCGCACGTCGTTCTGCGGCGGCGCGAGACTCGCACGGCCGCCGGGCGGTATCGGCGCGTGACCCCCCCCTCAGGCGGCGGCCGCGGCCTCGATCAGCGTGAGGTCGAGCTCGCGTGCCCCTTTCAGGGAATTGACGATCAGGCACACGTGCTCGGCCTTCTCGAGGAGGTGGCGCGCCTTGGCCTGATCGCTCCCCACCGCGACAGTCAGGGTCGCGTACGTCTTGAACCGAGTGAACTGCGTGACCCCGTCGACCCGCTCGAGGATGGCCTCGACGCGACAGTCGAGCCCCTGCCACTCGAAGCGGTTGGCGCGGCTGATGGCCCGGAACGACAGCACGAAGCAATCCGCGACCGAGGCGGCGAGCAGGCTTTCCGGCGACCACGTGCCGCCCGGACCATCGAATTCGGGGGGCGGCGCCGTGGCGAGCTCGGTGAGGCCGGGCGCGGTGACGCGCACGAGGCCCGCCGGCGTGCCGTGGGCGGTGACGTGATAGACGTGCGGATAGGGATCCATCGTGTGCTCTCCTAGGCTGCGGGGACGACCTTGCGGCGCAGTCTCGCCCGCAACGGCATAAGCTTGCGGCTGAGCTCAGCTGCACTCAGTCGCGCCAGATCCTGCGGCACGGTCGCCGCCAGCCGCCGCCGGGCGGCCTTCGACAGCTGCAGCTCGATCAGCCCGAGAAGCCGCGGGCCGGCCACGACGACGAGTTCGTCGGCACGTTCCGCAGCAAGCTGGCGGCCGATCCGGCGGGCGATCGACCTGGCGAAGTTCTCCTCGAAGATCCGCTTGTGCCGGCTGCGAGGATCGAACGACTGTGGATGACCGGTCCCGCGATCGAACATCCGCCCGGGTCTGCCCGACACGAGCTCGCGTTCGGTGGTACGCGCCGACGGATTGCTGAGTGCGTCGATCAGCTCGAGCCGGACGGCCGCATTGGGCAGCCGGTAGAAGCGGGCAACCGCGTAGTCAGCGACCACGACCTGCAGCGTGCGCATGGCCAGTCCCTCCGGCGTCGACGGCGAGCATCTCGCGAGGCGCGCACCGCCGTGCGCCACGCCCGCCGAAACCCTCAGCGGCGGTGTTGCCCGGTTCGCGGCATGATGCCGCCGCCAGCCACAGCCTAGGCGCCCCGGTGCATGCTGCCAGCCGGGACGAACCGCAGCGGGCTCTCGGTAAATCGCCAACGGCTGCGCGCCGGTACCGCGGGTCCGAGGTGCTAGGCTGGCGCGAGGGCCGCGGGGGAGCCGACGTCGTGACCGAATCCGCGCTGATCACGGATCTGTATCAGCTGACGATGCTGGCGGCCTACCGCAAGCTCGGCCTCGACCAGACGGCGGTGTTCGAGCTGTACGCGCGGCGGCTGCCGCCGGAGCGCGGCTTCCTGCTCGTCGCCGGTCTCGAGCAGGCGCTCGAGTACCTCGAGCAGCTCCGTTTCGAGCCCGCCGAGCTCGACTGGCTTGCGGGACTCGGCCGTTTCGAGCCGGCCTTTCTCGAGTGGCTCGCGACGCTGCGATTCACCGGCGAGGTGCACGCGGTGCCCGAGGGGACGGTGCTGTTTGCCGACGAGCCCTGGTTGCGCGTCGTGGCGCCGCTGCCGGAGGCGCAGTTCGTCGAGAGCCGGCTGATCAACCTGCTGCACTATCAGACGGTGGTGGCGAGCAAGGCCGCGCGCTGCGTGCTGGCGGCGCAGGGCCGGACGCTGATCGACTTCGGGATGCGCCGTGCCGCCGGCGCGGAGGCAGCCTGCCTCGCCGCGCGCGCCGCGGTGGTCGCCGGTTTTGCCGGCACGGCGACGGTTGAGGCCGGCCGCCGCTATGGACTGGAGCTCTACGGCACGATGGCGCATTCATTCGTGCAGGCCCACGACACCGAACGCGCCGCATTTGCGGGCTTTGCCGGCTGCCAGCCGGACAACACGACACTGCTGATCGACACCTACGACACGCGCGCGGCAGCGCGCGAGGTCGTGTCGCTGCGCCGCAGCGGGCTGCGGGTCGGCGCGGTACGCATCGACAGCGGCGACCTCGCAGCGCTGTCGCGCGCGGTGCGCACGATCCTTGACGATGGCGGCTGCACGGACGTGAAGATCCTGGTAAGCGGGACGCTCGATGAATACCAGGTCGAGCGGCTGGTCGCGGTCGGCGCACCGATAGACACCTTCGCGATCGGCACCCGGCTCGGCACGTCCGCCGATGCACCGGCCCTCGACTGCGCCTACAAGCTCGAGGAGTACGGCGGAAAGCCGCGCCGCAAGCGTTCGTGGGGCAAGGAAACCTGGCCCGGACGCAAGCAGGTCTACCGCACGCACGACTCGAGCGGCCGGATCGCAGTGGACACCGTGGCGCTTGAGTCCGAAGGCGCGCCGGGATCGCCGCTGCTCGAGCTCATGATGCGCGGCGGCCGGCGCACGCGCCGGCCCGAGCCGCTCGCCATCGCGCGAGAGCGGGCGGCACGCTCGCTGGCCACACTCCCTGCCGCCGCGAGGCGCCTCACGGATCCGGTCCCGGTGATGGCGACGATCTCCCCAGGAATCCGCGCGCTGGCCGCGCAGGTCGACGCCGTGACGACCCACTGAGGCAGGGTCTCCGGCGGCAGGCCGGCCGCCGCGCTCAGCGGCCGGTCAGTGCCGCCCGCGGTGGCCAGCCGACGCGGGCGAGCTGCTGCAGCAGCTGCGGCAGCGTCCGCGTGCCCATCTTCTCCATGATGCGGCGGCGGTGCGCCTCGACCGTGCGCTTGGTGATGCCGAGCGTCGCCGAGACGCGGTCGTAATGCTCGCCCTCGACCAGCTGCTTGAGTACTTCCTGCTCGCGGGGCGTCAACCTCGCCAGACGCGCAAGCACGGTGCGCCGCGCATGGCCCTCGACCGCCTCGGCCGCGGAGCGCCGCAGCGCGCGGTTGACCACGTCGAGCAGTTGCTGGTCGCGGACGGGCTTGAGCAGGTAACTGGCTGCTCCCCGCTGCATCGATGCAACCGCCGACGGCACATCGCCGTGCGCCGTGACGAACACCACCGACAGCGGCGAGGCGGCCTGCCGCAGCTTCTCGTGGAGCTCCGGACCGCTGATGCCGGGCATGTTGACGTCGAGGACGACACAGCCCGCCGCTTCCAGATCGGCACGCGCCAGGAAGCTCTCGGCATCCGCATAATCCTCGATCTGGTAGCCGAGCGATTGCAGCAGCGCGCGGTACGAATTCCGGGCCGCGGTGTCGTCGTCGACAACGTAGACCCGGGGCAGCTCGACCGCTTGCATCATCACGGCTCCTCGGCGCGCAGCAACCCGGGCGTTCCGGGCTGTCGCGGCTTCCCGGGCGCGTGCGGCGACCGCCGTGCCAGCGCGGCGCTGATGGCCGGACCGGAGCCGGCGAGCGCCTCGCTCCGGTCGCGGAGCGTGCGCGCCACTGCGTTCACGGGAGGTCCACGACTCTGCCCAGATGGGGCACAGGCTGCGGGAGACCGGCTGCGGGTGTCATCCGCATAACTGCGGAGCAGGGGCGATCCGGGGCTAGGGACTCACCGCAATGGGGTGGGTGTATGGTCCTTCATCCGACCGTGAACCGCAGGGCCTTCGGGCCCGTCATAGAAAGGTGTAGGGCCACGTCGACCAGTGCCCAGGAAGGTGCTCCATGCCCCGCAACACGACCACTCGCACCGGCAAGCCCGGCTCCCGCGCCCCGGCCGGCAAGGCGCAACCCCCGGCCGCAGCCCGCCGCGCCGCCAAAGCCCCCGCCGCCGGGCCCACCCCAGCTGAACCGCGAGCGGCGCCGGCCGCCGACGCCGAGCTGTACCGCAAGATGGTCGCGACCGCGGCCTACTACATTGCCGAGCAGCGCGGCTTCGCGCCGGGACACGAACTCGCCGACTGGGTCGCCGCCGAAGCCGCGGTCGCCGCGGCGCTCCGGCAGGCGCCAGGGCCTGCTGCGGGCGCCGCGCGCACAAAAAAAAGGGCGAGCCGGAGCCCGCCCTGAGGGGGTCCCGTCGATCCGGGTCAGCTGTAGGCGCGCTCGCCGTGCGAGGTCGTATCCAGACCTTCGCGCTCCTGTTCCTCCGGCACGCGCAGCCCGACCAGTACGTCGGCGATCTTGAAGGCAATCAGCGCCGCCACTGCGGTCCACACGATCGTCACGCCCACCGCTTTCGCCTGGATGAGCAGCTGGTCGAGAATCGGGTTCGAGGTCACCTTGCCGGTCACCCAGTCGCTGACGAAGCCGGGGCCGCCAAGCGATTGCGAGTTGAACACGCCGGTCAGCAGCGCGCCGGTGATGCCACCCACGGCGTGCACGCCGAACACGTCGAGCGAGTCGTCGGCCTTGATGACCTTCTTGAGTCCGGTGACGCCCCACAGGCAGATCAGGCCGGCGGCGATGCCGATCACGAACGCGCCCGGAATGCCCACGTTGCCCGCGGCCGGGGTGATCGCGACCAGACCTGAAACCGCGCCCGAGGCGGCACCGAGAAGCGACGGCTTGCCCTTGAGCGCCCATTCGCCGAACAGCCACGCGAGCACCGCACAGGCGGTGGCGAGGTAGGTGTTCATGAACGCCAGCGCCGCCGAGCCATTTGCTTCGAGCGCCGAGCCGGCATTGAAGCCGAACCATCCGAACCACAGCAGCGCAGCGCCGATCATCGTCATCGTCAGACTGTGCGGAGCCATCGACTCCTTGCCGAGCCCTACCCGCTTGCCGAGCAGGATGGCGCCGACGAGGCCCGCGACGCCGGCGTTGATGTGCACGACGGTGCCGCCGGCAAAATCGAGCGCGCCCCACTGCCACAGCAGGCCGCCCTTGGCCGTGACCGCGTCGGCGAGCTTCGGGTCCGTGTAGGCGTCGGGCCCGGGCCAGAACCAGACCATGTGCGCAATCGGCAGGTAGCTGATCGTGAACCAGATGGCGGCGAAGATCAGCACCGCGGAGAATTTCACGCGCTCGACGATGGAACCGAGGATCAGGCACACGGTGATCGCCGCGAAGGTCGACTGGAACGCGACGTAGACGAGCTCGTAGAGCGGCGTGTTCTTGCTGAACGTCCCGGCCATCGAGAACTCGCCGGTGACCGCGTTGAACGTACCGTTCAGGAACAGCCGGTCGAAGCCGCCGATGAACGGGTTGCCCTCGGTAAATGCCAGCGAGTACCCGTACGCGGCCCACAGCACCGTGATCAGCGAGAACACGACGAACACCTGGATCAGCACCGACAGCATGTTCTTCTGCCGGACGAGACCGCCGTAGAACAGCGCGAGCGCCGGCACCGACATCAGCAGCACGAGCGCCGTGGCGGTGAGCATCCACGCCGTATCGCCCTTGTTCGGCATCGGCGCCGGCACGGCCGCGGCACCGGCCGCAGCAGTTGCTGCAGCCGGCGCGGCCGCAGTGTCCGTTGCCGCCAACGCCGTGGCCGCTGCCCCGGTCTCTCGCGCCGCCGCGGGCGGCGCGTCGGCATGCGCGAGCACCGCCCACAAAAGGCCGCAGCTGGCCAGCAGCAGCGCGGTGAGCGATGCCCGTGCCGATACGCTTCCCGAAGCCGTCATCCGGGCGCCGAGCGGCCGGTTGATTCTTGCAAGTTCCACGGCGTTTCCTCTGTCAGTGTCGGTCTGGTTCATCTGCGAAAATCCTGCGCTCTGCCGCCCCGGTCAGATCGCCTCGGTGCCCATCTCGCCGGTCCGAATCCGCACCGCCTGTTCGAGCCCGAGCACGAAGATCTTTCCGTCGCCGATCTTCCCGGTCCGCGCGATGTTGGTGATGGCTTCCACGACCTGGTCGCACACCGAGTCATCCACCGCCAGCTCGATCTTGGTCTTCGGCACGAAATCCACGCGGTACTCGGCCCCCCGGTACAGCTCCAAATGGCCGCGCTGGCGGCCGAAGCCCTGCACCTCGGTCACCGTGACGCCCTGCACCCCAATGTCTGCCACCGCCTGGCGGACCTCGTCGAGCTTGAACGGCTTG